>RCNC010001634.1_pt1 | contig 15165 bp, 11 predicted proteins | sample 2041301 | NCBI WGS metagenome assembly RCNC01 (sample SAMN09708231, study PRJNA481090) | Marine sediment metagenome, whole genome shotgun sequencing project. | biome: marine sediment; feature: ocean; material: sediment; isolation source: Sewage treatment plant 13A marine sediment (STP13A) ... | reverse complement strand
TGTTGATGAAGTGCGAGAGGATAATATATTTCTGTGCCAATCTCTTTACTGTTCAACCATTCCCTCAAGCCATTGCGATTTTTAACCCTGATAATATATTGATTATATATATGGTAATTTCTATCGTCATCACCCTTCTCAGCCTGTTTCTGGTAAATCGCTCGAGGGGGAACGATAAAACCATTTCTGACAAGATCAGAGCTCTGAAAACACTCGTTATAGAAAAGAGCATTTTTTATTCTCAATTTATGCCATGACTCTAAGTGTTTTAGCTTAATTCTTAAAACAGTAGCCTGGATCGGATCAAGCCTGAAATTGCCGCCAACAAGTGCATGATAATATTTAGGATAGGCACCATGGTTTCTCAACAACCTGGTCTTATCTGCAAAATCAGTATCCTGAGAAACAACCATACCGCCATCTCCAATACCTCCGAGATTTTTACTTGGAAAAAAAGAAAAGCAGCCGGCAATTCCGAGCGAACCGGCTCTTGCCCAACCTGTTGATGGAGAGTTTTTTACAGGTACTTCAGCGCCAATTGCCTGAGCAGCATCCTCTATAACAGGGACTTCATATTTCTTGGCAACAGACAATATCTTTTCCATATCAGCGCATTGTCCATAAAGGTGAACCGGAATAATGGCCTTAATTCTTTTTTCGGTATCTTCCTGGAGAATTTTGTCGATCTGGTCCGGATCAATATTATAAGAGACAGGATCAATGTCTGCGAAAACAGGGGTCGCACCAAGCCGTAAAATAACGCCCATGGTGGCAAAAAAGCTATAAGGAGTAGTAAGTACCTTATCTCCCTGCCCTACACCAAGGGACATCAGAGATACCAGTAATGCATCAGTGCCACTTGATACTCCTATCCCAAAATTAGTTGAGCTGTAATGAGCTATCTCCTGTTCGAGTGCTTCAACCTCGGGTCCCTGAATATAGCGTGTTGAATCGATAACATTTGTTACACTTTCAACTATTTCAGCACGTAATTGCCTTAATTGAGGTCGTAAATCTAATAAAGGTACTTTCATTTTTAATTAATAGGGTAAAGATAGTGTGAAGGAATTCTGTCAGTGACTGAAACTGATACTGGGTTAATCTTTGGCTGAAACGATGATTTTCTCACCGTCAAAAAAATCTACAATATCGGGCATCTCGGCTTCCAGGTATTTTTTCATTTTACCGAGCAAGTTTACTTCTATCTGACGTACTCTTTCTCTCGATATGTCAAAATTATCAGCAATATTTTGAAGTGTAAGCGGTTCATCCGTTAAAAGCCGTTGTTCGAGGATCATCCGTTCCTTATCGTTGAGATTCTCTTTTAACTTCTCTAGCAGTTCAGCAAGTTTGGTCTGCATTTCCTTACCTGCTATTCTTGATTCAATACCAGGTTCATCACTGGGAATAAAACTTTTTTGTTCATCGTCGGAATCATTTTTCACCGGACTCTCAAGAGAGACATCCCAGCTGTCCATACGCTGGCTCATTTCCACAACTTCTTTTTCTTTAACGTTAAGACGTTCAGCCAATAATTTTGGTTCAGGGTCGAAGCCCTGGGCTTCGAGAAGTTTCTTTTCTTTGTTGAGACTGAAGAAGAGTTTACGCTGAGCCTGGGTGGTACCAATCTTAACCAACCTCCAATTGTCCATAATAAACTTCAGGACGTAAGCTCTGATCCAATAAGCTGCATAATAAGAAAATTTAACACCCCGATATGGATCAAACTTTTTGGTAGCCTGCACCAGTCCGACATTTCCTTCCTGTATCAGGTCCATGAAATTCTGCATCCAGTATTTCTGGAAATCCATGGCCACTTTAACAACAAGCCGTAGATTTGATGATACCAGCCGATATGCTGCGTTCGGATCACCTGATTCCCGAAATCTTGTGGCGAGTTCTTCCGTTTCTTCACGAGACAGGAGCTCATATTGACTGATTTCCTGCAAATAACGGTGCAGAGCAGGATTGCTCAATACCGGAAGATTTTCGTCATCTGATATGGCCACAAGAGGATTTTCGTGCTTTACTGGTACCGCTTTTATTGCTTTATTTTTCTTACTCATTTATATATATCTCCAAGGCAGTTCTGAGCCCTGCAAAAATTTTAAATTTTTACCTTACTGAAGGGAAAATGCAATTATAAAATAATCCATATTAGTTTTAGGGCTCCCTTCTTTTGACTGCTATCCTACCATATCCTGCCAATAGTAGGGAAAATTTTATTTTATTATTGTACTATTTATGATAGAAGAGCTATCTTTTTATCCCCATCTTCTTATTTATCAGATGCACCCAAGTAACAGGTGATTTACAGTCGTTTATGAAACATATCAGAAATTTTTCTATTATCGCCCATATTGATCATGGCAAGTCAACCCTGGCCGATCGCATGATCCAATTATGCAGCCAGGTATCCGCTCGAGAGTTCAAGAATCAGATACTTGACAATATGGATATCGAAAGAGAACGTGGAATTACCATTAAGAGTCAAACCATTTGCCTGAATTATCAAGCCAGAAACGGGGAAAAATTCTCGCTGAATCTTGTCGACACCCCAGGCCATGTTGATTTCAGCTACGAGGTTTCTCGAGCACTTTCTTCCTGTGAAGGAGCTGTTTTGATTGTCGATGCGGCTCAGGGTGTGGAAGCCCAGACCCTGGCAAATCTCTACCTGGCAATGGAAAATAATCTTGAAATCATCCCCGTGATCAACAAGATTGACCTGCCCTCTGCTGAACCCGAAAACGTAGCTTTTCAGGTGGAGGAAGATCTTGGGCTTGACCCAGCTTTAATTCAATTCTGTTCAGCTAAAAATGGTACCGGAGTAGATAATATTCTTGAGGCGATCGTCACTCACCTGCCCCCGCCTGAAGGAGACCCAGCCCAGGAACTGCAAGCACTTATTTTTGACGCCCATTACGACTCTTTTAGAGGGACAATTATTTCCTGCAGAATCATTAACGGTGTCATTAAACCAGGTGACACGATTATTTTCATGTCTACTCAGGCCGAGTATCGTGTTGAAGAGGTCGGGCTGTTCAAACTGAAACGTCAATCCCAAAAATCATTGAGTGCCGGAGAAATAGGCTATGTCATCGCCGGAATCAAAACGGTTAACGATGCAAAGCCAGGTGATACCATAACCCTTTCAAGTCAACCATGCAAAGCCCCCTTACCTGGCTTTCGAGAAATTCAACCCGTTGTCTTTTCATCTATTTATCCAATCTCAACAGATGATTATGAAGATTTAGTAGCGGCTCTTGATAAACTGCAGCTCAATGATGCTGCTCTATCATTTCAAAAAGACTCCTCAGTGGCCCTTGGATTTGGTTTTCGCTGCGGATTTCTTGGCCTCCTCCACCTGGAAGTTGTCCAGGAACGGTTGGAGCGTGAATTTGACATTTCCCTGATTTTAACAGTTCCCTCGGTAAGATATAGGTTTTATCTCAGCGACAATAAAGAATTATATGTTGATAATCCCGCCTATTACCCAGACCCAGCAAATATATCGAGGATAGAGGAACCCTTCATAAAGGCTTCAATTCTTATTCCGGAAAAATATATGGGTGCGGTGATGTCTCTTTGCATGGAAAGAAGAGGAGAAAACACCAATTACCATTACCCCACTCCTGGAAGAATTGAATTCAGTTGTGAACTTCCACTGGCTGAAGTGATCTATGACTTCTACGATCGATTAAAATCTATTACCCAGGGATATGGGTCTTTCGACTACGAGTTGAGAGACTACAGGCCCAGTGATCTGGTGAAACTCGACATCCTGGTAAATGGAGAAATTGTCGATGCTTTGTCTCAGCTGGTCCATCGTGCAAACGCTCGTACCCGAGGCTTGAGCGCCTGCGAACGTCTCAAAGAGGAAATTCCAAGGCAGATGTTCAAGATTGCCGTTCAGGCGGCAATAGGCGGAACCGTAATAGCGCGAACGAATATATCTGCAATGCGGAAGGATGTTACCGCAAAGTGCTATGGCGGTGATATTACTAGAAAACGAAAGTTACTTGAAAAGCAGAAGGCCGGCAAAAAACGTATGAAAACGGTCGGAAATGTCGATATACCCCAAAATGCCTTTCTAGCTATCTTGAAATCGGACAAAGGGTAATAAAACCGGGGAATAGCATGCATGCGCATACCTTTCCAGGTAGGCGATGTCCGGATGATCTAAAAATATTTATCCCGGTATGAGAAATCGCGATATCTTTTCTGTCAGGGCATCTCTTCCTTCGCCGGTTTTCGCAGAAAAAACCACACGTTCATCTTTTCTAAAACCGTGACCGGCATCGAGAATTCCCGCACACTTTTCTTTTTTGTTTCCGGACAATTTATCCGCTTTTGTATAGACGGGAAGAACGGGTATTTTCTCGTTTTTAAGCCACATTATCAAGTCATTGTCGTGGGCTTTTGCTTCGTGCCGTATATCGAGGATGACAACAACACAACAGAGCTGCGTTCTGGTTTCCAGATAGGCGGAGATCAATTCCCCCCAGCTGGCCTGCATCGATCTGGATACATGCGCGAAACCGTATCCGGGCAGATCAACTAGATGAAAAGAATCAGAAACCAGAAAGAAATTTAGCCCCTGGGTCTTTCCAGGACGCCCGCTCACCTTTACCAGATTTTTTCTCTTGAGCAGGGTATTGAGCAAACTGGACTTTCCGACGTTTGACCGACCGGCAAAGGCTATCTCAGGCAGATCAGAATCCGGTAATTGCTTAAGACCATGAACACTTATTACAAAACTAGGATTACTAAATTCCATTTTCCGGACTCCTATTGGCCTTACAAACTGAAGGTCTGCATTTAGTGCCTTATTCCTGAAAACCTATCATAAAAACAAGAAATTATGAGAGATGTTTGAAATCAGAAACTTAGAGTCTCCACCAAGGCACTTATCCAGTGACTCTAAAAAGGTTCCCGACTTGTCGGGTTAAATGACCTTATTAAGTCTATATTCGATGATTCCCTGGGCCCCTTTTTTGATCAGATCGGGAATCAAATCACGGACAATATCCTCTGAGACTACTGTTTCGACAGAAAACCAGTCTTTCTGGTAAAGATTTGCTATTGTAGGCGCATTAAGACTTGGAAGAACTCTGACGATGGCATCAAGATCTTTTTGATCCACATTCATCTTGAGAGCAACAATCCTGTCAGCATTTAAAGATCCCTGTAACAGCGTTGAAATATTTTCAATCTTTTCACGTTTCCACGGGTCATTCCAGGCATCTTTGTTGGCAATAAGCTGGGTGTTTGATTCCATTAGTTCATGGATGATTCTCAACCCATGTGCCCTGATGGTGCTTTCAGTCTCTGTCACCTCTACAACCGCATCTACCAGCCCGGAAACCACCTTAGCCTCTGTCGCTCCCCAGGAAAATTCTATATCCACATCGATTTTTTCTTCTTTAAAGAACCGTTTTGTTACATTAACCAGCTCCGTAGAGACTTTTTTCCCCTGCAGATCCTTTATGGTTCTGATATCGGAATCGCCAGCGACAGCAATGACCCATCTGGTGGGTTTTTTACTCACTTTTGAATAAACAAGATCAGCTACAATGACAGCATCTGACTCATTTTCCAGGGTCCAGTCTTTTCCCGTAATCCCGGCATCGAGCATTCCACTTTCAATATATCTTGACATCTCCTGAGGTCTGCATATGGAGCAGTCAAGTTCAGCGTCATCAATTTTTGGGAAATAATTTCTCGCCTCAGGCTTTATTACCCAACCCGCTTTTTCAAACAGTTCAATCGTTGCATTCTCTAAACTGCCTTTGGGCAGGCCGAGTTTTAGCAGTCTCATTACAAACTCCTTAATCTATTCAACCACAATAAATTTATTTTTTGTATACTTCGTCAGGATCAAAAACCGGATGTTCTATTGCAACGGCCTCGCCGCCCTGTACCTTTCTATAAAAACAGGAAGGATATCCCTTGTGACAGGCTGCACCACCAATCTGTTCAACCTTATAAATAACGGTATCCTGATCACAATCTATCAGAATATCTTTTATTATCTGCACATTACCTGATGTTTCACCCTTCAACCAGAGCGTATTTCGCGAACGACTCCAATAGTATGCAGTACCGGTTTGTACTGTTTTTTCCCATGCTTCTTTGTTGATATATGCCAACATCAGAACAGTACCTGTTTTATGTTCCTGGACAATTGCGGGGATAAGTCCATCACCGGACTTATTAAAATCAATTTCAATCATTTCTAAGGGTCTTTGAGTATCAGATTTATTATGTCTGTCTACGGCAGTAAACAGAACTTTTATCTCGGCTGGAATTTCCAGTTAAATCTTAAGGGTTTCTACCTTATGAATCTCAAACGTTTTTGTCAAGCGAACAGAAAGATAATCACCTGATTGACACTTTTAATACAATTCACTACTGTTATCTTCTCAAAATATTTGTCTACATTTTGTTCTTCGTTTTTTTGTTAGTTGCTTAAACGAGAAACCGTAAAAAATAATTGAACCGCTTAATTACACCTATAAGGATACCACAATGAGCAGTATTGCTAAAAATGATGAAGTTAAAATTTCTTTTACCGGAAAACTCGATAGTGGCGAAGAATTCATGACCGTGCCAGAAGAGACCCCCATTACCATTACCGTTGGGCAGAGCGAATTACCGCCGAGCGTTGAGAATGCGGTTATTGGCATGAAAAAAGGAGAAACAAAAAAAATCCGTGTGGAGCCTGATGAAGGATACGGTCACAGGACCAAAGATTTGCTGCATGAGGTTCCCAAAACAGTATTTGGTGACATGACACCAAAACCTGGAATGATTGTTACACAGAAAATAGAAAAAGACGGGAAACAGCATGAAGTACCGGCAACTATCATAGAATTAAAAGACGAACGAGTGGTGATTGACTACAACCATCCCCTGGCAGGACATCACCTGACCTATGAACTGACCGTTCTTGACGTCCAGAAAAGAAAATAACAGAACCATCCCCCAGGTCGAAAGCTCTATCGGCCTGGGACTTTTATTCCTGGTGGAAAGCACGATGGTCGCTGCTGTCTCTTTAGGCCCATTTTGATCGATCTCCAGACCAGTTCCAATGGTGCATTCCATTGAAGAAATCTTCGTAGTCTTCAGGCTTTACTGGGGCTGGTTGAGCATCAAACTATCATAGCCAGTTGCGCCCTGAAAATTTGTTTCATCAATGAGCGCCTTTTTAAATTCGGCACCGGTTAGATCTGCTCCGGTAAAATCCGTTTTATAAAGATCGGCACCGTTGAATTTTGCATTCCTTAAAATCGCATTTTTAAATGAAACACCTTTCAGGTTGGCATCTTCAAAGTCCACCTTCTCAAGATTTGCCCCGGTAAAATCGGAACCTTCCAGGTCTGCACTATCAAAATTCTCACCTGAAAAGTCACTACCTGCCAGATTACAATTATAACATTTCTTATACTTTTTTAATTGTTTCTGCTGTTTAAGCAGCTCAGGGGAGGCCTCGTTCTTTTCTTCGAAAATGGTTTCTGAAGCGATCAACTGCTGATCTTCACCCACCTTCTGTTCTCTTTTACCCGCAGGCGCTTCAGCTTTAGAAACGAGTGGTTGTGCAGGTACTTTCTCGTCTTTGTTGTTATCCACTGCCATTTCTTCTTTTAAGGGAGGATTTTCCTCCTTCTCATCAGAGACTCCAGCAGGTGCATCTTTTACTTCTGGTGAGACCAAAATATCAGCTTCACTGACCTCTACCAGGTCATCTTTTTGGGTTTCTGGTTTTATTGAGTTGTTTTCAGTCTGGGCCTGCTGCTTTTTTGGAAGTTGTTCTTGAATCAAATCCTGTTTGCTGATTTCATCTGCAGGTTCGACGTTTTCATGTTGAACGACAATATCTTCTGGTGGGGACACGATTTTCTTAGCTGGAGCACTTGTATCAACCGGACTATCACTTTTCATTTCGGCAGCAGACTCTAGAGAAGGACTGAGCTGCGGAGGAACAGGTCCGAAATCCCTTCGCTCAGCAATATTGACCTGTTGCTTATCCGGTGCTTTTTTGGGAACTGAATCATCTGGAATATATGTTTTTTCGATTGTTTCCAGCCGGGCACTGTCATCGGAAACGCTCACTTCAGAGAAACTGCCATCAAACTTACAACCGACGAGATATGCCCCGGCCATCTTAACCCCTCGCAGATCAGCCTTTCTCAGATCAGCTCCTGCCAGATCTGCCCCTCCAAACACGGTGCCCTTCAAAATAGCTCCGCTCAAGTTGGCGTCTGACAAATCCGCGAGGAGAAATGTGGCGTTGGATAAATCTGCGCCGCGCAAATCTGCGCCGGACAGATTCAGTCTGTTCAGGTCCGCGCCTGTCAAATTACAATCAACACACTTGTTAGTCATTACAAGTGAATCAATATTTTCCTGTACTTCAACACTGGCATTGGCTGAATAGAGCGTCAAAACTGATGAAAAAAATAATATCAAAAGAATACCCGCAACCATTACGCTTTTATAATAAATATCCATTTTACCCATTACTTAATACAGTTGTCGTCCATAGTTTTGTTTGTCTATCTGATTTTCTCATATACACTATTTTTTGCTTTTCCACACCCATGGTTCTATCGCATTACTCTCTCGCCACAGGCCTGATTTGTTATTTCGAGCTTTTTCTTCCAGTTTATACCAGCGAAGGCATACGGGTTCTTTACAATAGTAATCGTGAACCCACGCACTTCCGTTAGCAACCAGGGCACTGTTTACAGAGATATTTCCAACGTTGACGATAGCAACAATACGACCATATTTATCAATATCTTTAAGAATTATGCGTAGATTCTTATTCGACAATAACCGTTGAAGAGCATCTTTAGAGGCTTGTGAATGAGGCTGATCAAATTCAGGGGCATCAATACCCCATAGTCGAATTGACAATTTCGACCGGTTATTCCTGACAACAAAAGAGTCACCATCAGCCACATAATGTAAAACAGCAAAGAAATCTTTTAATTCTGAGATATCTGCGGAAGGATTTGACTTGGCAAAAACGGGTTCATTAAAAGTTAAAACTATCAACGCAGCCAGTCCGATAGTTGTTACTGACAATCTATATCTTAGACAGTTCCTGAACATAATGATGGTTCCATTGTAATTTCACATAAACTTTTAAATCCAACGAGTAAATCTTCGGTAAGAAAAATCATTAGAACACGGCTGGTGTCATTTTTATGAACAATATGTTACAGCCTTGTAGAGTATCATCAAAATAGTACAAAAACTGTGGTTTTCACACCGATTTTCAACAAACTTCTTGTTGTAATTTTTATAATTATGATATAGTTGCTGTATGAATGAGTGTCCATTTTTTGACAGGTTTGAACGTCATTCCTGTTAATCCAAGATGGGTGACTCAGACGTTTACAGAAACAAGATACCAATTTTTTGTGCTATGCAACCTGTTAAGTTAACCGAATCCGAAGAAGACACCAGAGATTTTCTCATTAATCTGCCATTATTCGACAGTTTTGATGTCGAAGAGTTGAGTGCGCTGGCTCACCATATGAGTTATGTGCATCTCCAGCGCGGTGAGTTCCTTTTTGTTGAGGGCGACCACGGCACCTTTATGGGATTTGTTGTAAATGGTGTTCTTGATGTGATGAAAAAATCTGAAATCGGTGAGAATATAGTGATAGCAAGATTAGCAAAAGGCAGCTCTATTGGTGAGATGGCTCTCATAGACAAGTCGACCAGATCTGCGACGGTCATGGCCAAGCAACCAACCACAATGGTTACCCTTACCGAAAAAGGTTTCGATATTTTAACAAAACAATCACCTGTTCTTGGCATAAAAGTTGTCCAGAAAGTTGCCAGACTTCTCAGCCTGAACATGCGTCGGACCTCGAGCAAACTGGCTGATCTCATGCAGAGTAAATCATAATTAATCCCAAATCCTAAAGACCTTATGTCCAGTCGCCCAAATATTCTTATCTGTATTGAAGAAAATGATGAAGAAAAGTCTGTATCAAAATTGGTTTCACAACTGATACCAGCCGCCCATACGCACTCTATTGACAGATCGGCAGTAATTGAAAATGTGAATGAATCTAAATTTGATCTTTTTCTGTTAAATTGTGCTGGGAGTAAAAGACAAGAACTACAAGCGTTACTCAATCAAATCTCAAATTCTCAACCTTCCCTTTTAACCATTCTCCTGATTCCTGAAGAGAAGAAGGAAATTATAGATCTTGCTGTAGAGCAGGATATTTTTTTCTATATCTCAAGCCCCGTCGATGTTAACGAATTCCGTTTTGTTCTTAAGCGAGCAGCAAGAAAAATCACTTATAACGATAAGCGTCAAACTCGTTCATCTTATAACAGAAAAGATATCTTTCCCGGTTTTATCGGAGAATGCAGTGCCATGCAGAAACTGTTTGAACTCATTTCCAGGATTGCCGACGATGAGTTTTCCACCGTATTGATTCGAGGAGAATCAGGAACTGGTAAAGAACTTGTTGCTCGAGCAATTCATGCGAGCAGTGAGCGTGGAAAGAACAATTTTGTACCTGTAAACTGTGCGGCTATTCCTGACGATTTACTCGAAAGTGAGCTTTTCGGGCATATGAAGGGCTCCTTCACCGGAGCCACCCAATCCAAGCAGGGGCGAATTCAATACGCTGATGGTGGAACGCTTTTCCTTGATGAAATCGGTGATATGAAGCCGTCACTTCAGGCCAAATTGCTCAGGGTGCTCCAGGAAAAGGAGTTCGAGCCTGTTGGTTCACTGAAAGCTGTGCCTGTAAACACCAGAGTACTGGCAGCGACTCACTGCAATCTTGAAGAACTGGTTTCTGAAGGTACGTTCAGGGAAGATCTCTACTATCGCCTCAGTGTTATCCCGTTAACCGTTCCACCGCTCAGGGAAAGAAACAAGGACATTCCGGTGCTTATCGAGGAGTTTATAAATAAATATACCACAAAAAGAGGGCGGGAGCAGATCAGCTTTACCCCTCAAACCATGTCTATTTTCATGGATTATGAGTGGCGAGGTAATGTTCGGGAACTGGAAAATCTCGTGCAGCACATGTCAATACTTTATAGTGGTAAACACATTCACCCAAATGATCTTCCCGAAAAATACACCTTCTCTGTAGATCTCTCTGCGGTCGCTGCTTACAAACCTGAAAAAACAGTGAAGCATAACTCAATGCTCGACAGCAGCATGGAGCGTGCGGAACTCCTTGCCGGAGTAAGACCAGGCTCTCCTCCGGTCGATCTGGGTAATGGGCCTGTTAATTTTAACGAACTGATCAATGAGTACGAGAAGGAGCTCATACTGGAAGCCATGAAAATGACTGCCGGAAATAAAAAAGAGGCAGCCAGAATGTTAAATCTCAAGCGCACGACCCTTCTTGAGAAAATAAAGAAAAAAGATTTGACCGGACTCTGGGAAACGTAAGCTGTCTGATGCTACTATTGCAGTCCGCCCGCTGCAATCAGGCAGCAAGTGAAGATATATGATCAGTGATTTTCCTGCTGACGTCCTCTTCAGTGACCGGTGCAAGAATAATATCGCTTACCCCGTATTTTATTGCTTTAAAGACCTTGGATCGTGTCCAGCTGTATCCGATGGCAATCAATGGCAGCGAACAACTGGTACTGATTTTAATAGCCATTCCAAGTGACTGTTCATCCACATCACTCATCACCAGCAGCACTGCCTGGAAAGCTCCAGGCAAATAATCGTTCACATTATCCCTGAAATGGAGTTGTACGGCAGCTATTCCCTGGGCATCGAGTATCTGATATATTCGTTCCGATTCCGGATCTGAATCACTGATGATCAATACGTTCCCCGTTGCATTTTCAAGTGTGCCAGCACCCTGTACTGTTTTGCTGACCACGTCTTGAACAGAATCATTTCCAGAGGAGAGCGGTGTTTGAATATTCTCGTTCTGTCCTTCAGAAAACTGGGCGGACTCCTCGGGTTGAAGTGTCTCCAGGTCAAGCATTTCTGCAGGAAACAATATTTGCAAATGACCGCAATCCTTTCCATCCAGGCCAATTTTTACCGAGTTTAAATAATAGGTCTGGTTAATTACTGGATCGTCACTTTCGATATCGACTTTCATTGGCACTACCTGATCGATATCTCTTTTTATAAATTCCAAAGTTTTACCTGAGTGCTCAACAAAAACGTCGGTATATATGCGAGAAATCACTGTGGCAATTTCATCATAGGCGTCCTGAACATCTGGATTGAGAATGCCTTCAGATACAGCTGTCTCAAGTTCAATCGATGGCAGCATGAGAAGTGTGCAGCCAATTCTGATAGCATGCTTCAGTCCCATGTAGAGGTAACAACTACCTTCAAAATCTCCAGTTACCTCCAGGGTTGCAGCAACCTGTTTAGCTGACAGCTCATCGAGATAGAACTGTTCCTTGGATACCACTTTATTATTCATTTCGCTAAAGGTTACATCGACACCGACAACTTCACCAACCTCGTCCTGAATACTGACCCGACAGATCTCCAGCAACGAGTCAATATCATTTTTTCTCGTTTGGACATCAAGGTCAGGCGACTCGTCATTTAGTTGAGAGGCTCCAGAAGCTTCAGGTTCAATTGTATCTAAGGGTTCTGCCTGTACTCCTTTATCAGCGATTTCTGTAGAATCTGGTCCTGTAAATGATCGATCACCATCAGCAACATCCTGCTGTTTATCATCAATTTCATCTTCACTGGATTGTGCCTGGCTCTCATGGTTTTTAACATCTTCTGCAAGTCCAAGAGGCGTGGCAGGAAAGAGCAGGATCAACGCTCCAAGCTGCTCACCGTCAAGTGTAATGTCTGAATCAATCTGGTAGAAAAGGGTCTCAGCTATGGGTTGTTCTGATTCTTCACCCGTCATTGGAAAAGTGACAAGGCGCTGGTCTCCTCTTTGAAAACGGCAAGGGGATTCGTGCATCTTTTCAAACAGATCCGTATATATCCCTGCGATCATATTGCCGATCTCACCGTAAGAATCCTCAGTTTCCTCATCATAGGCTTCATTTTCTACACGTTCATCCAGCTCTGTTTTGGGCAGCATTATGAGGGCACCGCCGAGTCTGATGGCGTCCTTAACGGTGATGAGAAGATGTCCAGTGCCTGCAATATCGCCTGAGATTTCCAGGCTGGTAAGGATTTGGCTGCCTGAGAGTTGCTGTAAAAGATCTCCCGTTGAGACGATCTTGTTTTGAGATTGTTTGAGGGATAACGGTACTCCAATCAATCCGCCAATTTCATCTTGAATTTTCTGCTGAGCGGAATCAATAATCTTGTCAATTATCTGTCTTTCTTCCATAAATGTTCCAAATTTTAAATATATTTTAAAGTAAAGATGTATTGTTCTTTATCGGCACCTTGGAAATAATAGTTTACAAATTGAATAGATACCGGAGTCAAAATAGCTGTCTAGTCTACAAAAGTTTCAAAGACTGGAGACTCTACGTGGAAAAATGCTTTCTGGCTGTTGATGATTCAGTGTCAGAAAACCTCTCTATGCACGGGTATACCTTCGACTCGAAATGCAACTTCCATTCCCGTTTTTTTCTGCAATGATCTTTCTCAGCTTAAACCGAATAAAATCACAAATGAACCGTGTATCTCAGCAGCATGCCAAAATTTCCGGTCAAAATTTCCAATCCCACAAAGGTGTCAGCAAAAAAAATAAGAATCAATTGCCTTGTGACGCCATTCAATGAGCGGGAAAGACAACAAACAAATCCTCAGCATGCCTCTTGCCAAACAGCTCGTCTCCGGCTAAATCTATCTTTTTACGTCAATTATTTGACTATTCCTGCCGATACGATCCCTAGCCGACCTCTATATTGTGCTTTTTCAATGAACTGGGCAGTTTTTTATACCTGGAATAGTATTTGCAATGTAAGGCAAAACAAGAGGAAATTATTTATATGATGCGAACATTAATCATTCTTATTGCCATTCTGTTCACCTATGGAACAGCATCCGGCGAGTCGACAATACTAAAACTGAGTAAATCTGTGGATAAGGATACGGTTCAGACCTTTATATCTTTTGATAAGATGCCTCTCTATGAAACTCAAATGAATGGTAAACGACTCGATATAATTCTTCAGAATACTGTCATTGATGAACGGGCACGCTTTTTTAAAGAAGACGACAAAATCGTTAAGATACTGGCCAGGCCGATTAAGGAAGATACCGAGCTCAGTTTTTTCTTTCGATACATCCCCCAAAATGTCTCATTTTCTTTAAGCGGAAGTAATACGCTCGTCGCTGACATTCTTCTCGGTAATCGGTTTACAGGAACCTATAAGAATTTATCCACAAGCCTTCAGGGCGTTACTGTTCTTGACAGAAGTACCATGGATTTTGCTAATCCACTGGTTGCTTCTCCTTATGCCCATGATTGGAAAACCTTTTTCTCTACCTATGAATCGGAAGTTGAAATTAGTGCACCAGTTCGCTTTTTCATACCAGAATTTCCAGTTACCAGATTGCTCAAGCTTGAGGGTGTAGATGTTTCTCAACTGATACCGGAAGAAGCATACCGTCTCGCAGAGAAAGAAATATGGGAGGAAATAATTCCCGTGATCGAAGCTGGAATCGCTACTTCTTCAGATCTTGAATCGAAGAAAATTCTGGCGCTTACCTATGGTGAAGTACTTCTGAGAATTGGTAATTTTGATGGCGCTTACAAACAGCTTTATCTCTTAAAAAATAATTACCCGAAAGAGCAGGTCGGTCAGCTCGCTTCCTACCTCCTGAGCGTGTTGATCGCCATAAACGGCGATCCCTATGGGGCAAATTACGAGCTTCGGCTGCTGATCGACAGGATGAGAAGAGCAAACCCCTTGTTTGCATATGTCAACCTCTCACTGGCTGAGACATGCCTTGCAACAAATCAGCTGGATAAGATGAGCCTGGCAACTGAACGTGACGATATTGGTTATCCCAAAGAGATTGAACCCAAAAGAGAACTTCGACAGGCGGATTTATATTACGCCACAGAACAGCCGGTTAAGGCCTATGTTGCCTATCAGTTAGTGAGTCAACAGAGCAGTCTCAATGATCAGCCGTACTCTCTGAATGGACTCTGCGAGACGCTCTATAAACAAAAATCCTACGGAGATTCTTCTCTTTGCTACGACAGCCTG
>RCNC010001633.1_pt1 | contig 15176 bp, 17 predicted proteins | sample 2041301 | NCBI WGS metagenome assembly RCNC01 (sample SAMN09708231, study PRJNA481090) | Marine sediment metagenome, whole genome shotgun sequencing project. | biome: marine sediment; feature: ocean; material: sediment; isolation source: Sewage treatment plant 13A marine sediment (STP13A) ... | reverse complement strand
TACTGTCTTCGAGTACCTCTGGCGAAGGGGTGGTTTCCTCAGTATCGGCGGGCGCTGCTTCCTTCTGCGCGCTTGTTGGTTGGATGACCACCACGACCTGCTCGCTTTTTTCCGACTTACCGGACTCCGCCTTGATCAGTTGTTTGGCAATAAAATAATCGATTGATTCCCCGGTGACCAGGTCACCGGCCTGCTCGATGCGGGCATTGTCCTGCAGGTGCACCACTTCCTTGGTACGCAGATAAGTGATAACAAGGGCATGCGCATGCACCAGGCTTTCGCCAGCTTCCGGCTGCTGGCGCATTTTGGCTGGATTGCCCTGTGCCACAATTTTGTCGGCGTCATCGTCAATCTGGTAAATGGTCAGTTTGTCTGCTTCCAATTCCATGCTGCCCTGGCTCATTCGTACATTGCCGGTGTACACGGTGATGCCCTGTTTTTCATCCCGCAGGGCTTTGTCTGCGGCAATGTGGATGGGCTGGTCACGGTCATCTGGCAATGCCTGGGCGGAGAGGGCGGGCAGCATTAGCAGCAGCAACAGGACGCAGGCCCTCGCTAGAGTATGCCCGGCTTTTAGGTCAGAGCGGTGGCGGGACATAGAGATTCTCCACTATAAGTTCAGATAGGTTGCGGCCACTGACCCAGTCCGCCGCTTCGCGCCCGGTTATGATAGCTACTTGGACACCGGCTTTTTGTAACAGTTTTATGCCCAGGCCATCTTTGATACTGAAAGCCTTCAATTCGTCGCCGGTGTTGCTGTAGTACATCCGTCCTTCAGCACGCCATCGACATCAAGGGCCAGCAGGCGAACATCGGCCGCGCGATTTTCCAAGGAGGTCATTGAGAACTATCCCGTTTCAGGCGATTCCTGCATGGAGCAGGTCTATCAGGTGAATGACGCCGGTTATGCTGTCTTTGTCGTCGAGCACAACCAGCGAGCTTATCTCGTTTTCTTCCATGATGCGCAGTGCCTCGGCGGCCAGGGTATCAACATAGACGTTTTTGGCGCCCTTGCTCATGAGCTGGCCAATGGGTGTGGAGTTTATATCGGTGCGACCGTCGATCGCCCGGCGCAGGTCGCCATCGGTGAAAATACCCGCCAGTTGGCCGTCCTCACCCAGTACGGTGGTCATGCCAAGGCCCTTGTTGCTTATTTCAAGCAGGGCTTCAGACAGCATTACGTCTGCTGTAACAGTGGGAATGGCGCTGCCGGAGCGCATGGCGTCTTGTACCTTCAGTAGCAGTTTCCTACCCAGCGTGCCGCCGGGGTGGGAGAAGGCAAAGTCATCGGCGGTGAAACCACGCGCTTCCAGCAGCGCGATGGCCAGTGCATCGCCCATTACCAGTGCGGTAGTGGTGCTGGAGGTGGGTGCCAGGTCCAGCGGGCAGGCCTCGGTTTCTACGCCAGTGTCCAGGTGTACATCGGAGGCCTTGGCCAGGGTCGACTCCTCGTTGCCGGTCATGCTGACCAGTGGTATACCGAGTCGTTTGAGTAGAGGGAGCAGGGTAATGATTTCCGTCACACCGCCGCTATTGGACAGGGCGATCACCGCGTCGGCGGCGGTAATCATCCCCATGTCGCCGTGACTGGCTTCCCCCGGGTGAACAAAAAACGCTGGAGAACCTGTGCTGGCCAGGGTCGCAGCGATCTTGCGGGCGATATGGCCCGATTTGCCCATGCCGGTGACAATGATTCGCCCCTCAACCTGTAACAGCAACTCACAAGCCTTGTTGAAGTCAGCCCCGATACGCTGCTCCAGCGCAGATACGGCGGCGGCCTCCATGCGGATCGTCCGCTGTGCTGAGGTGGAGAAACTGTTGGAGCTCTGCTCCGGCATAATACGTTCCTTGTCCTACAGGGTGAGATGGAGCAAATAATAGTACAGCGCGTAGAAAGACACTAATATTGTGCCCAGAATCCGTCCGAGGTAGGCGTGCCCTGGAGAGGACTTACTGCGTTTGCGGCTGACATAGATGGCAACGATCAGAAACAGCGTCAGGAATGTCATGGTGGCGTAGTCGCGGGAGATGATGGCGGGCTCCAGTGTCTGTGTAGCGACAATACCTGGAATGGACATCACCGCCAGCAGGTTAAACAGGTTCGAGCCAATGATGTTGCCCAGGGCAATCTCGGTATGCCCGCGCATAGCACTGGCAATGGTGGCCGCCAGTTCAGGCAGGCTGGTGCCGATCGCCACGATGGTAAGCCCTATGACCAGCTCGGATACTCCCAGTTCCTTCGCCGCGTGCACAGCACCCCACACCAGCATCTTGGAGCTGACTATCAGCAGCACCAGCCCTATAAAAAAAGTAATCCAGGCTCGCAGTGGCGCCAGGTCGTGTGCGGGCTCATCGACTGCTTCAGCGACCAGTTCCGGGCTGCGGAACTGGCTGCGTAGCAGTTGTGCGGCGATAACGATCAGCACGGCGACCATCAGCCAACCGTCCCGCGCGGAGAGTATGCCATCCATGATCAGCCACCCAACACCCAGGGTTGTTACCAGCAGGACAGGAACTTCGCGCTTCATGCATTTTTCCTGAACCATCAGCGGTGCGACGAGGACAGTTACCCCCAGCACCAGTGCGATATTGGCAATGTTGGAGCCTATTGCGTTGCCGATTGCCAATGTTCCCGCGCCGGACGTGGAGGCGGTCAGGGACACCAGGATTTCCGGCGCCGAGGTGCCCAGTGAAACGATAGTCAGGCCGATAATAATAGGCGACATGCCCATGTTATGAGCAATGGAAGCAGCGCCGTCCACGAACAGGTCGGCGCTCCAGATCAACATAATAAAGCCGAACAGGATGGTTGCGGCGGCGAACAGCATATGTGTGAATTTCCTGTTAAAGTATGCGCCTCGCAGGGCAGTGGCACTGCGTAGGCAAGTCTGTTGTCATATTCAGGTGACGGCAACTGCTACCGAGGTGACTAGTATCGCCTGTGTGCAGGGGCGGATTATACAGGGCATTGCCAGTCTGGGTAGTGGCAAATTTGAGTTATGGAGGGCATGAATGTCTAATCGCTTAAGCGCAGTATGGGTGGCCGCAATAGGGTTACTGGCCGCGTCGGTTATGGCGCAGCCGGAGGTGCAGGACACAGCAGCATACGACCTGGTGGAGGCGACTACGGTGCAAGTGATGGAAGTTGTCCTGGCGGCCGAGGAATATGTCGAAGATGAGCCCGAGCGCTATTACGACCAGGTACAGGGCCTGCTCGATCCCCTGATAGATTATCGCGGCTTTACCAGACAGGTAATGGGCCCCTATGCCAGTTCCAAGCGGTATCGCTCCCTCGACGAGGCCGGAAGGAAGCAGTTGCGTGAGCAGCTGGATCGCTTTACCCAAGTGATGCGCCTGAGTCTGGTGAGGACTTACAGCAAGGGGCTGCTGGCCTTTGGCAGCGCACGCATCGAAGTTGAAGCGCCCGAGGCACAGGAACCCGCTGACTCACGGGTATCCGTAAAGCAATTGATCTACACCGATGATAAGGAGCCCTATGTGGTGCTCTACCAAATGGGCCAGGGTAAAACCGGGGACTGGATGTTGCGCAACGTCATCATTGAAAGCGTTAACCTCGGGGAAATATACCGGGACCAGTTCCTGGCGTCCGCCCGCAAGCAGGACGGCGATCTCGATGCTGTGATCGATAGCTGGACTACCGTCACGGTTGATGTAGATAGCTGATCTCACCCCAGGCGCCATTGCCAGCGGTCGCTATCTGGCGCCTTTTCTCCTAGAATGCGGTTTTTTCAGCTATTGGGTGTGGCATCTTGGTGCGCGCCTGGTTATTGCAATACACAGCCTGCCAGGCATCGGGGGAGAAATACATGGACGCAGTCACAGTCAAAACTCTGTTAGAGAGCCACATGCAGGATTGTGAATTTCATGTCCAGGGAGAGGGCAGTCACTACGACATTGAGGCCATTGGCAGTGTTTTCGATGGACTGCGTCCTGTTAAGAAGCAGCAGCTGGTCTATGCGGCCCTTAGCGACAATATAGCTGACGGGAGTATTCACGCAGTGAATATCCGGACATATACGCCATCGGAATGGCAGGCGCGGTCGCAGCACTGATCGCTGTGGTGCCGCAACCGTTAACTGTAATCTTTTAGAAATGCACAAGGGTTGTCGTAGCTGCTGAGGCCAAACGACAGCCGTGCGTGGTTATTGCCATGAACGAAAAATTGACTATTGCCCTTACCAAGGGTCGCATCCTCAAGGAGACGTTGCCGCTGCTGGCTCGCGCTGGTATTGAGCCGTTGGAGGATATAGGTGCCAGCCGCAAGCTGGTGTTTGAGACCAATTGTAATGATGTGCAGTTGGTGGTGATCCGCGGCACGGATGTGCCGACCTACGTACGCCACGGTGCGGCTGATATGGGGGTGGTGGGTAAGGATATCCTGATGGAGCAGGGCGCCGACGGCCTCTATGAGCCGCTGGACCTGGGTATTGCCCGCTGTCGCCTGATGACGGCCGGTCCGGTGGGTTGGCAGGGTGCAGGAGCGCGTATCAGGGTGGCCACCAAATTCGTCAATATCACGCGGGAGTATTTTGCGCGCCAAGGTGTGCATGCTGACCTGATCAAGCTCTATGGTGCCATGGAGCTGGCGCCGATCATGAACCTGGCCGATCTCATAGTCGATATCGTGGATACGGGGAATACCCTGCGCGCGAACGGCATGGAACCGCTGGAGGAGATCGCTGCTATCAGCTCGCGCCTGGTGGTCAACAAGGCGGCGATGCGTTCAAAGCACGTCCCTATTTCGCGGGTTATCGCGGACCTCACAGCCACGGTGCAGGATGCTGAAGATGCGACGGCTTGATACTGGCGACGCGGACTTCGACGTCGCCCTGGAGCAATTGACGGCCTGGGATGAGGAGCTGGACGCCTCTGTCAACGAGACAGTCACGGCCATTATTGCCGATATCAGGCTTCGTGGAGACCAGGCACTGCTGGACTACACGGCCCGCTTTGACCAGCTGCAAGCGGCTTCCGTCACGGCATTGCAAATATCCCGGGAGCGGCAGGCTGCGGCTCTGGAGAATATCGACCCGGCCCAGCGGGAGGCTCTGGAATATGCCGCCGGGCGCGTGCGCAGTTTTCATGAGCACCAGGTGCAGGACAGTTGGCAGTATCACGATGAGTCGGGCAACCTGCTAGGCCAGAAAGTCACTCCCATACAGCGGGTTGGTATTTATGTACCCGGTGGCAAGGCCAGTTATCCCTCTTCCGTATTGATGAACGCCTTGCCCGCCAAGGTGGCCGGTGTAGAGGAAGTGATCATGGTGGTGCCGGCGCCCGGGGGGGAGCTCAATGACATGGTGCTCGCTGCTGCGCATATCGCCGGCGTCGACCGGGTATTTACTATTGGCGGAGCCCAGGCCATCGCGGCGCTCGCGCTTGGCACAGACACCATACCCGCGGTCGACAAGATTGTCGGCCCCGGCAACATCTTTGTGGCGACTGCCAAGCGACATGTTTTCGGGCGTGTAGGTATCGATATGGTGGCGGGTCCCTCAGAGATACTGGTGATTTGTGACGGCAGTACCGATCCCGACTGGGTGGCGATGGATTTATTTTCCCAGGCCGAGCACGACGAGAATGCCCAGTCACTGCTGTTGTGTCCGGACAGTGACTATCTCGACAGGGTGCAAGCCAGTATCGAACGCCTGCTGCCTGCCATGGACAGGCAGGAAATTATTCGCGTTTCACTGACGGCCCGCGGGGCCATGATATGTACTCGGGATCTGGCTGACGCGGTTGCGGTTTCCAATCGCCTGGCCCCTGAGCATCTGGAACTGTCGGTGGCTGATCCCGAAGCCCTGTTGCCACAGGTGCAGCATGCGGGCGCGATCTTCATGGGCCCGTATACCTCAGAAGCTTTGGGTGATTACTGCGCGGGTCCCAACCACGTGTTGCCCACGTCACGCAGTGCCCGTTTTTCTTCTCCCCTGGGGGTCTATGACTTCCAGAAGCGCAGTTCTGTCATTCAGTGTAGTGAGCAAGGGGTGGCAGAATTGGGCGCCATGGCGTCAGTGCTGGCCCGGGGAGAGTCCCTGTCGGCTCATGCGCTGAGTGCGGAGATGCGACTACCAAAGAAATAGCCCTGTCAGGGCGCAGCTTGTGCTGGGCCGGATGAATGGTTCAGTACACCTACCACGGCCCTTAACTCCACGCTCTGGCGGTCCCGCTGCACGGAGATAGCTACCTTGTCCCCGGGTCTTAACAGGGCGATGCGATGCATGGTCAGTCGGCCATCCTGTACCGGTTCGCCGTCGATGTGGGTGAAGATGTCGCCCGCCAGTACCCCGGCTTTTTGCGCGGGGCTACCGGGGGTAACCGCCTCCACACTTAGCGCCTGTACTGGCGTGCCGGAAGTTGTGGTCATATTGATCGGATTTACACTTATACCGAGCCAGCCCCTGATCACCTTGCCGTAATCGATGAGGTCGCGCATCACGAAAACCGCGAGATTGACCGGGGTGGCCAGACCGATGCCGGTGGCAGCGCTGCTCGACTGGTTATTGGCGGCGTAAAAGAGAGTGTTGATACCCAGCAGTCGGCCCCTGGTATCAATCAGCGCGCCGCCGGAATTGCCCAGGTGAATGGTGGCGTCAGTCTGGATGTAATCTTCGTAGGTACTCAATTGCAGTCCGTAGCGCCCCAGGGCGGATACTATTCCTTGCGTGACAGAGTGTCCAAAACCCAGCGGGTTGCCGATGGCGAGTACCACATCGCCCACCCGCGCTGCGTCAGAATCCCCTAGTTTTATAGGCTGCAGGTCGGGCAGCTCTATGCGCAGCACTGCCAGGTCGGTGGCCGGGTCCGTGCTGATGACTGCAGCGCTGGCAGAGCGGCCGTCATGGAGCATGACCTGGATAGCGTCAGCACCGGCTATGACATGATTATTGGTTAGGATGTGGCCCTGCTTCGTCATGATGACCCCGGAGCCCAGGGAGCGTTCGATGCGCTGGCGACGAGCCTGGGGTTGCGCAAATTTGCGGAAGTAAGCGTCGTCGAGAAGCGGGCTGCGATTGGATGTCACCAACTTGGCGGTATAGATATTGACCACCGAAGGCGTGGCCTCGCGCACGGCCCGGGCATAACTGACAGGCTCGCGGCCAGCTCCCTGGGCCGACTGTTCGGCGGGCAGTACCCAGCGGTCTAGGATCAGCAGGGCCGCGAGCAGGCCGGCGATCGCCGGCCAGAATATGTGCAACAGGTTTTGTTTCATGCGCTGTCAGTTAGGTTGTTTGCGTTAGCATTGTATATGATGCGGGCTTGGGCGTGGCAATTTGTAGCTCCCGGTAAAACCACAGGTGTTAAAGATATGAGTGTAACGCTTAGCCAATTGACTGGATATCTGGACGAGTGTCTGCAGCCGCAACGCTATGAGGATTATTGTCCCAACGGCTTACAGGTTGAAGGTGGCTCCCAGGTCAGTCGCCTGGTGACGGGTGTCACTGCCTGTCAGCTGCTGCTGGATGCGGCGATTGACTGGGGTGCGGACGCGATCCTGGTGCATCACGGTTACTTCTGGCGTGGGGAGTCGCCCTGTATCGTGGGCATGAAGCGCAGGCGCATAGCCGCCTTACTCGCAAGTGACGTCAGTCTGTTGGCTTATCACCTACCGCTGGACGGTCATCCTGAGTTTGGCAACAACGCCCGCCTGGGCCAGTTATTGGGGCTGGAGCTGGAGCGACATGAGCCGCTGCAACCCGCAGTGGCAGGCAGTGTGGGTAACATAGCGAGCTTGTCTGAAGCTGTAGCGGCTGGGGACCTGGTTGCCAGGCTGCAGGACATAACCGGGCGTGATGCTTTACATGTTGGCGAAAGCGGAGCTGCGGTGAGCCGCATCGCCTGGTGTACCGGTGGTGCCCAGGACTATATCGAGGCGGCTGTAGCGGCGGGCGCCGACATGTTTGTGACCGGGGAGGTCTCGGAGCAGACGGTGCATATTGCCCGTGAAGAGGGTATCCATTTCGTGGCGGCGGGTCACCACGCCACGGAGCGCTATGGCGTGCAGGCCCTCGGCGAGCATTTGGCCGGGCATTTTCCCCTGGAGCACCGGTTTATCGATATCGACAACCCGGTTTAGGTAGATTGACGATCAGGTCTTCTCGTCTACTGCCGGTGCTTCCGCGCGCTTCTTGCGCTCCAGTCCAAATTCCTCGTTGAGCATGCCTTTCTCATCGGGTGAGGTTTTCGGTGCATAATCCAGTGGGGCTTGGGTTTGTGCGAGTTGGGGAGGTATTTCTGCCGCCTCGGCACCATTTGCCAGGCGCCCGAGAGCGACGGGACCTTCTCCCTGACACAAGCCAGTTGCACCTTTGGCCAGGTGATTGTGGACATCGCGGTAGCTCTCAGTAAGGCCGTTAAGCAATTTTGCGGTTTCTGTGAAGTGTTCTACTACTTCGTCTTCATAGACTTTTTTGTCCTGCATGACCTGGTCAAGTTTGCGTTCCACATCACGATACTTCTGGTCTGAGGCAGACGTGCGGCGGCCCACGGCCCAGCCTATTATAATGCCCAGCAAGGTAAGGGCTGCGCCCCCTGCCAATAAGATTTCCAAACTCAACTCAGGTAATTCCACGAACGAATCCTCACGCCTACAAAAAAGAGAGCAGGAGTATAACGCTAATGCGCGTCGGACTGTAGCGCGAAAGGCCGGCGAGCCTGACATTGCCAAGCGCAAATGCTCTGGTTAAAGTGTCGCGTTTGCAATCCAGCCGTAATTGGGCAGCCACCGACTATGACGACACCCCTGCAGCGCTATCAGGAAGATCTGCAGCGCGAGGACTTTTCCCACGACCCGGCGCAGGAGCATGCGGTTCTCTTGCTCCAGGACCTGTTCGACCGGCTGCTGGCCAGGCGCGGTGATGGCAGTGGTGGTTTGCTGGGTTGGCTGCGCAAGCTGCGCGGCGATGTCGAGGAACCCGAAATGGGCCTCTATTTCTGGGGTGGTGTGGGTCGGGGCAAGACCTATCTGGTGGATGCCTTTTTTGAATGCCTGCCTATGCGCCGCAAAATGCGTATCCATTTTCACCGATTCATGCAGCGGATCCACACGGAACTAGGCAGTCTGGAGGGTGAAAAAAACCCCCTGGAGATCGTCGCTGACCGTCTGGCCGAGGAAGCCCGGATAATCTGCTTTGACGAGTTTTTTGTCACGGACATCGGGGACGCCATGATTCTCGGGGGTTTGATGGAGGGGCTTTTCGCCCGTGGAGTGACGCTGGTGGCAACGTCCAACATAGAGCCAGGAAAACTGTATGAAAACGGCTTGCAGCGCCAGCGCTTCCTGCCGGCCATTGCGCTGGTGGAGAAATACACCCGGGTGGTGAACATCGATGCTGGTATCGATTATCGCTTGCGCACGTTACAGCAGGCTGAGTTGTATCACTTTCCTTTGGATGAGGGGGCCGACAGGAGCATTAGGGAGAGCTTTACACGCCTGGCGCCGGAGCCCGGTAAGCATTGGGAGCGTCTGGAAATCAACAATCGCTACCTGACCTGCCGCTGCCTGGCAGATGATGTTGCCTGGTTCGACTTCGCCGAGCTATGTGACGGCCCCCGCTCCCAGAATGACTACATCGAGCTGGCTCGTATCTTCCACGCCGTGCTGATTTCGGGGGTGCCGGGGTTTGGGGCCGATAAGGATGACCAGGCGCGTCGTTTTATCAACCTGGTGGATGAATTTTACGACCGTAATGTGAAGCTGGTGCTGGCTGCCGCCAGGCCGTTGTTGGAACTCTACAGCGGTGGGCAGCTGGAGTTCGAGTTTCAGCGCACCATCTCCCGTCTGCAGGAGATGCAGTCCTATGAGTACCTGGCCAGGGAGCATAAGCCCTAGCGATGCCAGGGCTGCCGGGCGGCCGGTTTCGGGAAAGGCTGGGGCGCCTCGCCCCCAGTGGGCCTCGGCGCTGGGTGCGCCCGTTACGAGTCCGTGAAAATTAATAAATTATCCGCTTGAAATGGCTTGGTCCATTGCGTAGTATTCGCGCTCTCGAAATTGGACTCCTCCAAGGGGTAGTTACACATGAAAACTTTCAGTGCCAAAGCGGAAGAAGTGTCTCGCGACTGGTTCGTTGTGGACGCAGCCGACAAGACTCTCGGGCGCCTGGCCAGTGAGATTGCACACCGTCTGCGTGGCAAGCACAAGGCTGAGTACACCCCCCATGTGGATACCGGCGATTACATCGTGGTAGTGAATGCCGAGAAGATACGCGTTACCGGTGCCAAGACCACCGACAAAATGTATCACCATCACACGGGCTACCCGGGCGGTTTGAAGTCAATCTCCTTCGAGAAGCTGATTGATAAAGCCCCTGAGCGTGTCATCCAGGGAGCGGTTAAGGGTATGTTGCCCCGTAACCCACTGGGTCGTGCTATGTTTAGAAAGCTGAAAGTGTATGCCGGTAGTGAGCATCCCCATACAGCGCAACAGCCCCAAGCACTGAACATCTAACGGATATCACCTATGTCAGCTACCCAATACTATGGAACCGGCCGTCGCAAGACGTCCACCGCTCGCGTTTTCCTTACCGGCGGTGCCGGTAATATCACCGTCAACAAACGCCCCCTCGACCAGTACTTCGGTCGTGAAGTGGCTCGTATGATCGTACGCCAGCCTCTGGAACTTGTTGAATTGAATGATAAATTTGATATCAATGTGACGGTTGCCGGCGGCGGCAGTTTCGGTCAGGCCGGTGCAATTCGCCACGGTATCACCCGCGCTTTGATGCAGTATGACGAATCCCTGCGAGGCTCTCTGCGCACCGCGGGCTATGTCACGCGCGATGCCCGGGAAGTGGAGCGCAAGAAAGTGGGATTGCGCAAGGCGCGCAAGCGTCCGCAGTACTCCAAGCGCTAATCCATTCGTATCCCGTCCTGTATGGGAGGGGTATGAAGAGCATCAGAAACGCCCGGATGCCTGTGCATGCCGGGCTTTTTTTTGCCCGCTCCAACGCCTGAGACTATGGCATTGAGCGAGCGCAATTTCTTGCCAAAAACGCAGTGAAATCAAGGGGTTTTCCTTGTAACGACGCGGCAAAATCATTACCATTTGCACCTTTTTGGGAAGTGAGGTCCGGGCCGTCACCAAAAGGCCGTCTACGGATCGGTAATCTGGGGAGAAAAGCATGAGTAGCGAGGGCGTTAACTCCGGCAGGAGGAAGTTCCTGACCGCGGCCACGAGCGCGGTAGGGGCCGCAGGGGCGGTGGGTATTTTGACGCCGTTTGTCGGTTCCTGGAATCCGTCAGCGAAGGCAAAAGCTGCGGGCGCGCCGGTGAAGGCGGATATCGGCAAGCTGGAGCCAGGGCAGATGACCACCGTTGAATGGCGCGGGCAACCTGTCTATATTCTGTACCGTACCGAGTCCCAGTTGGAAGAGCTTCCCAAACTTGATGAGAAATTGAAGGATCCGCTGTCTGAGAACTTAGATCAGCAGCCGGCCTATATTCATGGCATTGACCGGTCAATCCGGCCCGAAATCCTGGTGGTTGTTGGACTGTGCACTCACCTGGGATGCGCGCCAAAGTTACGGCCCGAAGTGGGCGCTACTGAATTTACCAAAGAGTGGGTTGGTGGTTTCTTTTGTCCCTGTCATGGCTCCATGTTTGATTTGTCAGGGCGTGTGTTCGCAGGCGTGCCCGCCTCAGCCAATCTGCTGGTTCCGCCTTATTCCTACGAAGATGAAAATGTCATTGTCATTGGCGTGGACACGGAGGCTACCTCATGATCAATATGCTTATTAGTTTGCGTGACTGGGTTGATGAGCGCCTGCCGATCATGAAGGCATGGAACACTCACATGGGCAAGTATTACGCGCCCAAGAATTTCAACTTCTGGTATTTCTTCGGCGTGCTGTCCCTGCTGGTGTTGGTCAATCAGTTGCTGACCGGTATCTGGCTTACCATGAGTTTCAATCCCAGCCAGGAGGGTGCGTTCGCGTCGGTGGAATACATCATGCGCGACGTGGACTATGGTTGGATACTGCGTTATATGCATTCCACCGGGGCCTCGGCGTTCTTTGTGGTGGTGTATCTGCATATGTTCCGCGCGCTGTTATACGGCTCCTATAAGAAGCCGCGCGAGCTTATCTGGATATTCGGCATGCTGATCTTTGTGGTGCTGATGGCAGAGGCCTTTGTAGGCTATGTATTGCCCTGGGGCCAGATGTCCTATTGGGGTGCACAGGTTATTATTTCCCTGTTCGGTGCGATTCCTGTGGTGGGCGACGATATCGTCACCTGGATCCGTGGCGACTACCTGATTTCCGGTATCACCCTGAATCGCTTCTTCGCCTTGCACGTGGTGGCCCTGCCCATTGTGTTGCTCGCGCTGGTGGTGCTGCACCTGCTGGCTCTGCACGAGGTTGGCTCCAATAATCCGGACGGAGTAGATATCAAAAAGCATAAGGGTGACGACGGTGTGCCCCTCGATGGTGTTGCTTTCCACCCGTATTACACCGTGCACGATCTGCAGGCAGTGGGGGTATTCCTGTTTATCTTCTGTGGCATTATTTTCTTTATGCCAGAGATGGGCGGTTACTTTCTGGAGTTCGCCAACTTCGAGGAAGCCAACAACCTGAAGACGCCTGAGCATATTGCCCCGGTCTGGTATTTCACGCCTTTTTACTCAGTATTGCGTGCGGTTCCTGATAAGTTCTGGGGCTTTATTGCCTTTGCTGCTTCCGTAGCGATTCCGTTTATGTTGCCCTGGCTGGACCGTAGTCCAGTAAAGTCATGGCGCTATCGCGGCAATATCAACAGGTTTATGCTTGTTATTTTCGTGGCTTCATTTCTGATACTGGGCGTGTTGGGTGTCTGGTCGGTTAATGACTCCCGCACCTGGCTGGCGCGAATATGCGCGATCATTTATTTCGGCTTTTTCCTGTTAATGCCCATATGGTCATCTTTGGACAAGACCAAGCCAGTGCCAGAGCGGATTACCATGGACGGAGGTATTGGTTTCTGGGGTGTCACCGGTGGTTTGTTGCTGATCCTGGCATTAACCATACTGCCGCTTAAGGTAGTGGCGGCTACAGGTGGTCATGCCTGCGGCAGTATCGATTGCGATGAGTTTGTGGCAGATCCAACCGATAAGCCTTCGCTGCAGAATGGTGCCAGGACATATATGAACTATTGCATGGGTTGTCATTCCCTGCAGTATCAGCGCTATAACCGGGTGGCCCAGGATTTGGGTATTCCCGAAGATATCTTTCAGGCCAACCTGATATTCGATCCCGAAGTAAAGATTGGCTCACTCATGGAAAACGCCATGGCTGAGGACACTGCCAAGGTATGGTTTGGTGCCACCCCGCCGGACCTGACCCTGGTATCCCGGGCGCGCCAGCCTGAATGGTTGTATACCTACCTGCGGAATTTTTACAGTGACGATAGTCGACCCTATGGGGTGAACAACAGGGTTTTTAAGGACGTGGGTATGCCTCACGTGCTGCTGGAATTACAGGGCATGCAAGAGTGTGCCATGGGCCCGGTTGCCGCGCACAATGGCGGGGTCAAGCGTGATCCGCTGACCGGCGAAGACATGCTGGAAGACCCCTGCGGGCGGCTCGCTATTCCTGTCGCCGGGGATATGACTGCAGAAGAATTTGATACGACCATGTACGACCTGGTGAATTTTCTCGCTTACTCGGCAGAACCGATCGTTACTGATCGTCATCGCATAGGTGTCCGTGCGCTGCTTTTGATTGCCTTGTTTACCGTATTTGCGTGGTTGCTCAATCGCGAGTACTGGAAGGACGTGCACTAGAACTGCGTGGTCTATAATGGGGCCGCAGTGATTGAATCGCTGCGCCTCCGCGTTTTTAATAAGAGATAACTGAGGAATCCCAGATGGGTGTAGTGGCAAAGCGGTCTTCGATGACATTCTACTCCGATAACACAAGTCACTACAGTCACCGTGTGCGTATCGTACTGGCTGAGAAGGGGGTCACGGTTGATATGGTGGAGTGCGATGCGGCTCATCCACCGCCCGAGTTGGCTGACCTTAATCCCTACAACAGCCTGCCTACCCTGGTAGACCGCGACCTGGTTCTGTACGAGTCCAAGGTCATGATGGAATACCTGGATGAACGCTTCCCTCATCCACCATTGTTGCCCGTGTATCCGGTGGCCAGGGCGGAAAGCCGCCTGTATATCCACCGTATCGAGAAGGACTGGTGCGCATTGGTGGATGCCATCCAGCATACGCGCAGCGACAATGTGCTGAAGAAGTCGACCAAGGAATTACGCGAAAGCATCATGGGTATTGCTCCGATTTTTGCAGAAAAGCCGTTCTTCATGAGTGAAGAATTTACTCTGGTGGATTGCTGCATCGCCCCCATCCTGTGGCGTTTGCCTTCCCTGGGCGTTGATATTCGCGCCAGCAAACAGTCCAAGCCCCTGCAGGCCTATATGGATTCCCTGTTCAATCGCGAGTCTTTCCAGGAAAGTTTGAGTGAGCAGGAACGGGAAATGCGCTTATAAGATTGCTTGATTCCGCTGCGGAGGTTTTGGGTCAGTCGTGAATTCCAGTCGCCCTTACATTATGCGTGCCCTCTATGAGTGGATTGTGGACAATGAGTGCACACCCTATGTTCTGGTAGACGCCTCTATTGCGGATGTGTTGGTGCCCCGGCAATTCGTCAAGGACAACCAGATTGTCCTGAACATATCCCCTGACGCTGTTATGGACCTGAGCATCACCAATCAGGCCGTTGCTTTTAATGGCCGCTTTGGCGGCGTCGCTACCGATGTTTTCGTGCCGATTTCGGCTGTGGTTGGCATTTACGCCAGGGAAAATGGTCAGGGTATGGTGTTTGATCCCGAGGAAGTGGTTGATCCGCCTGATGATTCGCCGCCCAAGCCAGATAACTCCGAGAAACGGCCGTCCCTCAAAATCGTCAAATAATGCTTGCGGCGGGTGCTGACTCAGCAATGTGCGGTCAGGACGCTTAATCCACCAGTTCAAACAAACGGACTACCTTCTGCACTCCCGAAATACTTGCGGCCTTGTCCGAGATACGCGCTGACTCGTCTTTGGTGGCCAGGCCCATGAGGTAGACCACACCATTTTCCGTGACCACCTTGACGCGGGATCCTTCAATACTGGTGCTGCCCAACAGCCAGGATTTGACCTTGGTGGTAATCCAGGTATCGCTGCTTCGTGT
>RCNC010001632.1_pt1 | contig 15177 bp, 13 predicted proteins | sample 2041301 | NCBI WGS metagenome assembly RCNC01 (sample SAMN09708231, study PRJNA481090) | Marine sediment metagenome, whole genome shotgun sequencing project. | biome: marine sediment; feature: ocean; material: sediment; isolation source: Sewage treatment plant 13A marine sediment (STP13A) ... | reverse complement strand
CCTGGCTCCAGATCCCATAGAACATCGCTATCTCATCAGTGGTATAAGAAAGCAATCAAAGGCAGCGTTGGCCGGTATCAGGCCAGGGGATGAGATCCTTAGCATAAATGGCACCTCCACCATACAGCTTAACCTGGATGATATATACAATTACCTTCTCGGTAATGATGGCCAGAAGATCAGGCTGGAATTGTTGAGGGAAGGAGAAAAGATCAGGACCAGTTTTCGCCTGGAAAAATATATCTGAGCAGAACCTGCATCAAAAACACCCTCTTTTTTTTGAGTTATTCAATCTGTTTTGCTTTTTTTGCAGTCGCAAACCAAAATGAATCCAATATGACAACCAGAATCTTAAGCCTGTCAATTTTACTTGTCCTTGCAGTTTCCTGCGGACAACAAAGTAATAAAACCACAGATCTCAGTGAATTACAAGTATCTGAAGTTACTGTAGAGGCACTCCTTGCGGATGCATCCCCTTTCGTTGAACAGCCTGTTAGTGTCAAGGGTACTGTTGTCCATGTTTGCCGTCATGGCGGACAGCGTTTATTTGTCATTGGTGAGGATGGAGAAGATCGTTTCCGCATCACAGTGGGTGAAAACATTTCAGAATTCGATGTCGAACTGGAGGGAAGCCAGATTGAGGTTAACGGGATTGTCAAGGAATTGATCATCGATGAAACCTACCTGGCTGAATGGGAAGCTGAAATCAGTGAAGACTCCAAACATGATCGCGGCGAAGGTCATGAAGGTGGTATAGGGCATGGAGACGACCATGGTGAAGCACCAGACCATGAAGAAGGACATGATGTTGACTCAGACAGTGGCCAGGAGGCGGAAGGTGAACATGAAGATGAAACACAAATGGCTTCCCAGCTGCAAAGAATACAGGATGTAAGGGATGAAATTGCTGCCAGCGGCAAAGATCATCTGTCAGACTACTGGTTAGAAACCATCGAATTCAAGGTGATCACAGAATAATCCCCTTTATTCACAAACATACATTAGTTTCAAATGAAAATCCGGAAGTGGCTCCGTATCATACACCGGGATATCGGATACATATTCGTTGGCATGTCCCTGGTCTATGGCATTTCCGGGATTGCGCTCAACCACCTGGACGACTGGAATCCGGATTACATCATCAGGATCTCAGAAGCTAAGCTGCAGGATCTTCCGGCTGCTGAAGATATTTCAAAAGAGGTGGCAGGATCAATGGCCAGGCAAATTGACCAAAATTATCAATACAGGAGCCATTTCTTTCCCCGGTCAGGAGTATTAAAGATATTCATAAAGCAGGGATCCGTTACGGTAAACCTGGATAGCGGCCAGGCCTATATCGAAGTGATAAAAAAACGACCTGTTTTCAGGGAAATGAACTTCCTTCATTACAATAAGCCGAAAAAATTATTTACATGGTTTTCAGATGCTTTTGCCCTGGCACTGATCCTCATGGCAATTTCCGGGCTGTTCCTGATCCGGGGAAAAAAAGGTATTACCGGAAGAGGGGCCTGGCTAACTGCACTGGGAATTCTCATCCCCGCCATATTCCTCATCCTGTACCTGTAACTTTGCCCTGATTTTCACGTATTGGAGGTATACTAATTTTGTATTACTTCCACACACATGAGTGAACAGATACTGAAGGCCCTGATGCAGCTTTTTGCCATTATTGCCAGGCCTGATAGTAGCAGTGGTGACAGAAGGACCGTTGTTGAGGCTTATCTGCAAAAACAGCTGAACCAGGAGATCGTCCGGGAATACCTGAAGGTATTTGATGAATACTATGATCTCTACCAGGAGAAACAGAAAGAATCCGACAAGATGGCCAGGCGGATCTCCGCCAGTTCTGTCAAGGTACTCAAGATCGCCACCGCCATTAATGAAGAACTCGCCCAACCACAAAAGGTCATAGTACTGATCCGCCTGCTGGAATTTGTAAGATCTGACAAAGGCGAAATCACGGAACAGGAGATGGAATTCATCAATACTGTGTCTGATACCTTCAATGTACTGGAAGAAGAATATGAGCAAATCAGGGATTTTGCGTTGCTTCCCCCTGAAGATGTACCGGATAGTGAAGCCATCATGATGATTGACAGCAACCAGGATTTTACCCTTGAGAAATCGAAACATATTTTCATTGATTCGATGAAGGGACAAATAAGGGTGTTGCATGTTCCAAGTGCCAGGCTGTATTTCATCAGGTATATCGGGAAGCGCGAAATGTACATGAACAGCCAGCTGATCCAAGGGGACAAGGTATATGTACTGAATAACGGTTCTTCGATCAAGAACCAACAGATCAAACCCATCTACTATAGTGATATTGTCAGTCGTTTCCAGCTAGACAAGATCAAGGGCAGGATCACCTTTGAAGTCAGCGAGGTTGGATACCGTTTCAGGAGCGGCGATACAGGCTTACATAAGCTTAGTTTCAAAGAGGAATCAGGACGGCTGATCGGGATCATGGGGGCCAGTGGTGCTGGTAAATCCACCCTGTTAAACGTCCTGAATGGATCGACACCTCCCACCAGCGGCAGGGTACTTATCAACGGGGTGGACATTTTTACTGAAAAAGAAAAGATAGAAGGGATCATAGGTCATGTATCCCAGGACGACCTGCTGATAGAGGAATTAACGGTTTATCAAAACCTGTACTATAATGCCAAGTTATGTTTTGATAATTATACTGAAGAACAAATTGTAGAGGCTGTGAACCAGGCACTTGAAAATCTTGGATTATACGAGATCCGGGATATCCAGGTGGGAAGCCCCTTGAATAAAAAGATCAGCGGTGGCCAGCGAAAAAGGCTGAATATCGCGCTTGAGCTGATCAGAGAACCATCCATCCTGTTCCTGGACGAGCCCACTTCAGGTCTGTCATCCAGGGATTCAGAAAACATCATGGACCTGTTGAAAGAACTTTCCCTGAAAGGAAAACTCGTATTTATTGTCATACACCAACCTTCTTCAGATATTTTCAAGATGTTTGACAATATGATCATCCTGGATACGGGAGGCTGGATGATCTACGATGGAGATCCTATTGAATCCATTGTATACTTCAAAAAGAAGATCCATCACGCCAATTGTAATGAAAGTGAATGCGAAGTATGTGGTAATGTGAATCCGGAACAGATATTTAACATTGTTGAATCCAATGTACTAGATGAATACGGAAAGGCCACTAAAATTAGAAAAATTTCTCCCTGGGAATGGCACAAGCTTTATTTGAAGAAAGAAAAAGAGAATGGCAAATACCTTGAACAGCATACCCTACTGCCGGAGATCTTATTCAAGGTCCCCAACAGACTGAAACAGTTCCTGATCTTTGTCAAACGTGATGTCCTTTCCAAGCTGTCGAACACCCAATACATGGTGATCAATTTCCTGGAAGCGCCCCTGTTGGCTTTCCTGCTGGCATATATCATCAAGTACTTCAATGTTAATATAACCAATGTTCATGGTTACAACCTTGAAGGAAACTCCAACCTCCCTGTTTATATTTTTATGTCAGTGATCATTGCCATCTTCATGGGACTCACAGGCAGTGCAGAGGAGATCATAAAAGACCGGAGAATTAAAAAGAGAGAAGCATTCCTAAACCTCAGCAGGTCGGGATACCTTCTTTCGAAAGTGGCCGTCCTGATGACCCTCTCAGCCATACAAGCCCTGTTGTTCGTTGTCATCGGAAACAGCATTATGGAGATCAAAGGCATGTACTGGCAGTACTGGTTGGTCCTTTTCAGTGCCTGGGTTTCATCCAACCTGATCGGGCTGGTTATATCAGACAGTTTCAAGACCGTTGTAACCATATACATCCTAATCCCATTCCTGGTCATACCACAGATCATCCTGAGCGGGGTTATCGTGAAGTACGAGAAACTTAACCCGAAAATATCCTCTCCGACAAGCATCCCTATCTATGGCGAGATGATGACCGCCCGATGGGCATATGAAGCCCTCGCTACCTACCAGTTTATGAATAATACATACCAGTCCCAGTACTACTTATTTGACAAGGTAATGAGCGAGGCAAGTTACCGCAAGGATTTCTGGACGGTAAATCTGATAAACAAGGCAGAGAGCATCGAACGTAACCTGGGTGATCCTGCCAGGGCTGAAGACATCAAGCACCACTTAAACCTCCTCAGGAGCGAGATCGAAAATGAAATGATAAAAAATACCAGCATAACCTTCGAAAACCTGTCAGAACTCACACCTGAAAAGATAAACAAGGACATACTGGCTTCAATACGCAAATACCTGCGTGAAATCAATGCATATAATATCAAACTATATAATAAGGCCAACGAGGAGAGCGATAAACGTACCAGGGAACTCCAGCGAAACGATGAGAAGAAGGAGGCCTTTAATAAAATAAAACGGGAGCAGAACAACGAATCACTGGAAGATTTTGTGAAAAACTCAAATGTCAGGGACCGGATCATCCAGTATAAAAACCGTCTCTACCAGAAAATGGATCCCATCTATATGGATCCGGAACAAAAACTGATCAAGGCACACTTTTACGCACCAAGGAAACTGGTTTTCGGTAACTTCTTCAGCACCTTTGGTGTCAATATCGCTATCATCTGGCTTATGACACTGATCTTCTACATTATCCTGTACTACAGGCTCTTAAAAAAATTATTGGACTTCTTCGGACGTTTTACCCACCGAATACACAGGGAAGCTTAATTTTTGTTTAAGATATTGAATGAGAGGCCAATATTTTGTGCAAGCACAAAATTCAGCGCCTATTCATATGTTAATGCTTTATTTGGTTTAAGATAACAGATGAGGAGCCTTCATCCCGGTTTGCCGGGATGTCAGCGACGACCTGATATCTTAAACAAATAAAAAACCATCCCACCGTGTAGGCTGAGATGGTCTCAATATCTTGTGTGTATTTGTTCTGATTATTCTACTATTTCGATCATTTTAAAGGGAACCCTGATAATGGATTCATAGTCCTCACCGGCCTCCAGCATATCTTCATCATCTTCTTCATAATACCAGTTTATCACCACTTCGTTTTTTGCCTTATGAATGGCTTCCAGCTTTTTGAATACATCCAGGATGCATTTGGAAGAACTGGTATTGAAATACTCCAGCTGTACATTTACAGATGTTTTATCCAGTGGCCCCTTTGCATATTCCTCCAGCCAATCAACCAAGGGTTTATAAAACTCAATGGAATTTTCCGGTATTGACCGCCCTTTGATCTCTATTTTCCCAGACCCAGCGTCAAACTTTACTGTTGGTGTCTTTGCTGTACCTTCTATTGAAATTGGTTCCATTATTATTATATTCTTTTAGTTAGTTTTCTTCGTTTATATATACATCCAGGTTGAAGAAATAATAATCATCCTGGTAATGCTGGAAAGTATACTCCAGTTTGTTTCCAGTTTTCCGTGCAATATCAACGAGACCAAGTCCTCCTCCTCCTTTGGCTGAAAGCTTCTGGTGATTCAGAATGAACTTATACATGTCTTTAAGTTCATCTCCAGACAGCGAATTGATCTTATCAATCTTGTCCTTCAGAAATTTAATCTTCTCAGAACTGATAAAATTGCCTGTTGAGATCCGATATAAATCATCTTTGCGGGAAACAACCAGAATTCCGAATTTTGATTCAAAATCACTTTTTAATTTATCCGGTAGTTCTTCTATGTGATGATAAAGGTTTTGAAGGCTTTCAACAAGTACATTGTAGACCTTCTTTTTTATCTTGGCCTGTTCATCTTCACCATCCATCTTCTCCTCAATCTCTTCGAGTACATTATTGATCAGGTCAGTGGTGATACTGCCTTTATAGGCAACCAGAACATCTCCGCCGTTTAATTTGGAAAAATACTCATGAACATCAAAGCTCATCTGCGGAATTGGTTAAATATTCTCTTTAAAAATTGCTTTATTAAACTTCTAAATGCTCAGCAAATATATAAAAAAAATGAACTTCTTGAAAGACAAGAATTCGAGTGGTTTACCAAACATTTCAAGCTTTAGATACGCTTAAAGTAGCTTAAAGGTTTTAAAATACCTAAAAAAAATTTAAACCGGATTATCGTTATCGATTTTTTTCTTCGAACCATCATATAGTTCATATTGATGATATTTACATTTGATCGGACCATTAAATAAGGTCAGTTTGCGGCTTGTCCTCAGTCCGACATATTTCATCGCTTCCGGATTCCCACTGAAAATCCAGGCCTGGTAACCTGTGAAATTCTTTTTCAGGGTATCACCAATGGTCTTATATAATTCCAGGAGATCATCTTCTTCCATTCTCTCCCCATAAGGCGGATTTATAATAATTATGCCGGTCCCACCCGAAAGCTGCCACGATTCAAAACCTGACTTGACCAGCTCAATTTTCCCGAGCAGACCTGCCCTTGCCATGTTCTCTTGAGCTGCACGTATGGCAGGGAAGACCAGATCACAGGCCATGATCTCAGTATCCTTGGATGCTTCAATAAATCTTTCCTTCCGGATGGATTCAAACAGCTCCGGTTCATAATCCTTCCAGGCCTGGAATCCGAATCCCTGCCTGTAATATCCTCCCGGCAATCCCCTGGCCATGATGCCAGCCTCTATTGCCAGGGTCCCGGATCCGCACATGGGATTGACAAAGCGCATACCTGGCTCCCACCCGGATAATTTTATCAGTCCAGCAGCAAGGACCTCGTTCAGGGGAGCCATAAAGGTTTGTGTCCGGTAACCACGCTTGTGCAGGGATTCTCCTGAACTATCCAGAGACACGTTGCAATGTGAATCACCCAGGTGTATGTGGATCCGAACATCCGGATCTTTCAGGTCGACCGATGGCCGCTTCCCTGTCCTATCCCTGAACCTGTCAACGATCCCGTCCTTAACTTTCAGCGATATGTAACCGGAGTGTTTGTACCTGTCTGATACCAGCACTGTTTCAACTGCCAGCGTGTTATCCGGTCCCAGGACCTTCTCCCATGCAATGTCCCTGATGCCATTGTAAATATCCGCCTCATTCCTGGCCGGAAATGCCTGCAGTGGCTTTAGTACCCGGAGTGCCGTACGAAGATGATAATTGGCCCTGTATAGCATCTTCTTATCCCCGGAAAAGGAAACAGCCCTGTTATGCGTCTTGACATCCCCGGCGCCCAGGGTGGTCAATTCATCTGCCAGTACTTCTTCCAGCCCAAACAGGGTCGTGGCTATAATATCTTTCATGGTTTATCTCTAAAATAAGTAATATGCTTCTCTACAGCCATTCTTGCCTTATTGAATCTTTCCTGTCCACTACCGCTGATGACCTCACAGGGCCTTCCCAGTTGTTCAATTTCGTCCAGGTAGGACTCATAAAGAACTGCTCTCCTGGGACCCGGATTCTCGCGTACTGGATCCGCAATCCAATCTACATCAAAATAACACAACAAAAATAGGTCAATCCCTGCACTTGCAAGGCTCTTATCTATCCAGTCTGGTATAATTCCATAGACCTCACGGAACCAAACTTTTGTAATGATCAGGTAGGTGTCCAAAAATAAGATGGGCAATTTGACTTCCCGTTTTTGCTGTAACTGTTCAACCTGCACCCTGGCAATCTTCTCTACATCCTCAAAAGTATATGGACGGTTTAATGAGGCTACATATTCCCTGGCATATTCAGGAATAAATTCCGTTTCGTAAGATGCTGCCAGGAATTTGCAGATCTCTGTCTTACCGGTAGATTCTGGTCCCGTTACAACTACTTTGAACATTTTATACTGAATTTTCTGAAATACTCCTCTTCCATTGAAAGAACCCGACAACTGAGATGATGGTAAAAATCAGGTAAAGCAGAAAGGACGGGTACAGGCCCTTATAGAAATAGAGTCCTGCAGCCACAATGTCTACAACCACCCATACCATCCAGTGTTCCAGTATTTTACGTGCAAGCATCCAGGTGGCAACAATACTTCCCGCGGTGGTGAATCCATCTCCCCAGGGTACATCTGAGTCTGTAAATTGTTTTAATATATATACGATCCCCAACAAGAGCAATATCCCTATCACACTCAGGACCAGGGCCTGTTGCCGGTTTATCCTGCGAACAGGAAGAGTGCTTCGTTCATCGCGGTCTACGGCACCTCGCGACCAGTAGATCCAACCATAGATGCTCACTCCTAAATAGTAAACCTGGAGTCCCATGTCAGCATAGAACTTGCTGTTAAAGAAAATCAGGACGAACAACGCTGATGAAATGATCCCGAATGGCCAAAGCCATATGATCTGCCTGACACTGAAATATAAATAAACCAGGCCGGTAATAACTCCCAGGACCTCAACATAATTTCCGCTGAACCAGCTAATAAATGATTCCAGGTTCAAAAATTCAAGATTTACTGCTTAGATTGCAACAAGGCCTGGTATATATCCTGGCCATTGAGGACTTCAATCGCTTTTAATACACTGGGATTGGTAGTGTTAAATACCTGGTAGAATTCACTGCTATTCCAAAGATCACGTGCGACATAAGCTTTGAGTACCAGCCTGATATGTTCCCGGGATATATCAAAGTCTTCCTTGTCATATTCCAGATCCTCTTCCGTAGCATAGGCAATCATATCCTCCAGTATCTTATCCTTAATGGTGAAGCCATCCAGGAAAGACTGGAATGTAGGATATTTTTCATGCAATTCCTTCCGATGATCATCAACATAAGACAAAGTAAAAAAATTAATGATGCCCTTGTTAAGTAACCTCGAGTAATACCTGGAGTTATAGGTTGTATCGAGGGGAACAAAAAAATCCGGCATGATTCCTCCACCCCCATAAACCGGACGCTGGCTGACCAGGGTCTGATATTTTAAAGATTCAGGGAAAACAATGCTGTCTGAATTTAATAGTTCACCCATATTATACCTGTTGATCAGGTCTTTCGAGTATTCCTCGAATCCATCATCGTATGGTTTTTGGATCAATCTTCCTGTCGGTGTATAGTACCTGGCAATGGTAAGTCTTACCATTGAACTGTCAAGCAATGCCATTGGTTGTTGCACAAGTCCCTTCCCGAATGACCTCCTGCCCACAATGACACCCCGGTCCCAATCCTGAACCGCACCGGCCACAATCTCGCTGGCTGAAGCAGAGCCCTGGTCAATGATCATGACCACCCTTCCATCCAGGAACTCTCCACGGGATGAAGAATTGAATTTACGCTTGGGGTGGGAATTCCCTTCTGTATAGACGATGATTTTCCTGTCATCGAGGAACTGGTCAGCCAGTTTGACGGCGACATCCATATAACCGCCACCGTTGCCTCCCAGATCAAGGACGAGGTCCTGCATTCCTTCACCTTTCAGCTCAGTAATGGCTGTCCGGAACTCATCCATGGTGGTATGGGAAAACCTGTTCAGTTTTATATAGCCTATGTCATCATTGATCATATAAGAGGCATCCAGGCTATATATTGGGATCTTGTCCCTGGTGATGGTAAAATCCATCAAATCCCCCACCGATCTACGGTTGATAGATATACTTACCCTCGTACCTTTCTTTCCCCTCAGTTTTGCGAATACATCCGAGGTTTTAATGCCAATCCCTGCCACCGGTTGTCCTTCAATCTTAACGATCCTATCCCCGGATTTGATACCAACCTTCTCAGAAGGCCCGTTTGGGATGGGATTGATTACAAAAATGGTATCGTTCAGAATATTGAAACTAATGCCAATGCCTTCAAAATTGCCCCGTAATGGCTCGGACATTGCTTTGACCTCTTCCTTGGTCAGGTAGGTCGAATGCGGATCAAGGTTTTGAAGCATTTCAATGATGGCCTTCTCCACCAGGTCAGACTTGTTAACCGAGTCAACATAATACTTATCGATCCAGTTAATTATCTGGCTGAATTTCAATGCATCATCACTAAATACCTGTCCCCTGACAGTCGTTGGAACAATCCATACGAACAGCAGTGAAAACCAGATAATACAAAGCCTTTTTTTCATGATATATCCTCCCACTCTATAATAAGGGTTCAAAGATAAAAAAAATGATCAGTCTTTTAATACCTTGAATTGAAAGGTGACCCCCGTTAAATCTGCAAGATCCTTGCCATTTTCGAGGATATGAAGGTCTTCTTCTTCATAATACCAGTCAATCACGGTTTCTGTCTGAATATCAACAATCATCTTTAACTTCTGTAAGATAAAAATCAGCATCCGAACAGAACCGGAATTGTAATAGGTCATTTTGAAGGTAACCTTTGGGGAGGGGAAAGCCGACTGGTTCTCAATCTTCCTGATTGTAGAAATATACTTATCGAACCATTCCAGCACGGGCATATAGAATGCAAACAGGTCTTCTGGAAGAGATATTCCCTCAAATTCGAAAATGCCGGCATTGGGATCCAGGAGCACCCTGGGTGTATGGTTTTTCTCAGGAATCTGGAGGATTTCCATAAATTATGGATTTAATGGTTGAAAGATAAAAACAATCCCTGTAATATCATTATACCTGGTCTACCTTTTGATTAATACCTTTCTGCTTACTCCCACTCAATGGTGGCCGGCGGCTTAGAGCTGATGTCATACACCACCCTGTTTATCCCCCTGACCTTGTTGATTATATCATTGGATACCCTTGCCAGAAAATCATATGGCAGCTTTGCCCAGTCAGCCGTCATTCCATCTACCGATGTGACAGCCCGCAGGGCTACAGCCAGCTCATATGTTCTCTCATCTCCCATAACGCCTACAGACTGAACAGGCAGCAGGACCACACCGGCCTGCCATACTTCGTCATAGAGTCCGGTTTCCAAAAGCCCTCCAATAAAAATATCATCTGCCTCTTGCAGCATTCTCACCTTATCTTCGGTAATATCCCCCAGTATCCTGACTGCCAGTCCAGGTCCAGGGAAGGGATGCCTGTTCCTTATAACGGGGTCCAATCCCACGCTCTCCCCAACCTTCCTCACCTCATCCTTAAACAGCAGTTTCAGGGGTTCTATGATGTTAAGGTGCATCCTCTCGGGCAATCCCCCGACATTATGATGGGATTTTATCTTGGCAGAGGGACCGTTCACAGATACTGACTCAATCACATCCGGATAAATAGTTCCCTGTGCAAGCCACTTGACATCCTCCAGTTTATTGGCCTCTTCTTCGAAAACTTCGATGAAATTCCGGCCAATACTCTTGCGTTTCTGTTCCGGATCAGTAATGCCCTTCAGGTCATCCAGGAATTTTTTTCGGGCATCAACACCTATCACATTCAATCCTAAGTGCTTATAGGTATCCAGGACTTTCCTGAACTCATCCTTTCTAAGCAAGCCATTGTCCACGAAAATGCTGGTCAATTTGTCTCCTATGGCTCTATGTAAGAGCATGGCGGCTACCGAAGAATCAACGCCCCCTGAAAGTCCGAGGATCACCCTGTCATTTCCAAGTTTTTCACTCAAATCATTCACGGTTGATTCCACAAAAGAGTCTGGTGTCCAGGACCGGCTGCATCCGCAACTCCCAACCAGGAAATTGTACAGGATCTGCCGGCCCTCAGTGGTATGATGAACTTCCGGGTGGAATTGCAGCCCAAATGTCTCCTCACCTCTGATCTGGAAGGCACCAACGGCTATGTCACCAGTGCTGGAGATGATCTGGTAATTTTCCGGTAGCCTTGCAATGGTATCACCATGAGACATCCAGACCTGTGACCCGATGCTGATTCCATCCAGCAGACTTGCATCAGGATCAACAGAGGCTAAATTGGCCCTGCCATATTCCCTGCTCGCTGCTGGGGCAACCTCTCCCCCGTATCCATGTGCAAGATACTGGGCACCATAACAGATGCCAAGCAATGGAAGGATGCCTTTGATATTGCTGAGGTCAGGAACGGGAGCATCTTTGTCCCGCACTGAAAATGGACTACCTGAAAGGATCACTCCTTTTACATTAGGACCGGGTACCGGTACTTTATTATAAGGATGGATCTCGCAATATACATTCAGTTCCCTAACCTTCCTTGCGATTAGCTGGGTATATTGTGACCCGAAATCCAGTATGTAAATTGTTTCCTGCATGTCCATTAAAAAGTTTGATGCGCAAAGATAGTCAATCCGGCTCTGGTTTATTAATCAATCTCGAAGCAGTCCCCGTCATTTACTGCCGTTGTATCCGGAAAAATCTCCCTGGCTTCAGTTTCCAGAACAGAAAGGTCTTTGTACCTGGATGAAAAATGACCGATGATCAGCTTACCTGCCTTGGCTTCAACAGCCATTTCAGCTGCCTGCTGTGCCGTAGAATGAAAGGTCTCATGGGCCAGGGAAGCGTCTTCCTGGGCAAATGTTGCTTCATGGTATAATAAATCCACCGCTTCCAGGAATGGTATAAGCTCCTTATTCATTCGTGTATCAGAGCAGTATGCATAGCTTCTCGGTGCCCGTGGAGCTTGTGTTAGTACAGAATTTGGAATGCTGCTTCCATCCGGTAAAATAAAATCAGCCCCCTGCTTTATTTTCGCTATATCTTTTACCGGAATTTTAAATTCACTGATCTTTTCTCTCAGGATGTTTCTTTCTCTCGCTTGCTCCCTGAATAAAAATCCACAGGTTGGTATCCGGTGGACCATGGGCAGGCTGAGGACGCTAATATTTTTATCCTCATGGATCAGGGCAGGTCTCCTGCACTGTATCCTGTGGAAATATATTTCAAATCCCAGGTCATTCTGGAAAAATTTCAAATGACCAAGGATCATTTCTTCCAATCCCTCCGGTCCGAATACATGCAATGGCTCTTTCCTTCCAAGCAGGCTGAAGGAAGAAATTAATCCGAAAATGCCAAAAATATGATCTCCATGAAGGTGGCTAATGAAAATATGATGGATCTTCCCCAGGCGGATCCTGTATTTGCGAAGTTGCATCTGGGTTCCTTCTCCGCAATCGATCAAAAAAAACCGCTCATTCACATTCAGCAAATGAGCGGTAGGAAATCTTTCTGATGTAGGCAGCGCAGAACTGCTACCCAGTATAGTTACACGAAATAACACAGCCTGGATTTACTCGGCTGCCTTGATCATTTCTTCACCTTCCTGAACTGTATTGGTAATGTTTAATACAGTGTCCAGCTGAGAAATTGTAATCAGTCTTTCAACGGCTTCATTCAATCCCGTCAGTACAAATGTACCGTTGGCATTTTTACAAAGCCGGTTGGCCACAAGAATCGCGCTTAAACCTGAAGAATCACAATAACGCACATGATCCAGGTCGAGAACAATGTTTTTCTCGCCATTTCCTGATACAAGCACGAGTTCTGACTTTAGGGTCGGAGCGATATGCGTGTCCAGTTTTTCCTCCAACACCTGAATCAATGTGTAATTATCAAGTTTTTCGATCTTGAATTCCATATGCTATTGAATTTTAAATTATGACTACTTATCTTTTGCGGAGTCTTCCTTCGTTTTTTTCTCTTTTTGCTCCATTTCTGTTTTCAGGGCGGCGAGCTCGGAAATATCTCCCAAGGTTGTCTTTTCAAGGCTGCTCTTCAATTTCCTTGTAGCACGCTTCGACTCTGTCTCTGCATTCCTCTTTTGAGTATCATCTGTTTTACGCTGCTTATCCTCGAATAAACGGGTATGCGACAGCACGATACGTTTGGCAGACTTATTGAATTCAATTACCTTGAATTCCAGCTTTTCATCCGCTTTGAGAACAGAACCATCTTCCTTAACCATATGCTTCTGTGCTACAAAACCTTCAACACCGTAAGGAAGAGCAATGACCGCTCCTTTGTCAACTATTTCAATGACCGTTCCTTCATGTATCGATCCCTGCGTAAACACCGACTCAAACACATCCCAGGGATTCTCCTCTAACTGCTTATGCCCAAGGCTTAAGCGCCTGTTTTCTTTGTCAATCTCAAGTACTACTACCTCAATCTCTTCCCCGATGGCTGTAAATTCCGCCGGATGCTTGATCTTTTTCGTCCAAGAGAGGTCAGAAATATGGATCAATCCATCCACGCCTTCCTCTATTTCTACAAAGACACCGAAGTTAGTAAAGTTACGAACTTTTGCGTTATGTTTTGTGCCGACAGTATATTTTTCTTCAACTTTTTCCCACGGATCTGTCTTCAACTGTTTCATTCCGAGGGACATCTTACGCTCCTCCCTATCAAGGGTCAGGATTACTGCTTCAACCTCATCACCAACTTTTAAAAACTCTTGTGCGCTGCGCAAATGCTGCGACCATGACATTTCAGATACATGGATAAGTCCTTCCACCCCGGCTGCGATTTCTACGAATGCGCCATAATCAGCCATCACAACAACTTTTCCTTTTACCTTGTCCCCGACAGCCAGTTTCTCATCAAGGGAATCCCATGGATGAGGAGTCAGCTGCTTGAGACCAAGAGCAATCCTTTTCTTGTCATCATCGAAATCGAGAATTACCACATTCAGCTTCTGATCGAGCTGCAGGATCTCTTCGGGATGATTAACCCGACCCCATGAAAGATCTGTGATATGTATCAGTCCGTCAACACCACCAAGGTCAATGAAGACCCCGTATGAAGTGATATTTTTTACAGTACCTTCAAGTACCTGGCCTTTTTCAAGTTTGGCAATGATCTCTTTCTTCTGCTGCTCTAGTTCAGCCTCGATCAGGGCCTTATGTGAGACAACGACATTCTTGAATTCATGGTTGATCTTGACCACCTTAAATTCCATGGTCTTGCTTACGTAAGCATCATAATCACGTATGGGCTTTACATCAATTTGCGAACCGGGCAGGAAGGCCTCAATGCCGAATACATCAACGATCATACCTCCTTTTGTGCGGCACTTGATATAGCCTTTAATGATCTCATCCTGATCAAGGGCAGCGTTTACCCTATCCCATGAGCGCATGGCGCGAGCCTGCTTGTGCGACAGTACCAGCTGGCCTTTCTTGTCTTCCTGGCTCTCAACATATACTTCGACAGTATCACCAATGGTCAGTTCAGAATTATACCTGAATTCATTCAGGCTGACAACCCCTTCTGATTTAAAGCCAATATTGATAACGACTTCCCGCTTATTCATTGAAATTACGGTCCCGTCAATAACTTCAGCTTCAGCGATTGTTGAAAGGGTCTCATTGTACAGGTTCTCAAATTTGACTCTTTCAGAATCCACAGATACATCTTCTTGCTTGCCAAAATTGTCCCAGTCAAAATCACCTGCACT
>RCNC010001631.1_pt1 | contig 15180 bp, 18 predicted proteins | sample 2041301 | NCBI WGS metagenome assembly RCNC01 (sample SAMN09708231, study PRJNA481090) | Marine sediment metagenome, whole genome shotgun sequencing project. | biome: marine sediment; feature: ocean; material: sediment; isolation source: Sewage treatment plant 13A marine sediment (STP13A) ... | reverse complement strand
GCCAACGCGCGAATTAAATCTGGACAGGATTTGACGCTGGTTCGCGCCACATCAGCCAAATGGGGGGAGCCGAGGCAGTAAGCCTGATTTTCCTCAGTACCTTGAACCCGTGGCCTTCATAAAAGCGCAGGTTCTCCTGCTTGGAGTTTTCCAGGTAGGCGGGAACCCCTTCCTCATCGCAAGTCCGCAACATGTGGGATATCAGGGCGGTTCCAAGCCCCTGGCCCTTGTGTTCCGGCGTGACACCGATGGCGAACAAATAGTAGTGCGGTTTTTTTGGGTGGTAGCGCTCGGTCTTGATGCCGCTTATCGACGTGCGGTATAGACCTTTCAGGCCGCCCAGGCGTAGCACCTTTACCACACTCGCAAAGCGGACAGGCCAATTCAGGTGCTGATCCGGGCCCAACCAGGCGGCGATGCCACGGCCCTGGGCATCCAGGTAGGTCAGTTGGTGCGGTATGAAGGGCGGCAAGGTGACTTCAAAAAATGTTTCGAGTGAGCTGGGCTCGTTGCAGCACCAGTTGATTACCGGGTCATCGTGAAATGCGCTGGCCAGTACACGAATAGCCTTCTGCTGGTTGTGACTGCCCACCAATTCAAAAATCATTGTTGCACCTTTAACCTCCCGTGTCGGCCATGGTAACCACACACTGTTAGCAGCCACAAGCGTGCATGCGTGTATTTGATGTTCCCCGTGTCAGAGCCGGGGTTCAGAATGCTGTCTTTTATGGGGTGCCGACCTTGAGTGCACCGTGCAAAGAGGGCAGGAGGAGCGGGCATGCAGAAACGCATAACCGGGTTGCTAAATGGGGTGAAAGCTGGAGAACCGCAAGGGGATGCCCGTGAAAAACTGCCAGAGGCAGCGCAGGAACCAGCGAGGAAAGAGGGTGGAATCACCGAGATCAGTGATGAGGATTACCGCTCTTTTTGCTACCCCTGTTACGCATTGGAAGAAGCGCTGGACCGCAAGCGGGGCAAATAGCACCCTGTTTGCGGTCCGGCCGGAGCAAGTTACTCCTGGGGAGTAATGGTGTTGATGTGGTCCAGTGCCTCGCTGTATTCCGTCAGCAGCCGGTACATGATGTCGCGGCAGGACTCGATCGAATTGATCTGGCCCACCACCTGGCCTACCGGGTTGAATGCCACTTTCTGGCAATCGCCGCTGCCGGCATAGCGATGCGAGCGCCGCACTGCGTCAAAGGTCAGGTAGCCCTGTAAAGGCATGGGCAGTGGATCGGGCGTGTCCTCGCGCTCCCAGGCCTCGGTCCATTCGTTCTTCAGCACGCGCGCTGTCTTGCCGGTGAAGGAGCGTGAGCGCACCGTGTCTTCGGACGTCGCTGCCATATACGACTCGCGCTGTGCAGGCTCGGCGTTGGCCTCTTCCGAGTTCAGCCACATGGAGCCCATCCACACGCCCTGTACCCCCATGCTCATGGCGGCCAGGATCTGGCGGCCGTTACCGATACCACCGGCGGCCAGAACCGGCAGCGGTGCTACCGCGTCGACCATCTGTGGCCACAGAATGACCGAGGTCACCTCACCGGCGTGACCGCCACCCTCGGAGCCCTGGCAGATAATAAAGTCCAGCCCGGCTTTCTTGTGCGCGATACCGTGCTTCAGGCGCCCGGCGAGGGCGCCGATCAAGCGGCCGGAATCATGTACCTGTTTTACGATGTCAGCAGGGGGAGTGCCCAGGGCGTTGACGATCATGCGGCATTTGGGCCGGGTCAGGGCTTCATCCACCAGTAACTGTGCCTGTACCGCAGAAAAACTGAGACTGACTTCGTCGTCCTTGTCAGGCCATTCGGGAACACCGGCATCGGACATCAGTTTTTCCGCGAACTCACGGTGCTGCTGGGGAATGGCATCCTGCAGCATGGCAACCAGTTCTTCCGGGCTGGTTTTGTCCATGCCCTCGTACTTCTGCGGAATCGCGGTGTCCACGCCGTAGATATGGTCGCCGATATGCGCGTCGATCCAATCCAGTTCTTCCTTCAGTTTATCTGCAGAGAAGCCGACCGCTCCCAGTACCCCGATACCACCTGCCTTGCTCACGGCAACAACCACGTCGCGACAGTGGGTAAAGGCGAAAATGGGTGTTTCTATGCCCAGTTCTTTACAAAAATCAGTTTGCATACGTTTCCTCGATCATCTCAGTGCGAAAGGACAGTCCTTTGACTGTACCCATAATAAAGTAATCCGCCAGGCGGCAGAATGACGCTAGAGGCCGAGAAGACTAGCAAAAATTGACTCTATGGAATATGCCGTGCCCGGTAGGGGGTGTCGGGCGAGCTAGCGGCGAGGAGAATCCTCGCAGCAGACTAGTGTTCGCTGTCGGTGAAGAGGCTTTGGGTGCAGTGGGGTGCTTGCGCTACCTGCTCGTGCAGGGGAGCCAACGATTCACTGCGGTTGGCATCTTCCTTGACCCGCGCGAGGTGGCGTGAGTAATTTTGTTCTACCTGCTGGCCCATAACATCCATCCAGTCCAGGTGTTGATCCCACACTTCCTCTTTAAGGTTTTGGGGCTTCTTGAGCTTTTTGTAATCCATTTTATATAACACCAATCCGAACCCTGTTGTTACTGCAACACAAGGAAAAACACAGAGCAACGTTAGAAGCGGGAAAGCGTGAGCCAGTTCCCTTGTAGGAAGGTGTTTTGTGAAATAGTTGGCTAAAAAAATTCGGTAAAAATTGGCTATTGCCGGCTTTGCTGCGACATTACTCGGAGCGCAAAGCCTCGATCGGATCCAGCCCCGCCGCGTGCATTGCAGGAGAAATTCCGGCGGCAAGGCCAACGCCACAACTGAGGGCCAGTGAAGCGAGCATATAAAACGGCTGTAGCGAAATTGGCAGCCCGGGAACGAAGGTGTTCATGGATATGACCAGCACGGCGACAATACTGACACCCAGCAGGCCGCCCAGACCCGACAACAGCACCGCCTCGCCCAGGAACATCCACAGGATCTGCCGGCGGGTACAACCCACCGCGCGCAGCAGACCGATCTCCTGGGTTCTCTCCTGCAGCGCGGTGGTCATGATCGTGAGCACGCCGACGCCACCGACCACCAGGGCGACGCCGCCCAGGGCGCCCACCGCCATTTTCAGCATGGACAATATCTTGTCGAGGGTAGACAGCATGTCTTCCTGGGTGAACAGGGTAAAGTCTTCATCGCCGTGTCGCTGGATCAGTGCCTGCTGGATGCGATCACGCATCTCGGGTGAGGTGGTGGTCTCCTTGAAGATGACATCGATCTCCATCAGGCTTTCCTTGTTGAACATCTGCATGGACAGGTCGGCGGGTATATAGATCGCGTCGTCCAGGTCAAAGCCCAGTAATTGTCCCTTGCTCTCCATCACCCCGACCACACGAAAACGGGTGCCGCCAACGCGCACATAGGCGCCCAGGGGGTTGCGGTTGCGAAACAGCTCCTCCCGCACCCGTGAGCCCAGTACGGCGAAGTAGCGCGAGTTCTCCAGGTCATCATTAGGCAGGAAGCGACCCAGGGCGACATTGAATTTCCACGCCCTGTCCATATCAGGACCGACACCGTAGACGTCGGTGTCGCGACTGAAGCGGTCACCCTCGATTTTTGCCGTGCCCTGTAACAGCGGGACCACCGCATCCACATGGGGTAGCCGGCCGAGTAGCCTGGCGTCTTCCAGTGACAGGGGGCGGATGGTAGTGAGTAGCGGCGACAATCCCGCGGTGCTGGTCTTGCCCGGTGTGACGGCGATGATGCGCGTGCCAAACTGGGAGAAGCTGTCCATCATATAGGTGCGAATGCCTTCACCTATAGAGGTGAGCATGGTCACTGCGGCGATGCCGACACTGATGCCCAGGGCTGTCAACAGGCTGCGCAGGCGGGCGGTGGTGACCGCTTGAAATACCCAGCGCAGCCAATCACTCAGTAACATAAGCGCTCACTTCTTACCCAGTGCATCGACTGGCTCCATAGTCGCTGCCTGCTGGGCTGGCAGCCAGGCGAAGACCAGCGCCGTACCCACTGCCAGGCCGAAGGCGGCCCACAGCGCCCAGGCGGGCGTGATAAACGGCACCGAGGGATACAATTTTTTTCCCAGTGCGACTATCAGCGTGCCCACCAGCATACCCAACAGGGCTCCGGCGGTGGCGATCAACGCGGCCTCAGTAAGGAACAGGGTGCGTACCTGCGCTGCCGGCGCGCCCACCGCTTTGAGCAGGCCGATTTCCGCTGTGCGCTGCTTCACCGACATCAGGGTGACGTTCATGACCAGAATGCCCGAGACCACCAGGCTGATCGCGGCGATCCCCGCTACCGCCAGGGTCATGACCTGCAGTATATCGTCGAAGGTGCTGAGCATGGCGTCGGGGCTGGTAACGGTAACGTCCTGTTCGCCGTCGTGCAGTTCCTGCATGCGTTGGGAGATGGCGTTTTTGACTGCCTCCACCTGGTAGTTCTCTTCCACTTTAAGCATGACGCGGAACACGCCGTGCACGTTGAATACCGCTTGCGCTGAGGCGACGGGAATGAAGATGGCTTCGCTGAGATCTGCACCGAAGGAGTCAGCGCTGCCGGATAACACGCCGATGACGCGAAAGCGATAATCCCGCAAGCGGACCCACTGACCGATGGCCCGTTGGTTGTCGAACAGTTCCTGCTTCAGTTTCTGGCCGATGACCGCCACCGGTCTGCCCTGGTCCAGCGGAGTGTCGGGTAGATTACTGCCCTGGCCAATTTCCATCTGGCGCAGGTCGAAGAGCGCGGCGGTGGTGCCCACCACGATACTGTCCCTTTCGCGAGATTTGTAAGAGACGGGGCCATTGCCCATTACCAGCGGCGCAAGATCGGTGACACCCGGGACGGTGCGCCCCAGCACCGCGACATCTTCCAGGGTAATGGCGCGGGCGGCTGCGCCGGTGATCGGCGGCATGCCACCGGTGGTTTCCTTCCTGCCCGGGTAGAGGATGACAGTGTCCTTGCCCAGGTAGGCGAATTCCCCCATCACATAACCGCGGGCGCCTTCGCCCAGCGCGGTCAGGACCACCACGGCACCGACTCCAAGGCCCACAGCGGTGAGCAGCATGATGCTGCGAAAGCGCTGGCGTTGCAGGGCCAGCAGGGTATAGCGCACCAGGTCAAGCGGGCGCATGGTGTGTCTGCTTCTGTGCTTTGATCACATCGCTGGCCACGGCGCCATCGACCATGCGGATCTGGCGTGCCGCCCGACTACCCATATCGGCATCGTGGGTAACGACCAGCAGGGTGAGTCCCTCCCGATTGAGGTTTTCAAGAATCTCCGTTACTTCCGCTCCGGAACGGGAGTCCAGGTTGCCGGTGGGTTCGTCTGCCAGCAGGATGGCGGGCTGCATGACAATGCTGCGGCCTATGGCCACCCGTTGGCGCTCTCCGCCGGACAACTGATTGGGTAAGTGATGGGCGCGGGCTGCGATACCCAGTTTTTCAAGGATATCGTCCACCGCCGCATGGCGCTGACGCGGTGGGATGCCGGCCAGCATCATGGGCAGCTCGATATTTTCCCGGGCCGACAAGCGCGCGATCAGGTGGTAGGACTGGAAGACAAAGCCGATCTGCTCGCGCCGCAGACGGGCCCGTTCGTTTTCGTCCAGCGACATGGTGTCCATACCATTGAGCAGGTAGCGGCCGCTATCCGGGCGGTCGAGCAGGCCCAGCATGTTCAGCAGGGTGGATTTACCCGAGCCTGAAGGCCCCATGACAGAGAGGTAGTCACCCTGTTCTATACGCAGGTTGACGTCTTGCAGTGCCCGGACCTCGCTATCGCCCAGGATAAAAGTCTTGTTAACGTCCTGGACTTCAATCATCCCGGGCTACAACGTCAAGGCCATCCGCGAGACCCTGCACATCCAGCGACAGCACGATCTCATCGCCGGCACTGAGATTGCCGGTGACCTCGGTAAAGTTCCAGTTGCGGATGCCGACTTCCACAGTGACCAGTTCCAGGGTGCCACTGGCGCGGTCATAGCGATAGACCTGGTTATTCTCCATGACTGCTTCGGTGGGTACGCGCAGTACATCGTTGTGGGTTTGTAAAATGATATCGATATCGGCGCTGTAGCCTACCAGTAACCTGTCACGCACTTCCGGGTCGTCGAACAGTACATCGATTTCCACGGTGCGTGCCTGTTTTTCAAAATCCAGCACATAGGGCGCGATACGGTCCAGGGTGCCCGGGAAGTTCTCCCCGCGGAAGGCGTCCAGACTCACCCGCGCTGGCAAGCCTTTATGCAAATCGCCAGCGTCCACTTCATCGATAGGCGCGGTGACATACAGGCAGCTGTAGTCAATCAGGTCTACTGCGGGAGGGGTTGCCACGCCGGGAGGCGAGGGCGTCACGTACTCGCCGATTTCACCGTTGATCTGGGCCACGACGCCGGCGAAAGGCGCGCGCAGGTAGGTCTCTTCAAGTAACGCTTTATTCATGTCCAGATTGGCCACGGCAACCTGTTCATCGTCCCTGGCGGCCTGGCAGGCGAAACTGCCGCTCTGCGCCCGGGTACGCCCCAGTTCCATGGCCTCCCGCGAGGCGAGTTTTTTCTTCAGCAATGTATCCAGGCGCCGGGCTTCCCGCTCAGCGTTGTCCGACTCCACGCACACCTGCTCCGCCCGGTGGCGGCCCGCCAGTAGCTGGGCTTCCGCCTGGGCGTGCATCGCCTTGCGATCCTTGTTCCATAGGGACAGCAGAACCTGGCCCACCTCGACCCGATCCCCCTCGTCAACGTGTAATGCATCAACACGGCCGCCGATGGGCATGGACAGCTTGGAGCGACGGCAAGCCTCAACGGTGCCCGCCCGGGTATTGGAGACGGTCTGTTCCACGGTGCCGCGGGCTACGGTGTGTAGCAACACTTCTGGCGGAGGCTTTTGGCCCATGTACCAGATAACGGTCATGGCTATGACGACGACAACGATTAGAGCGATGAGCTTTTTCACGCCGACTGGGTTCCCTGTCTACTGTCCAAAACACATTATGAACCCTGCGGCGGCTATTTTCGACGATTTATATCAACAGTACGGGCTGTTGCGACCCGGCACTCTGGATACCCGCAGCAAGACCGATTATATTGCACAGCCTGTGGGTATGAATTTTTTGAACAGCAAACGGAATAGTCACTATGGGCAGAGCCTACCAGAATCGTAAGGATTCGATGGCCAAGACATCGGATATGAAGGCGCGGGTCTACAGCAAGTATGCCCGCGAAATTTATGTCAGCGCCAAGGCAGGGGGAGTGGACCCGGATGGTAACCTGGCCCTGCGCAGCCTCATTGAGCGCGCCAAGAAAGACCAGGTGCCCGCTCATGTCATAGACAAGGCCTTGGACAAGGCCAGCGGCAGCGGTGGTGAGGATTTTGCCACCGCCCGCTATGAAGGCTTTGGTCCGGGTGGCGCCATGGTGATTGTCGATTGCCTGACTGACAACCCCAACCGTACCTTTGGCGACGTGCGCCAGTGCTTCACCAAGTCAAAATGTAAAATCGGTTCCCAGGGCAGCGTCAGCCACATGTTTGACCACAGTGCCATTCTGGTATTCAACTGTGATGATGAGGAGGCCGCGCTGGAAGCATTAATGATGGCAGATGTGGATGTCTCCGATATCGAGGGCGAGGACGGCAAGGTCACAGTATTTGCGCCGCATACCGATTATTTCAAGGCCAGGCAGGCCATCCTCGATGCCTTCGGGGCAGTGGATTTTGAAGTAGACGATATCCAGTTTGTTCCCCAGTCGACCGCGCCACTGGGTGCAGAGGACCAGGAGGCGCTGGAAAAGTTCGTCGATATGCTGGATTACCTGGAAGATGTGCAGAACGTTTATCATAACGCTGCTTGATATCTTTAGCTGGCGATATGTTACAATTGCAGGGTGAACCCGCCCCTCTCTGACTTGTTCAAATCCCGGGGCGGTTGCATATTATTTTAATAGCAGTTACGGAGTTTATTATGTTTACGAAAAAGATTTTGGGTTTGCTCTCGCTCGTTGTTGTGGTCGCCGCTGTGACCGGTTGCAGCAAGGAACAAATGGATGAGACCAAACAGTCCGCGCAGGATGCAGCCGCTGCGGTAAGTGAGACGGCTAAAGATGCCGCTGAAAGTACCGGTGAGGCGATGGACGCTGCCGCTGATGCAGCTGGCGAAATGGCTGATGACGCCTCTGCAGCGGCCAGTGATGCGGTTGATTCGGCCGGTAAAATGGCCAGCGATGCCTCTGACAGCGCTCACGCAATGGCATCAGATGCTGCCGATGCCACCAGCGATGCCATGGATTCCGCCAGTGATATGGCCAGCGACGCCGCCCATAGTGCCGAAGAGATGGCTAGCGATGCCGCCGATAGTGCCGATGAGATGGCCAGCGACGCCGCCGACAGTGCCAGTGATGCGATGGATGATGCATCCCATGAACTCACTGGAGCAATGGAAAAGAAGTAACTCTTTTGCAGCCGGCCCCGGGCAACCGGGGCTGGCGATCGCTCATTCCTCCCGCGTATCAAGTAGCGCGAAGCAACCCGGCGCTACTCTCTTGTAATCCTACTTTTCCCTACTGCGCGAAGGCCTCGCTTAAAAGCTCGAAGGAGCGCTTGCGGTCTTCAAAGTAGTACATATTGGTTACCGCCATAATCTCGTCTGCGTTATGTTCCCGCGCATGCGCTTCTATCCTGTCCCTCACCTGTTGTGGTGTGCCCGTGGCCCGGCTGTTTTCACGGCTGGCGATAAAAGCCTGTTCCTGGGGGCCGATGGGATAGGCCTGCGCCGCCTCCGGTGTCAGTGATTCGCCGTTGCTCTGCCCGGTAAAAAAACGAAACAGGTTGAGATCGTAAGTCAGTTGCAGGGCCTGGGCCTGTTCCTCGCTGTCGGCGCAAAACACACTCAGGGTAAGAATGGCATAGGGCTCGGGCTGTCGTTCACTGGCCTGGAAGTTTGATTTATACAGGCCAATCAGGCGCGAATCTGCCTGTGGGTTGATAAACAGGCCGAGGTTGTAGGGCAGGCCGCGCTGGGCTGCGAGCACCGCGCTGTCCGGGCTGGAGCCCAGCATCCACAGCGGAATATCACGCGGCGGCCTTGGGCTCACCACCGGCTGTGTTTTTTCGGACCAGAGATAATCGCTGAGTTTTGCGGTCAACTCCGGGAATGCCTCGAACTTGGGGCGTCCGTCGGTGGCGAGGGCAACGGCGGTGGACATGTCTGCCCCGGGAGCACGGCCGATGCCCAGGTCCACACGGCCCGGGTAGAGATTGGCCAGCAGTGAAAACACCTCAGCGACTTTGTAGGCACTGTAGTGGGGCAGCATGATGCCACCGGAGCCGATCCGAATGTGCTGTGTCGCAGCGCCTATTGCCGCCAGCAATACTTCCGGTGCACTACCCGCCACCGAGGGGAACGCATGGTGCTCTGACACCCAGAACCGTTTATAACCCAGTTCCTCGCACCAGCGCGCCATTTGCAGGGTTTCCTGTAGCGCCTGTGGTGCCTGGTCCGGGGCGCGGGCCAGGGATTGATCCAGTACGGAGAGTTGTAGTGCCATGATCGCTTTATTACTCCTGCCCGGACTGCACTCGGGTGATATCTATTTTGCGCCAGGCAGCGCCTGACAACGCGCGTTGGTAACCAAAATCAAACAGGGTAGACATGTACTCGGGGTCAAATACCTCATTGCCAGGATCTCTGGGGGCATCCATGGGTATCCACGTGAGTTTCAGCGCCACACCGTCGCGTGTGGTGGTCACCGCAATACGGTAGGCGTCTCCGATACCCTGTGTGCGGATCAGCGATGCCACCGACCTGCTGGCAATATCCGGTAACCGGGCCCGCACCGGCTTGAACTCGGTCTCCATACGCGAGTTGCGAATGACGTAGGCGGTGGGTGTGCCCTTGACGTCCAGCAGTTTAAGGAGTTCCGCCCAGTCGGTGCGCGAGGAGTAGAGAAACATTTGCGCCGAGGTGCCGCCGTCGACGTGCATCTCGTCGTAGGTTTTGCCGTCAGGCGTTTGCACCTCGATATAGGCCGGGGGAAACACGCCGGGAATTGAGGCGGAGGCCAGTAGGACCTGCCGAATGAGGTCACCTGCCTGCGGGTGTCCCGTGTTGGCAATCCGACCGATATTCCAGATTACCGGCCTGGCAGCATCCAGGTTGGTGGTGCCGATATGCAGTGATCGCCCTTTACGGTACTCGCGGGCGATCTCGGCGATCATGTCATCGGTAACGTACTTTTCGAGCATAGTTAACAAAGGAGCACTGTCGGCGATTGAGTCTCCTCTGATAATAGAGAAAATGCTGCGCCTGAGGAAAATGCTCGAGCTGTCCAGGGTCGTGTAGAGCATTTTCAGCTCATCGTCATAGGGTTCACCCAGGAACGCAAACGGTGCCGTGAGGGCACCGGTGCTAACGCCGGTCACCACCGTGAATTCGGGGCGGGAGCCCTGCTGGCTCCAACCCACCAGCAAACCGGCCCCGTAGGCGCCATCGGCGCCGCCGCCCGAGATCGCCAGATAGTCGTGATGGGTGTGCATGATGCCGGCAAACTCTCGCTCAAGCATCGCGGCATCGCCCATCGCTATGGCCGGGTGCTGCTGCAAGTTCTGTCGGTCACCCCAGAAACGCAAATCATCGCGGCCCAGCACTGTAGTCTCCAGGTGAGCATCTTCCGGTACCGGGTTGCGCAGTATGGCACTGCAGCCACCGAGCAGTGCCAGGCAGGCGATCAGCCAATACCTTACCAGCCTGGCTATTCGTATCTGGCTTGGAGGAGAAACCATGGTGCGCCTACATTGCAATTAATTGCATAGATGATAACAAGTGGCAATATTATCGGTTAGCAGGCAGAGACTGCCAATGGAAAGTTGTGGCTATTTCACTGCCTTCCCCGGGGCATGCCGGCATCGGACTCGGGTAGAATACAGCGATGCTATATGGACTTGAATGGGAACAACTGCTGCTGTGGGGCACCGGGCTGTCTGTTGTCGCGGTGATTGCCACCTTGATTGGCGTGCCCTGGGTAGTAACGCGCCTGCCCGGTGATTACTTCGTGCAGGAGCGTCGCGAAGCCTGGCGTGAGGCTTCCGGTGAGCCGTTTCCCGCCCTGGTTCTGGGAGCCCTGAAAAACCTGCTGGGCTTCATGCTGGTAGTGATGGGTGTGATCATGCTGGTGACCCCGGGGCAGGGGCTGTTGACCTTGCTGGCTGGGCTGTTGTTGATGAACTTTCCCGGCAAGTACCGACTGGAGCGCTGGCTGGTGCGGCGCCCGGGCGTAATGCGGGCACTCAACTGGTTGCGGGACAGGCGCCAGCAACAACCCTTCGATCCCCCCTTGGAGTAAACCCCTCGTTATTGATGAAGGAGGGCCGTATAATTAGGTGGCGCTTCTGCCACAGGGCTTAACACTATGATCGGCAAAATGGTTTCACTAGGCTTCGACCTCGCCACGCTACCGGCCCGCATGACTTACCGGGGTACCAGGGCCATGCTGGCCATGCCCGGTGATATCGAGCAGGTCATGGCGGAAATGCGCCAGGTATCGGATGAGGTAGCCCGGGAAATACAGGTGTTGCTGGACAGTATCGATGCCGAGATGAGCCAGAAGGCGGCCCATCTTAGCGATGAGCAAAAACAGCAGGCCGCCGACATGGCGCTGTTTGCCGCACAAAAACACCTGAGCATGGCGGCAGTGAATGTACTGCGTGCCCTGTGGCTGACCGTGGATGCCAACCGCCCTCTGGAGCAGGATGACGGCTCTGTCGTCATTGAACACCAAGCCAGCCGGCGCCCACCCGGACGTCGTTCCTAGGGCGAGCTTGCCGTCACAAACCAGATGGCGCCCTGCATGCTGAGTGCGCCGTTCTTGAAGTAGGGCGCCAGGCTCTCTTCCATACTGGCAAACACCCGCTCCAGCACTTCCTGCTCCTGCCCTGCCATTAATTTGCCAAGGGGCCCCAATGTCGCCATTTGCCTTACACTTTCCGCTAGCGTGGCTGCCTCGGCAAAATTGACGTGGGTGCGAAACGACTCCAGTTCGACATCGGTAAAGCCACTATCAGCCAGTATTTGCTGCACCCGCTCGGGATTGGCAAAAGCGAAGGGACCGGGAGCATTGGGTTCCGGCTTCGGGGGTGGTGGCAGGTGTTGCAAGGCAGCCTGCAGGGGCAGCAGCATCCATTCGTTTTCAGGCATGGCCTGCCAGCAGCAAAAAGCAAGGCGTGCACCGGGGCGCAGTGACTTGCGCAGGTTGCTGAAGGCACCCTCCGGATCATCGAAAAACATCACGCCAAAGCGCGAGAACAACAGGTCAAAGCTGTTCGGGGCGAATTGGTGTGCTGCGGCGTCCGCCTGCAGGAACTCCATACTGGCAATGGCATTATTCGCCGGATCGCATTTTTTCCTGGCGACCTCCACCATGGGCTGGGAAATATCGATGCCCAGCACACTGGCCCCGGGCCCCAGTTGCTCCGCGAGCATCAGGCTCTGGCTGCCACCGCCGCAGCCTACGTCCAGCGCACTTTGGCAGTCTCCTACCCGGGCGTGTTCCAGCAGTGCTGCACTTACCGGCCGCAACATGCGGGCCATGGTGTCGTCTTCCTTGGCCCAGTGCTGGCCCGCTTCCCCGTTCCAGAATTCAAATTGTTCTTCGTTGCTCATCCCGTTGGCTCTCCTGGTGAACGATAGGTCTATTGATGCGGTCTAACTTTATAGACAAGTGTATAGAATTGATCGGTATCATGTCTTTGTTGCAGCCAGGTCTGCAACAATTTAGTTTTGGGGAGTAGGGCGTTTGTCCGCAGCTGTATTTCAGCTATCCTTGAGAGAGCAACTTTATATGACACAGCGAGAATCAATTATGCGTATTCATAAATACTGGCGGGCCACGGCCTCGGTCCTGCTACTTGCGCCACTGTTGGCCTTTGCCCAGGCCAATAGCGAAACCCTGAAGACGGACTGGCTGGAGTTGGAGAAAGGCTATCGCGGCGAGACCGTGGGTGCTGAGCTGGTGGAAATCGAGGAGGGGGATACGGCTGATATACAGGAGATTACAGTGGCCATCCCCAAGACCGCCATCAGTCACCCGGACACCATTGAGGAAGTGGTAGTTATCGGCAAAAGACCTGAGAAGCCTGAACCGCTGGATATCTCCTACGAATGGGTGGATGACTACGACAAGGATAACTATGGGCTGGTGATCCGGCTGGGCAAGAATACCAACTGGCCGATTCGCCTGTACATGAATTCCACCCCGGGTTTTGTTCGCTAGCCTGGCTGCTTGAAAGCCTGCATCAGGCTCGAGCTCCCTGGGGTACACTTCATGCCTCTTATGCAACACTTCGCCATAGGTATGCCATGCAAGTGATCCCGGGAATCAACCCTGCCATCCTCAAGCAGTTCGCGCCCAAGCCGGGCCGCAGGCCCCTGCTGCCGCCATTGAGCAACAAGGCCCAGGTGGCATTGATGTGCCGCATGCTTTTTCGCGAGGGGTGGAACGAGCATATCGCCGGACATATCACCTACCGCCTCGACAACGGCAACATCCTGACCAACCCCTGGGAGCTGGCCTGGGACGAAGTGACTGCCAGCGATATCCTGATACTCGACGATTCCGGCGCCATTATCGAAGGGTTGTGGAATACCACCCCGGCACTTGGCCTGCACCTGCATTTACATCAATTGCGTCCGGAGGTTAACGTGGTGATTCACAACCACGCCCGTTGGAGCGGTATCTGGGCCAATATGCACAAAGTACCGCCGGTGTATGACCAGGCGGGCGCTTATGTGGATGGCCCGCTGCCCCTGTATAACGAATACGACGGTACGCTGGAGGATGGCGATGCGTCCCTGGCTGCCGCCAAAGCGCTGGGTGATGCCAAGTGGGCGCTGCTGGCCAACCATGGCTCTGTGGTGGTCGGGCGCGATCTACGCCAGGTGCACCTGCGCGCCATCACTCTGGAATGGCGCAGTATGCGCGCCTTTGAGATGGAGCAGGTAGGGGGTGGGGTGCCTTTGACCGAGGAACAGGTCGAGGCGATCGCGCTGCCGGACGCCAATGGTTTTCCCTTTCTGTGGGAGGCCATGGCCCGACGGGAATTGCGCGAAGACCCTGCCATCCTGGATTAAACAAGGAGACCGTAATGGCACTGCAAGTCAGCGCACTCGAAAATGTCGGCGTAGAGATCAGTGGTTTTGATATCACCCAGGCCATTGATGAAGAGCTCGCCGCGGAACTGGTGTCACTGTGGGATGAGCACGGCATCCTGCTGTTTCGCAACCAGGACGTGAACCCGGAAAACCAGATTGCCTTCAGCCGCGTATTCGGTGAGCTGGAACTGCATCCGCTGAAAGCGACTACCTCGGATGAGTATCCCGAGCTCTTCATGCTGGTTAACGACCCGGAAAAAGAGAAGTTCATGACTGCCAGCTACGGTGGCAGGGATATGGTTGGCAAGCTCGACTGGCACATGGACCTGCACTACACCGGTAAACCCAACCGGGGAGCCTTGTTGCGAGGCGTGGTGTGTGCCAGTGAGGATGGTCGCACCGGCTTTGGCGACCTGGCCAAAGCCTACGATGCGCTGGACGAAGAGACCCGTGTATTACTGCAGAAAATTGAAGTCACCTATGCCTTCAGCATGCAGCGCCGCCACATGCGCTATGTCGACCTGGAAGGATACCAGCCCGGTCCCTACAGCCCGACCAAGCCCTCGGACCTCAATTACCCCAATTTCCCCGAAGTGGCGTATCCCGCCGTCGTCACCCATCCAGTGACCGGCCGCAAGGTGCTGGAGATCTGTGAACAATTCCTGGAGCGCGTCGTGGCGCCCCACAGGGCGGGGCTGTCCAACGACGAGGCTGTAGACCTCCTGCAACGCCTGGTAGAACACACCCGTAAGCCGGAATTTCACTATTTTCACCAGTGGCAACCCGGCGATATGGTGTTGTGGGACAACTGGCGCGCCATGCACTGCGCCACCGGCACCAGCCCCGGTGTAGAGCGTGTTATTCACCGCACAACGATCATGGGAGACACTGTGTTGGGGCGGGTGGTAGATGCCTGATAAGCCCTTGACTGTAAACAACTTCCTCCCTATAGTACCGCCCCTCACGCGCCTGTAGCTCAGCTGGATAGAGTACCTGGCTACGAACCAGGGGGTCACAGGTTCAAATCCTGTCAGGCGCACCAAA
>RCNC010001630.1_pt1 | contig 15182 bp, 12 predicted proteins | sample 2041301 | NCBI WGS metagenome assembly RCNC01 (sample SAMN09708231, study PRJNA481090) | Marine sediment metagenome, whole genome shotgun sequencing project. | biome: marine sediment; feature: ocean; material: sediment; isolation source: Sewage treatment plant 13A marine sediment (STP13A) ... | reverse complement strand
TCCCGGATCCCCCGGCAGTGATCCCGGATCCCCCGGCAGTGATCCCGGATCCCCCGGCAGTGATCCCGAACCACCCGTGGTTGACCCCGAACCACCCGTGAGTGACCCTGAACCACCCGTGAGTGACCCTGAACCATCCGACAGCGCCTCACGTTACAACGTGGCCGAATGGGCTAACTTTCTCGCTGGGCTGAACTCCTCCACGTACAGGAGTGATACCTTTCTCTACCAGACAGATTACGATACCGGCAACTGCAATCCGGGTGTATTGAAATCCCAGGCCAAAAACCGGTTTACAGTCGCGCTCAACCTGATCCGTAAACTGCACTACCTGCCGGCAGTGCAGTACGACGACTTTTACAGTGCAGAGATGCAGCAGGCTTCACTGGTACAGCTGGCGAACAATTACCTGACTCACTTCCCCAGGTCTTCCGATGACTGCTACACGTCCGCGGCAGCCTCCGGCGCTGGGTCGTCGAACCTGTCCTCCAGCTCCATACAGCGTGACCCCGCCTACTATCCCATTGGCTATGCCAATGACAACAGGAATATCAGTTCCTTGATGGAGGCGGGCCATCGACGCTGGCTGTTGTATCCGCAGTTGGATTACACCAGCTACGGCCAGACAGCCGGATACTCATCGATGAAAGTATTCGGGTTCGGCCAGACGCCTGCAACGTCGATTTCACCCGATGTCGAATTCATCGCCTTGCCCTATAAGGGCTATCCCTACGTGCTGGTCAGCAAGGGGAGCTCACCCACTCCCTGGAGCCTGTCTATGGTGCCTCCTTCAGGGGGATCAAGTTCGTACGACTACTTCCGAAGTGCCAGTGTGGTGGTAAGAGAAACTGCCAGTAACACGGCACTGTCGGTGACTTCACTGCATCACGACTCCAAGGGGTATGGTCTGAAAAACTTCCTTTCCTGGATGGTGAATGGCTGGGACTACGATACGGACTACACGGTCACTATTAGCAACATCCAAATGCCGGACAGTTCCGTCAAGGAGATCGAGTACCCGGTACGCATTGATTACCAGCCCCTGCGCTAAATAGTTTGCGCCGATACAAAGACGAGAGGTCAGTAATTATTGGGGCAGCCCAATAAGAATGGCCTCAAGTTTCTTGTATAGCGCCCCTGGCGATAATGGTCGGTAAATCGACAAATGTCCGGACGCCCGATGACGCTTCGCAGACGTAAGGTAGCGCGTTGACAGCATGGGCGGCGGTTGAAAGGAGCACATCACTGTTCCAGGTGGAACCAAAATCCAGAAACATATTGGGATTACCTTGCATGGTAATTGAATGGTTCCCCCTGGGCCATTTGTCCCCTACCGAATCGTGCATGCGCCAGACGGTTTCGTGGACAATGACTTTTTTATTATTCACTATCCCTGCCCATTCCCAGCGCTGACCAGCGACGGAGCCCTTTTGCAATGTTCCTGCCGCTTGAATTGCGCAGGCGTACGACCAAAGCCCATCATATCGAAAAAAATTTCAGGCGAGGCATAGAATTCGAAGTTAGTAATTTCCTGAACATGTATTTTATCCAGGCGCTGGGCGATTCCAGACATCATTAATGGCAACACATCGCCCAGCCAGCCCGGGTTTACCCCGGTGCCATGGAAGCTGGCTCCTCCCTTGCGGCAGGCAGCTTTGAGGCGATTCATTACTTTGGCACCGTGCACCTTGGGGTACATATAACCCACAGTAGTGATCACATTTTTTCCCGCAGCCAAAAGCGCACAAATCGTATCCAGATCCTCATCGGTGTTTTCACCATATACCATCGAAGGCAGCGGCGTATGAATCACGCAGTCCGCATCCATCATCAACAGCTTGTTCTTATCATTTGTCGCTTTGACACCAAGATTGCCAATACCGGCTATCTCACCGGCGTCCATACCGACTTTATCGGGGTTATACACATACAGGCCAACCAGCTTGAGACCCTTACGCCGTGCCACGGTAGCAATAACATTTTTCCCTACATTGCCACTGGACCACTGAATTATCTTGTAAGCCATGAAGACGCCCTATTCCAGAAAGATTCGAATGCCACAGCTCTATGCAGTAACCCCGGCATATCAGCCGTAGAGGGTAAAGCCCCTGGTTCATCACCCGGTGTCGTTCCCGCATATCACATCAGCCCACGGAGACTAATTGATACTACAAAGTCCGATAAGACTCATGACCCGGCTGTTGAATGTTCAAGATATTCAACATAAAACCACTGGCAGCAAGCTCCTCCAGCCCATTGGGGAAGTGGTGGGTCCAATCTGCGATATAGGCTCGCTTTGAAATTCGCCATTGGCCGTCGCGTTTTTCCAGTTCATCCAGGTAGCGCCCGCCAAACATCATATCTACCAGCTCACCTTGCTCGTTCTCGGTGGTGCCTACGGTAAGGCCATAGCATTCACTTTTAGCCTTGTTGCCTTTTAACTGCACCATCACCCCTGTACTGACATGCCAGCGACGGGGTGATGCAGTTTCCACGGTCATAACGGTAGGAACCCAATCTTCACCCGTACCTTGAAAAAAACCGTAGTCAATTTCCGCATCGGGCCAGAAACAGCTTTCCTGGCCAGCTTCATCCAACCAGTCCAGTGTGCGCCCGTATCGCATTAACACGTCTTCACAAGCCTTTCTGTCCAGCAGTTCCTGTAGCTGTTCCTCCATGTCCTTAACACCTCGCAGTTTTAAATATTACAAAAATTACCCTGATGTCCCAGCACTTATTGGTACCGGGTTAGCAACTGGAAAAGCTAACCACCAAAGCCGGTAACAAGCTGGTTTTTGGCCAGGCCGGCAACACGCTCCTGCATCACCGTCTTCCACTCAGGGTGAGTCAATATCCAGAAATCATTATTTTTGATCGCGTCGATAATCATTCCGGCCACGTCGGCCGGCGCAATACCTGCCTCGACGATAGGGCCGGCCATGTCCTTAAAGGTTTGGTCGGTTGCAGATGCATCACCCGCGGCCAAACCTGTTGCCTGTCGATTACGATCGCTGTCACAAATCCGTGTTTGTACCGCCCCAGGACAGAGCACTGAAGCACTGATGGGACTATCACCCTCTTCCAACTCCAACCTCAAAGTCTCTGTGAGGCCGACCACACCGAACTTGGCTACATTGTAGGGCCCGATGTTAGCGGTAGCCTGCAAGCCCGCACTAGAAGACGTGTTGATAATATGTCCTTCGCCAGCCTGCTTGAGCAGCGGCAGAAATATTTTCACACCATAAATCACGCTCCACAGGTCGACCCCCAGCACCCACTGCCAATCCTCCAGTGTTAATTCCTCCAGGGTCCCGGCGCGCACCACTCCGGCATTATTGTGCACGATATTCACCTTGCCATAGGCAGTAATGGCCTGGTCCGCCAGGCTCTGTACCTGCTCACACTGGCTAACATCTGTACGCACACCGATCACATCGTGTCCCGCCTGGTGCAAGGACGCGACTGCTGAATCCAGTGCGTCTTGCTGGATATCAGCCAGCACCACCTTCATTCCCTCCTCAGCAAAACGGGTGGCAGATGCCAATCCAATACCGCTGCCGGCTCCGGTGACGACAGCCACACGCCCCTGGAAATCTTGCATAGTCTTATCCTTCTCTAGTCGATTGAAAGCCAATATACAATTTATGTCGCGCTCTTGGTACAAAGGCGGGATTGCACAGCGACCGGATTCCGGACGCCTTTTCTAGAGATGTTAACACGCTAACACTGTGTATATTTGATATCAATATGTTAATCTCACAGTGGCGGAACACAGGCGTAAAGGGTCCCAAGGTTCACCGGGCCGTTGTCGAGCTGCGTGCTTATTCTTTTGTTATTGGCCCAATTTGAATTTGGGGGTGCTATTGGCATCGCCGTTTTATGTAGCAAAGTTATTGGAACTTTTGATGAAGTTAGTAGAAGAGCAGACCCTGGAGCGGCGCGAACGAATTCTTGAAACGGTACGGCAATGCATTGTTGAAAAAGGCGTGATGGATCTTACTATCCGCGACCTTGCAGAGTCCTGCCGGGTTTCAGTGCCTACGCTTTATCGTCGCTTCGGCAGCAAAGAGCAATTGCTGGTTGAAGCGATCCGTTCGTTTTTTGATTCAGAGGTGCTTGGCAATCAGCTGGAAAATAGCAGCCTACAAGGAGCAGAGCGACTACTGGCAATCATCGATCTGTGCGGTAAAACCATTGCCGACATGCCCGAGTATAATCAGCAACTTTTTGCTCTATTTACCAGCTCCGATTTTGGCGCCACGCTGGGCTGGGATATCACTGAATCGATAACATTTTATGTTCGACAGGGCTTGTGCGAAATTGAGCAGTCAGGCGAGCTGCACGATTGGATAGACAGTGAGGTACTTGCTGAAAGGGTTGCCGCTCAGTGCATTATCGCCGCATTGGAGTTTTGCAATGGTGATCTTTCAACGCAAGGGTTTGTAGCCGTATTCGGCTACAGCAGCGCACTGCTGATGCTCGCTTCAACCTCAGGTGATGCGCACGCCATATTCAAAGCCCGCGCTCTACAGGCCCAGGGTCATGTGCGAAGACAGGCCAATGTGCGATTGGGACGAACACCGGGAAAGATTGGTGAATAGGCCCGCTGGATAACACACCCGCAGTTGATAGCGATTATGCTTCTTTCTCTGCGCCCGTGTGTAAATCCTCAAAATACTTACGCAAACTGGTGGTTCCTCGTTTGGGCCCGACACCATCAATTTCACCTGCGGTAACTATAAATTCCGCGAGGTCGCCAAATTGCGTAGAGAGCAAGCCGATGAACCTGACCAGGCCCCTGGCCATCCACATGGGAATCACCGTGATTTTGGCGGGCTTTCCCACCACATCGAAAGCCAGTTCAGCTGCCTCTCGCTGCGTCATGATATCCGGCCCACCGGCCTCTACTTCCAGTTCATCACCCTCCGCCGTCGCCACACAGACCCGAGCCAGGTCACGGCCATGAATCGGACTCATCTTGTTGCTGCCATCACCTACCAAATAGGCACGACCATTTTTGGCCATGGTATACAAAACCCCCATGTCTGAAAAATAACCGCAGGGACGAACAATGCGGTATTCCATGCCGGAGGACTTTAGAGCAGCGACTACTTTTTCATGGGCCTGGGTAATAGCGAGCTGCATGATGTTTTCAGCCCCCTGCATGGAAACATAGACAAACCGTTTGACCTCGGAGGCCTCACAGAGATCAACCAGGTTCTGATTGCACTGATAGTCAACTTGCTCAAAGGTAAGCCCATCTCGCTGCCGTGAAATACCCACGCAGGAAAAAACCAGATCAATACCATCCATGACCCCGGCAAGGGTTTCCGGCTTGCTGATTTCACCGATAAAAACTTCATCAATATCACTTTTGGCGAGCGCCGGGGCTGTAAACGGTCCTGGCTTATAAAGCCGCTCTTCACTGCGCGTTAGCACTCGAACCCGATAGCCCTGCTCTTTAAACGCCTGCACTGCAAACTTGCCAAGATAACCCGTTGCCCCGGCTACCAGGACATTGCCCAACTTGTCTTCAGCCATACGTTAGATCCCCATCTCTCTTAATGTAGCCAGTAGCTGCTTGGCGCATTAAAACACCAGAGTGAAATCCTGTAAACACTATATTAACATGTTATCATTATACAAATAACACTAAATGGGCTGTAATACCTGCTGCTACTCGCTGGAGAGACCCAGCAGATAAATGACCTGAGCGGCGCCCGCACACAACCTGGAAAGACACGATGAGCACAATTGTCGACAGCAAACCGGCCTGGGACGACCCAAACCTCGCCCATGTCTCCGGATTTCGCACAGCCACCGATAATCTCGCCTATGAGATAAGTGCGGATGAGATCAGGGGTAAGATCCCTGAGGGCCTGCATGGAATTTTTCTCCGTAATGGCCCTGCTCGCAACGAGTTGGCCGGCAAGCCTTTTGGGCACTGGTTTGACGGTGATGGCTGTGTGCACACCTTCCGCATTGAAAACGGCAAAGTCAGTTATCGCTGCAGCTTTGTTAAAACGCCGAAATATGTAGAGGAAACCGCTGCCCAGCAGGTGAAATTTCGAAGCTTTGGCCACAATGCTCCCGGCGGATTTTTCAAAAATTTACACATGCCAGCCAACGCTGCCAATACCAGCATCGTCTATCACGGCGGCAAGTTACTGACATTGTTTGAAGGCGGCCTGCCCTGGGAACTTGACCTGGATACACTGGACACCATTGGCCCGGAAAATTTCGATGGCGCATTAAAGGGCATGGATACGTTTAGCGCACACGGAAAATTGCACCCGCGCAGCGGAGACTATTTTAATTTTGGTATGGGCACTGGCATCAAGCCAAAAATCAACCTCTACAAAATTTCGCCACAGGGCAAAATGACCAACCGCAACGCCGTGCCTATAGAGCGCATGGCGTTTTGTCATGACAATGCCATGACAGAAAACTACCTGGTGTTTATGGTGATGCCAGTCAACTTCACCAGCCCATTACAAGTATTACTGGCGCGCGATACCATCGACAAAAATATGGTATTCCAGCCGGAAGCAGGCATGAAAGTCTACGTCGTATCACTGAATGACTTTAGCCTGGTCCGAACTTTCGAGGTGGAGCCTTTCATGTTTGCGCACAGTTCGAACTGCTGGGAACGCGATGGCGAGTTATTTATCGATGTCATCGCCATGTCGGAAAAAGACGGCGAAGAAGGCACGCTTTTTTCTCGCAATCTTTTCACCCAGCCACGCCCTTCAACGGGACGGCTGACGCGCTATCGCCTGGATATGAAAACTGGCGCCTCGAAAAAGGAAGTTCTGCCCAGCGCCATCCCCGGCGAATTTCCCCAGTGGGATTGGCGCAAGACCGGCTCTGAAACCCGGTACACTTACACGGCCGGTATTTGCGAGAACGAAACCCCGGGATTTTACAACGCCCTGCAGCGGGTCGATTATCAAACCGGTGAAACTACAGTCTACGATTGTGGCCCGGGCCGCTATACCTCAGAGCCCATTTTCGTCCCCAGAAGCCCGGACGCCGACGAAGCGGATGGCTATATTCTCTGCGTGATCTATGACGCAGCCACTGAGCTTTCGGAATTAATGATACTGGACGCGGCTTCAATGGCCGATGAAATAGCTGTTGTACCACTGAAAAACCATATACCCCACGGCTTCCACTGCGGGTACACTCCCCTGTGAAGCGCCACATAACTTGAGCAGCAACAACATTTCAGGGCAGTAATATGAGAATACCACTTATGATAGCAGCGGCTTTGCTAGTGCCGCTGGCCGCCCAGGGCGAAAACGCTGCCCCGGCCCACGGCATACTGGAAATCAGAGTAACCAATATAGAGAACGCCAGTGGCACCATGTATGTGGCTGTGCAGGATTCGGCCGAGAATTGGCTGGACTCCGACCCCGAAATCAAACCTTTTCGCGATGCTATGCAAGCAGTCTCCAGCACTGATGATGTGCTGATTAGCCTGGAGGGTTTACCACCCGGGAAGTACGCAATTTCGGTGTTTCAGGATCTTGATGGAGATGCCGAACTGGCTACCAACTTTATCGGGTTCCCCAAGGAACCCTTCGGTTTCTCTGCACCCATGGGCAAATTTGGCCCGCCGAAATTTGAAGAAGCTGCCGTCGAATTTTCCGGGGAAGATACCAGCGTGGAAATCACGCTAAACCAATAACTGCCTGATGGAACCATAGAGGTGCCTCACGCTGGATCAGGTTAATTGGTTCTTCATGCTTTGACGGTGCGTCATAATGCAATAAGTCACAACAGCGCGACCACAGCCAAGACTCATTCGAGGCGCTTATGGCCAATGAAAAAGACGCGGATTTGCCGCGTGGTGTAAAACTGCTGCACGACCCGGTGCACAACAAGGGCACTGCATTTACCGATGCCGAGCGTGACCAACTGGGCCTGCGTGGCTTGCTGCCGCCCAGAGTCAGCTCTCCGGACACGCAGGAACTGCGCGTTATTGGCAACATACGAAACAAAGCGAATGATCTTGAGCGTTACCTGTTCCTGGTTTCGCTACAGGACCGTAACGAAACTCTCTTCTACCGAGTGCTTATCAACCACATCGAAGAGATTATGCCCCTGATCTACACGCCCACGGTGGGTAAAGCTTGCCAGCAGTTCTGTCATATCTACCGCAGATCCCGCGGCCTCTATATATCACTGCAGGATGCAGGTCGGGTGCGTGAAATTTTGCACAACTGGCCGCACCCGGATGCCCGCGTGATTGTGGTTACCGACGGCGAACGCATACTGGGGCTGGGTGATCTGGGCGCTGCGGGCATGGGCATACCCATCGGCAAGCTCTCACTTTATACCGCCTGTGCGGGCATTCATCCGACTCATTGCCTGCCCGTAACACTGGATGTAGGCACCAACAACGAAGAGCTTCTCAACGATCCACTTTACCTCGGTCTTGAGCGGCGCCGGGAGCGCGGCGAAGCCTATGATGCCTTGGTGGAGGAATTCATCAGCGCTGCTCATGATGTCTTCCCCAGCGCGCTCATACAACTGGAGGATTTCGGCAATCAGAATGCCTTCCGGCTACTGCGTAAATACAGGGACGAATTATGCCTGTTTGACGATGATATACAGGGCACGGGGGCGGTAGCGCTGGCGGGGCTGCTGGGAGCGCTGCGCATCTCGGGCGGCACGCTTGACCAGCAGCGGATACTATTTTTTGGCGCGGGGCAAGCGGGCATCGGAGTTGGCAACACTCTCGTCGCCGCCATGGTTGAACAGGGGCTTTCACTGGAGGAAGCACATCGCAAATGCTGGTTTTTTGACAGTCAGGGTTTGCTGGTAGCAGGACGCAATGACATTCCGCCACAGAAAGCGCCGTTTGCCCATGATCACCCGGCCGTTGGTGACTTTATCGAAGCCATTGGCGCTCTCCAGCCCAGCGCAATCATTGGCTGTGCAGGTAAGGCAGGTGCTTTCACACAGCCGGTGATACATGCAATGGCACAGAATAACAAACGGCCGATCGTCTTTGCACTCTCCAACCCAACCGCCAGCGCCGAATGTACCGCCGAACAGGCCTATCACTGGAGCGCAGGCAGCGCCATTTTTGCCAGTGGCAGTCCGTTTGAGCCAGTAAAACTGGACGATAAAACCTATGTATCCGGCCAGAGCAATAATGCATACATATTTCCCGGAGTCGGCCTGGGTGCGATAACTAGCGGCAGCAGGCGTGTCACCGACGAAATGTTTCTCGCTGCCGCGAGGGTGCTTGCCGATCAAGTTACCGACGAAGACCTGGACATCGGCCGGGTCTTCCCCTGTCTTTCGCGTATTCGCGAGGTATCTGCCCTGATCGCTGCGGAAGTGGCCAGCATAGCCTACCGACAAGGTTTGGCACGCGGCCCGGCTCCTGAGAATATTCTGGAAGACATCCGCGGGCAAATGTTCCAGCCACTGTACCCGCATTACGCCTGAATTTACGGGGCACCAAATTCACCGGCTGGCACCTGAGACGTTCCGGTTTTGCCGCGCTGTACAGCGCAAAGCAAACCTGGTGGTGCAGCAGTAGACTATCGCTCTTCCTTGAAGTTCTTTGCATAAAACAACCCAATTACATTGTGCGCAATATATTATGGCTATAGTATTGCCAGCGATTAATCTTTCACCAAAATAGATAGGACATAGTCATGCTCGATCAATATTTTGTCTCTTATTGTGGTCTGTTATTTATCCTGTCCACGCTCTTGTTACAAACGATGGTTGCCACTATCGCGCACCGCAAACAATCCCAGTATGTTCCAGGTATCGTCAATGAGACCCTGGGTCATGATTCTTTCGTCTTCCGCAGCCACCGAACCTTCCAGAATTCACTGGAGAACGCACCCTTAATGTTTGGTACGGCCATACTTGGCGTTCTGGTGGCTTTGAACCCGGCCTGGCTGGCCGCGACCGTCTGGACCTTTGCCATCGCGCGATTTATTCACATGGTGTTGTATTACGCTATTGCCACTGAGAAAAACCCAAGCCCGCGCTCATTTTTCTATGCCATCGCGTTACTAAGTAATCTGGTTTTACTCGGAATGATTTTCGTACATCTGGTCTGATCAGCAATTAGCAGGTTTAATGTGGCCTGCACATCGCTGTTGCATAATCGCATTGCCAATACCAGGCAAATAGGGAGATGAATGAAAAATGAAAAATCGGGAATTTGGTATCGTTATCTACGGCGCAACCGGCTATACAGGAAAATTAGTCGCTGACTATATGAACAGGCAATACGGTGTTAACCGTGATGTGTCCTGGGCAATTGCCGGTCGCAGTCTTGAGAAGCTGGCAGCAACCCGCGACGAATTGGGTATTTCGGCCGCTTTGCCTCTGATACTGGCTGATGCCAGCGACCCGTCATCCCTGCATAGCATGGCTGCGCGCACGAAAGTGGTGCTGACTACGGTTGGCCCCTATCAACTTTATGGCACAGAACTGGTAGCGGCTTGCGCGCTGGCTGGCACCGACTACGTAGACTTGTGCGGTGAACCCACCTGGATGAAGGAGATGATTTCGGCTCATTCGGATGCAGCGAAATCCAGCGGGGCACGCATCGTTTTCTCTTGCGGCTTCGATTCCATTCCTTTTGACCTTGGCGTTTACTTTGTACAACAGGCCGCCATGGAGCAATTCGGCGCAGTAGCGCCTCGCGTAAAAGGACGAGTACGCGGCATGCAAGGCACCTGGTCTGGCGGCACACTTGCGAGCTTCAAAGCCACCATGGCCGCCGCTGCGCAAGATCCGGATTTGGTAGCAACATTGATGGATCCCTTTGCCCTCACGCCTGGCTTTACCGGTGCAGAACAGCCCAACGGCATGCAAACCACGTATGATGATGTCGTCAAGAGTTGGCTTGCTCCCTTTGTGATGGCGACCATCAACACCAAGAACATTCACCGCTCGAACCTGCTGCTGGAGCAACAGTATGGCGCCGATTTCGCTTATGACGAGATGCTTATGACAGGACCGGGAGACCAGGGAGAAGCCATTGCCAAAGCGGTAGCCGAAGATAACTCCATGGCCAATGATCCGACCCAGCCTGGAGAGGGCCCTAGCCGTGAAGAGCGGGAAAATGGCTTCTACGACGTGCTATTTGTGGGCGAAACTGCCGCTGGAAAAACGATCTGTGCTGCGGTGAAGGGCGATATGGATCCAGGCTATGGCTCTACATCAAAAATGATTGCGGAGAGCGCTGTTTGCCTGCTGCAGAACCCGGAAGCTGCTGCCGGCGGTATCTGGACCCCTGCCTCTGCCATGGGAGCACTGCTGATTGAGCGCCTGCAGGAAAATGCAGGGCTCACATTTGAGTTGGAGCAGCTCTGAGTTAGCGAACAATCCTGGTTTCCAGGTAGACCCTCCAGCGAGCAGAGAAGTAACAGAACTAGCGGTTGCTGCAAAATCGCCCGATTATAGCCATAGGGCCCCTCCTGGAATGAGGTGGCTTATGGACGGCGCTTATTGCGGGCATCGACTACACTTATGGCCCCCGATCGATACATTGGATACACTCGACCCCCCGGCTAGACCACACCAACCTGACACAGGACACCGATATGATCTACCAGAGTGACCAGCTCACGATAAATCGCCTGGACGGCGATATCGCCGAGCTGAACTTCGACCTCCAGGGCGAATCAGTCAATAAATTTGATAATGCCACCGTTAGCAGCCTCACTGCAGGCCTGGATGCACTGGAGGCAGAAAGTGGCATTAAAGGCCTACTGGTTACCAGCGCTAAGCCCGTCTTCATCGTGGGTGCGGACATCACCGAATTCACCAGCCTGTTCGGCGCCAGCAAGGAAGAGATCAAACCGTTCACCGCTTCCAACAACAAGAACTTTAACCGCATTACCGGCCTGCCCTACCCCAGCGCCGTTGCCATCAATGGCTTCGCCATGGGTGGTGGACTGGAATGCTGCCTGGCCTGTGATTTCAGGGTGATGAGCACTGGCGCAAAAATTGGCCTGCCCGAAACGAAGTTGGGTATCCTGCCAGCCTGGGGCGGCACAGTCCGCCTACCACGCATCATCGGCGTGGATGAAGCTGTGATGTGGATGGCCACAGGCGCTGAGAAACGCCCTGACGCTGCACTCAAGGCAGGCGCTGTAGATGCAATCGCAGCACCCGAGCAACTGCGCGCTGTGACCCTGGCAACCCTGCAGGGCGCTATCGACGGCAGCCTGGACTACCAGCAGCGCCGCGCCCTCAAGCACGACCCCCTGCCCCTGAACGACACCGAGGCCATGATGTCCTTCTTCACCATCAAAGCCATGGTGGCAGAGCAGGCGGGCAGGAACTACCCCGCCCCCATCAAGGTGGTGGAGGTGATCGAGGCCGCACGCAACATGGGCCTGGAAGACGCCCTGGAAGTAGAAGCCGATGCCTTCGCCGAGCTGGCAACCACTCCGGTTGCCTCCGCCCTGGTCGGTGTTTTCCTGAATGACCAGCTGCTGGGCAAGAAAGCCAGGGCCTGGGAAAAACAGGCCGATAAGAAAATCGAGCGCGCCGCCGTATTGGGCGCAGGCATCATGGGTGGTGGCATCGCCTACCAGAGCGCCTACAAGGGCACGCCTATTAAAATGAAGGACATTGCCCAGGAGGGCCTGGACCTGGGGCTGTCCGAAGCCACCAAGTTGCTGGCCAAACGGGTTGATCGCGGCCGCATGACTGCCTCTGAGATGGGTGCAATCCTCAGCAGCATCGACCCCACCCTGTCTTACGCTGGCTTTGAAGATGTGGATATTGTGGTAGAGGCTGTGGTCGAGAACGAGAAGGTCAAAGGCATCGTTCTTGCGGAGGTTGAAAAGGAGATCGACAAGAGCGCGGTGCTCGCCTCCAATACTTCTACCATTTCCATCACGCGCCTGGCGGAGAAGCTGGAGCGTCCGGAAAACTTCTGTGGCATGCACTTCTTCAACCCGGTACACGCCATGCCGCTGGTGGAAGTCATTCGTGGGGAGAAGACCTCCGATACGGCCGTGGCCCGCACGGTGGCCTACGCCAACAAAATGGGCAAGAAGGCGGTGGTAGTTAACGACTGCCCCGGTTTCCTCGTCAACAGGGTGCTCTTTCCCTACTTTGGCGGCTTCAATATGTTGCTGCGTGACGGCGCTGACTTCCAGGCTGTCGACAAGGCAATGGAGCGCTGGGGCTGGCCCATGGGGCCCGCCTACCTGATGGACGTGGTGGGTATCGACACCGGTGTCCATGCGGCCAACGTAATGGCCGAGGGCTTCCCCGATCGTATGGCACCGGACTTCAAGAGTGCCACTGAAGTCATGTTCGAACTTGACCGTTACGGCCAGAAAAACGGCAAGGGCTTCTTCGAGTACGTTGAAGACAAGCGCGGCAAGCCGCAAAAGACTGTCAATGAAGACGTGTACAGCATGATTGCCGAGGTGGTGGGTGACCGCGTGGAATTCGAACGCGAGGACATCATCGCCCGCATGATGCTGCCCATGGCCATCGAGATGGCCCGCTGCGTGGAAGAAGGCATTGTCGGTACTCCTGCAGAAGCGGACCTGGCGCTGCTCTACGGTGTGGGTTTCCCCCCTTTCCGCGGTGGCATCTTCCGCTGGATGGACACCGTGGGCATGGCCCACCTCGCCGAGGCATCCGCCAAGTTCGCTCATCTGGGCAAGGCCTACGAGCTGACTGAAGGCATGCAAGAAATGCTCGCCAACGGCGCAAGCTACTACTGAGTTACGGCCCAATTTAAGGAGAAGTACTGTGAGTTTGAATCCAAGAGACGCAGTGATTGTAGATTACGCCCGCTCAGCCATGGGGCGTTCCAAGAACGGTTGCTTCCGCAATGTGCGCGCTGACGACCTGTCCGCCGCGGTGATCAATGGCATGCTGGCGCGCAATGAGGCGCTGGATCCGGCAGAAATCGATGATCTCATCTGGGGTTGCGTGATCCAGCGCGGTGAACAGGGCATGAATCTGGCGCGCATGATCGTGCTCAATGCCGGGTTACCACACACCGTCCCTGCGCAGACTGTTAATCGCCTGTGCGGTTCTTCCATGTCTGCCCTGCAGACGGCGGCAGCCAACATCATGGCCGGTGTGGGCGATGTCTACCTGGTGGGTGGCGTGGAGCATTTGGGCCACCTGCCCATGATGGACCCCGCCAACATCGACCCCAACCCGCGTATGGGCCGTTCCGTAGCCAAGGCGGCGGGCATGATGGGCATGACCGCGGAAATGCTGGCGCTGATGCACGGCATCAGCCGGGAAGACCAGGACAAACTGGGCCTGCGCTCGCATCAACTGGCCCACAAGGCCACTATTGATGGCAAGTTCAAGCGCGAAATCATTGCCATCGATGGTCACGACCAGAACGGTGCCCTGGTCTCGGTCACCACCGACGAGACCATCCGCCCCGAGACCACCCTGGAAGACCTGGCTGCCCTGAAGCCCTCTTTCAACCCCAAGGGCGGTACGGTGACTGCCGGCCAGTCCTCGCAGATATCCGATGGCGCCTCCGCCATGCTGATGATGTCAGCGGAGAAGGCGCAGGCCCTGGGCCTTACTCCGATCGCCAAGGTGATAGGTATGGCACTGGCGGGTGTAGACCCATCCATCATGGGTTACGGCCCCGTGCCTTCTACACAAAAGGCGCTGAAGAAGCTGGGCCTGACCATAGACGACATCGACATGGTTGAATTGAACGAGGCCTTCGCCGCACAGGCGCTACCCGTGATGAAGGACCTGGGCCTGCTGGACAAGATGGAAGAAAAGGTGAACGTACACGGCGGTGCTATCGCCCTCGGTCACCCCTTCGGTTGCTCTGGCACTCGCATCACCGGCTCGCTGCTGAACGTGATGGAAGACCGCGACCTCACCCTGGGTGTATCCACCATGTGTATAGGCCTGGGCCAGGGCATCACGACTGTGATTGAGCGTATCTAGACTCGCAACTTAAACTACCAGACAGGCTACATCGAGGAAGCTACCGACATGATTTTGCACCCCAGGAATGAAACATTCGAACACCTCGACGAGCAGTCTCGTCAGATCATGCTTAAAACCGTGGCCTTTTTCGAGAACAAGGGCAAGGTAAAGCTCAAGGACGACGATCACGAACGCGTCTGGTATGCGGATTTCCTGGAGTTTGTAAAACAGGAGCAGGTGTTTGCCACCCTGCTCAC
>RCNC010002136.1_pt1 | contig 15188 bp, 14 predicted proteins | sample 2041301 | NCBI WGS metagenome assembly RCNC01 (sample SAMN09708231, study PRJNA481090) | Marine sediment metagenome, whole genome shotgun sequencing project. | biome: marine sediment; feature: ocean; material: sediment; isolation source: Sewage treatment plant 13A marine sediment (STP13A) ... | reverse complement strand
CGTTCTTGAGAAGATAACAAAACAGAGCTCGATATGCCATTAAGAATTAGATTATTAATGAAATAATATCATCAAAAATCGACACCCTCTTGAGGGAGAAGGTCAGGATGAGGGGGGCCTCTGTGACACCCTCACCCTAACCCTCTCCCTCAAGGGAGAGGGAATGCTGGCATACCCCGCTGCCAAGGGTTCCTTCGCTTCGCTCGGAATCTTCGACTTCGCTAACGCTCGAAATATCCACCTTGTATCCGGTATTGGATGCACGACCGCAAGCAAGAAAACGCACAGTAGCCCTACCCTCTCTCGAGGTTTGACACCGTCTTTCTCAATGCCTCCAGGTTTGTCATCGCCTCTTCAGACGTTCGAAGCGATTCGAGCTTCCCACTGTACCGGCCCCGCTGCTCCTGAATCACGGACAGCAAGCCTTCCTGATACCGTTCGGCCAGCTCCCGCGCAACCTTCTGCAGCTCACCGTAAGCAAACAGCTCCACCGCGCCCTTCGTTACAAAGGGCGCAAGAAGCGAGTCGACTGCCGCGTCCAGGAACCCCAGCCCGCCACCGATCGCTGCCTCCAGGGAGAGAATAAAGACCCCCCAGAGAACGGACGTGGAATAGATGCCCCACTCCTTGTGTTTGGGGATGCCCTGGGAAAGGGATTCAAAGGTTTCCTGCAACCAGGCGAGCAGGCGTTCCTGCTCTTTCCATATGCGTTCTTTTACCTCGTCCTCGGTTATGAAGATGTCCGACTTCCGGAGCGCCCGATAGAGAGGGGCCGCCTGATCCTGCGGCGAGAGATGTTCCAGGACATTTCGGTTGAACTGATCCAGCATCCTGTTGACCGGAGAGAGATCCACCTTCTCGCGAAGCTTTGCGAGGGCCCCCTCCCTCGTCTTCCGGGCATCGGGCCTCTTCGAAAAACCGAGCAACCGGAGGGGCGTGGAGATGATCTGGGTCACCATCCTTCGTGGGCGGGCCAACACGTCGTACTTATCGAACAGATTGCGGATCTCAGCCTGGAGATAAGCGCGACTCTCTTCGGCGAATTTCTCCTGTTGCCCCTTCAGTAACGCGTCACATGACTCCTGAAACAGCCGGTCAAGTTCGGAAAGCCATTGCTCTGACGCGCTCTGTTCCTTCTTCAATGCCCCCAGGAGCGTGTCCAGTCGATCCCCGAGGATCTGCGCCTTTCGCGCCCTCTCCTCACGCAGGACGTCGGGCATCGCCTCCGGAGAAAGCGTACGGGAGAAGGCCGTCGCGAAGTCGTCAAAGTCCCCTCCCTCCGGAAGGATCTCCGGGGCTGCACTCGACAGGTAGGAGAAGAGCCAGAAGCGGTCCTCCGGCATCCGGATATCATGGTCTTTGAACGCGGGTGACAGGTCTTCCTGGTTCATCTCCATGCCTGCCTTGTTCAGGATGAAGAAGAAGGGCTTCCTGTCTTTCTGGATGGTCTGGAGGAATTCGTAGGGGACCCCGTCCGCGTACTTCTCCTGGCTGGTCACGAAGACCACCACGTCCGACATCAGGTACAGGTCGTCCGCCATCTGGCGATGGTCGTGTTCCAGGCTGTCCAGGTCGGGCGTGTCCACGAGGATCCAGTGCGAGGTCTCCTTCCGGTCGTGCTCAACGATCAGGATCTCCCCGACTTGCCCTGTAAACCTTTGCTCTTCGGACGCATCCGGAGAGGCCTTCTTCACCCGTATGCCCGGAATCGGGAAACCTCGCTCCAGGGACATCCCTCGATAGGCATAGGCGATCGGGCCCCTGGTCTTCGGGCGCTCGATGCCGGTCTGGCTCAGAGGAAGGCCGCAGAGGGTGTTAAAGACGGTCGACTTCCCGGTTCCCGTTCCCCCGATGAAGACGATCCAGATACATGGGCGAGGGCCCTCGTACTGCAGTACGGCCCATCGCTTCGAGACCTCCTCGACGGACCGGGCAAGGCCTTCCGCCTGTACGGAAAGCCCGGGGCATCGGATGGAATCGGCCCAGGAGTCGTATCCAGAAGGAGATTTCTCACCGCTCATGGTAGGGTCATCCCGAAAAATTTCGAACAGGGCATACCTTCTCGGCCCGCCTCACAACAATACACTGTGTGATTCGACAAGGGAAGCTTTTGACGCAAGCGGGTGTCGACAGGGCGAATGGGGGGAGGCCGGCGAACCTTTTGCAATTATTCCATCTTTTTGATATATGAACGGCTACTTCTTGTGCGGGATGCTTCGCTGAGTGGCTGGAATCCATTCCATACGGATAGGCAGAATCGAACGGGAGCTTCTCATCATATCTGGATTCTTGCAGGCGCCCCCTTGGATCTTGAGAAACCTCTGAGCAGCAGCCTGCATCTCTTTCTCGTGTTCCCACAAAGGGAACGCGTGCCGTTCGTCCTTCGTTGTCCCTCAGAGCATTGAGCATCCTTGAATCTTCTTGAAATCGTACGTTGTGTAGAAATCGGGCTGAAGTCAGCCGCAACCGAGCAGAGAAGGAGTCGAGATGATGGCCGTATGTGGACGGAACAGGACCCGGAGAACTCGCCGGACGGGACGTAGGAACAGGGGACAGGTCTGCCTCCTGCTGGCCTCTATCGGATTCACCCTCCTCATCCTCTGCCCTGGGGCCCTCGCCGACCAGGTGACCATGGCGAACGGGGATGTCATCACCGGAGAGATCCTGACGCTCAAGGAGGGCAAGCTGACCATCAAGACCCCGTACAACGAAGCCCTGGAGATCGCCTGGGGGTCGATCGTAAAGATCCAATCCGAGACGCCCGTAGAGGTGGTCTTGACGGACGGCTCGCGTCTTCAGGGAATCCTCCTGGTGAGTGAGGAGGGTGTATTGCAGGTCGTTACAGAATCGGCAGGGCCGGTGGCGATCGGGGAAATGGCCCTCATTACCGACATCAACCCCCCCGTGGTGCGGGCCGTGACCTACGAGGGGAATCTTGAGGCCGGCGTGTCCTACCTGACCGGAAATACGGACACGGCAAGCGGAAACCTGTCCGGGTTGTTCGTGGCAAGGAGCAAACGACAGCGCTTCACGTTACGTGCAAACTGGAATTACGCAGAGAACGACAATGTGGTTAACGCCCGGGATGCTGGGGGATCCCTCAAATACGACTTTTTCGTCACGCAGAAGTTCTACGTCTACGCCAACACGCTCTTGCTCTACAATCCCTTCCAGGACCTGAACCTGCGAAGCACGATCGGCGGCGGGGGCGGTTACCAGTTCTGGGATGACGTGCGAAAGAAGCTGAGCTTTGAACTTGGTGTTTCCTACGTGGACGAGAACTTCCGGATCGCCGAGGACAACGCCTACGCCGGTGGACGCTGGTCCATAAACTTCGATTATTGGATCATCCCGGACAAGATCAATCTGTTCCACTTCCAGGAGGGCTACTTCAACCTGGAGGACTTCAAAGACATGAATCTGATCTCCGAGCAGGGACTGCGGTTCATGGTTCTCAAGGATTTCTACTCCTCCATACAGGTAAACGTCTCGTACGACAACGTGCCGTCGCCCGGGTTCAAGAGCACCGATACGGCGGTCATATTCGGCCTGGGCTACAACTTCAACCTGTAGACAAACCGGGTTGCCCCTTTCAACGAAACAAGGAGATTCGCAATGGACATGGAAATCAAACCAATCATCGATCAACTGATGACCTTTGGGACCACCTATGGCTTGCAGATCATCGGTGCGATCATCATCCTCATCATCGGACGGATCGCCGCCGGGGTAGGCCGCAGTGTGGTGAAGAGGCTGCTCGAAAAAGGGAAAGCGGACCCGGCCATCGTCTCGTTTGCAGGCAGCCTGATCTACTTCCTGGTCCTCACCTTCGCGATCCTGGCCGCGCTGGCGAAGTTCGGGATCCAGACGGCCTCGTTCGTGGCCATCATCGGTGCCGCAAGCTTTGCCGTTGGCTTTGCCCTCCAGGGATCGCTCTCCAACTTCGCGGCGGGCGTTATGATCCTTGCCTTCCGCCCGTTCCGGGTGGGCGACTTCATCGATGCCGCGGGCGTGGCGGGCACGGTCAAGGACATCCATCTGTTCACCACGATCCTGGCCACCCCGGACAACGTTCAGATCATCGTTCCGAACAGCAAGCTCTACGGGGACATCATCAAGAACTTCTCGGCCAACGAAACCCGGAGAGTGGATCTCGTCATCGGCATCGGTTACGGCTCGTCGATTCAAGAGGCCTACGAAACCATCGACAGCATACTGAAGCAGGAAGACAGGATCCTTTCCGACCCGGCTCCGCAGATCGCCGTCTCCGAGCTGGCGGATTCGAGCGTGAACTTCGTGGTCCGGCCGTGGGTAAAGGCGGCCGACTATTGGGGTGTCAAGTTCGACCTGACACGGAAGATCAAAGAAACCTTCGACGAGAAGGGGATCGAAATTCCGTTCCCGCAGACGACGGTGCACATGGCCTCTAACTAAGGGGCTGGTGAATATCGCGGCAGGCAATTCAACGCGTGCGTTCTCAGGGGTTGGGGACGGGGCCTGATCCCCGACCCCCGATCCCTGTTCCCTCAAAGTCCGGATCCCTGAAGGAACCCCTTCAACAGATCCCGAAAGAAGGCGTTGTGGGGCTGCCCGGCCAGGGATGCCCGTCCCTCCCCGGCTCGATCGGCCGGCAGGATCGAAAGCCCGGACAGGAGATCGATGATCTCCCCGATCACTTCTCCGTCGTATTCCGGGTGCCCCTGAAGGGAAAGCACGGAACGGCCGAGCGCAAACATCTCGAATTCCGTCCGCTCACTGTAAGCCAGGCGCACGGCCTGGTCCGGCATGCGGGTGACCACATCCATGTGGCTCACGAGGATCCGGGTCGGGTTCGGCACTCCCTTGAAGGAGGGAAGGCCCTTTGCAGCATCGGTCAGGGTGATCTCTTTCAGCCCGATGTCCCATCCCTTCTGGTTGAGTCCCACCTCTCCCCCAAGGGCCAGGGCAACGGCCTGATGACCGAAACAGACCCCGATCAACGGGATCTCACGCCTGTGGATTTCTCGCACCCGTTCGAGAAGCTCCTTGATCCACGGCCGGTCCTCGTACACCGAGTACCGGCTTCCCGTGATCAGATACCCGTCGTGCCTGGAGACGTCCTCCGGGAAGACCCCGTGTTCTACGTCATAGATGTCCCAGGTCTCCCCCAGCTCTGACAGGAGAGACATGAACATCTCTCCGCAGTCACCCAGCCTCTCACGGGCCCCGGGGTTGGCCGTCCCGGCCTTCAGCACAGCAAACCGCTTGTTCTTCTTCATCACGTCCTCATCTTGGTCGTCGATCATGTGCCGCGGTACTAGAAGGACGAGTCAGGCCCTTTCAGGAATTCGACCTCTTCCGGTGTGGAAAGCCGGCCCAGGATCGCGTTGCGATGAGGAAACCGGCCGAACCGTTCGATGATGACCGCGTGCTTCACGGCAAACTCGTGACTGTACGTGAAGTACCCGACATTCATCGGGCTTCTCTCCTTTGCCAACTCCACCAGGAGTGAAAGCTGCTGTTTGCTCTTCTCCTGCATCTCCACAGATTCTGCGTGCATGAGGGGCATGTAGAGAAAGGCCCGTTCGATCAGGGCCAACAGCTCGTCGAACCCATCTTCCATCGACCTCGAGCAGAGGTCGAGTGCCATCGGATCGGTCGCAAAGGCCTTGGGCGAGTTCCGGTACAGGTTGCGGGGGAACTGATCGAGAAGGATCACCAGGGCCAGCCGGCCCCGCGGGGTGTCCTCCCAATCCTTGTACTCCCCCCGGGCCGCTTGCAGTTGGTCTTCCTCGAATCGTTCACGAATCTCACGGTCCGTGGCCTCTTCACCGGAGAACCAGCGCTTCACGTGAGGCAACTCAGGGTCGACCTCGGTACGATCGTCCAACCCCTTGAACCAGTAATCGAGTATGGTTTCCGAACGAGTCATCACGCATCCTCCAGTCTCAATTCTTCTTGGATGCACGACGGGGGCGACAAGTTCTATAGCATTCTACATGCCCAGGTTTCGGCCGATGATTTCCTTCATGATCTCGGTGGAACCGGCGACGATGGTGGTCGCGCGGATATCTCGGAAGGCCCTGGAGATCGGGTACTCGTTCATGTAGCCGTAGCCGCCGAAGAACTGGAGACACTGGTCAGCGATCTTCTTGCACTCTTCGGTGAAAAAATACTTGGCCATGCTGGTTTCGGTGACGACATCCGTACCCTGGACGTGCTCTTTGAGGAGACGGTCACAGAAGGCCTGGCAGATTTCGGCCATTGTGTACATCTCCACCAGTTTGAAGCGCGTGTTCTGGAACTTGATGATCGGCTTACCAAAGGCGCTCCGCTCCTGGCAGTACTTTTTGGTCCAGTCAAGGACGGCCCACATGCTTGCCACGGCTGTGATGGCAATGACCAGGCGCTCCTGTTGAAGCTTCTGCATGAGCTGTATGAAGCCCTGCCCCTCCTCGGGCCCGAGCAGGTTCTCTCTGGGCACCCGACAGTCCTCGAAGAATAGTTCTGCGGTGTCCTGGGACAGGGCGCCCATCTTGTCCAGCTTGCGTACCTTCTGGTATCCCGGCGTACCGTCCTCCACGACGATCAGGCTCATCCCGGTGTAGCGGGGCTCTGCCTTGGGATCCGTCATGGTTGCTACGACGCAGAGATTGTTCAGGATACCGTTGCTGATGAAGGTCTTCTGGCCGTTGATCACGTACGAATCCCCGTCCTTCACGGCCGTGGTCTTGATGGCCTGGAGATCCGAGCCCGCATCCGGCTCGGTCATGGCCACGGCCGTGATGATGTCCCCGCTCGCGCACCCGGGCAGCCACTTCTTCTTCTGCGCTTCGTTTCCGAAGGCCTCGATGTAGGGCACCACGATCTCGCCGTGGAGGCTGAGGTTGAACCCCGCCTCTGCGATTCGGGCCATCTCTTCTATCTCAACTGCGCTGTACAGAAAGTCCGCTCCGGCTCCCCCGTATTCCTCGGGTAACCAGGGCGCGATGAAACCCTGCTCGCCGGTCTTCTTCCAGATCTCGCGTGATACGATGCCTGCCTTGATCCATTCCTCCTGGTGGGGGACAACCTCTTTCTCCAGGAATTTCCGGAAGGCATCCCGAAAGATGTCATGCTCCTCCGTGTAAATTTCACGCCTCATGGATGTTGCCTCCGTGATTCCTATATACTATTGATTGCTTTTGATATCATACGGTTCTGTCAGGTTCAACATATTTGTCTAGATGGAGGAACGTTATGTCCAATCAGACGTACGACGTGGTAATCGTTGGCGGCTCGTTTGGGGGGCTGGCAGCAGGAAAGGAAGCCGCGGAGAAGGGACTGAAGACCCTTATCCTGGAGCGGGGGAGAAAGCCCGGAGACAAGATACTCTCCGGATGTGGGGTGCCGCCCTGGATTTTTCTCGAGATGCCCTGGCTGGAAGAGGCGCCGATACAGAGGTGGGTGAACCAGTTCTGTAACCATAACATCGAAAATGGTGATGTTCACGTATCCGTATGCGCCGGCAACTCTCCTGGAATTTCAATTCCTTTCATATACTGCAAAACGTTCTTGGGCTGGCTGGCGGAGAAGGCTGAAGGTGCCGGAGCGGAATTGCGAACCTCAACGGTCAGCGCGTCTGTTATCAAGGAAGAAGGTCATGTGCGGGGCGTCATTACAGAGGATGGAACCGAGATTCGCTCCGACGTTGTTATCGCGGCTGACGGAATGTGGTCCATGACGGCCACCAAGGCCGGCATCAGAAGAAAACTACAGCCGGACAATATTCTGCACCTCGTAGCCTATGACATGGTCATGCCTTCCAAAGAGGCGCTGGAAGAAGCATTGGGCGGCAGCGCCTTTCATGTATTCTGGGATCCGGGACGTGAGATCTTTCCGGAGCACTTCGTTTACCTTGGAATATTCCCATATGAAAACAGTTTTCACGTTGAAGGAGGAACAAGTTTGACCTATTTGGGAAGAGCGGGGCGCGATTACGACAAATTGTACAAGAGCTTCTTTGAGTTGCCGTGGTACCGCGAACGGTTTGCCAAAGCGAAGCTGAGATCCAGAATGTGGCGGCCCTATCCAACATTTGAAGGTCTCCAGGGCCTTCTCAGGGGGCATGACAACACCTATGGCAACGGAATCATGATTGTAGGCGATGCCGCAGGGTTCATGGCCACGGCCTCGAGTGCCGGCATACCTCAGGCCCTGCTTTCCGGAAGAATGGCGGCTGAGGTTGCGGCCGAAGCGGTTTCGAAGGGGGATGCGTCGAAGAAGACGTTGAAGCAGTACGAAGAGAAATGGAGAAACTCCATTATTCTACCCTTGCTGAACAATTATGCACGGAGGGACTACTTCCGGTCTGCGGATCCGAATTTCAACAAAAGACAATCTTTTGAGACCTATTTCTGGCCCATGATACTTCAGGAGCCGGTGTAGCGACAACGACGGCAAAGGAGGACAAAGGCATGTCAGAAGAGATATACAAACAAGCCAAGAAGAACCTCATCCACGGTTGCGAGTGGGTTCCCGGCACGGGGGACTTCATCAAAGTGAGAACAGAACTCTGTACGGGTTGTTCAGCCTGTATAAGGGCATGCTTTGGTAATTGCTTCCAACTGAAAGACGGCAAAGCCAGGATCAAGACCTATGAGACCTGTTGCGAATGCGGCGCTTGCTGGTTTGTCTGTCCTGAGAATGCGATTGACTTTTCATGGCCAAAGGGCGGAACAGGGATCGTCATGGAACACGGATAAGGATCGAGAAGGCGGAGGGCACCGAAAATGAAGATTCAAGTCGTGTGGGCGGTCGGGCCGGAACTATTCGAAACGACAGAAGAGTTTTACGACACCTATGGGCGTGTAGCTTGTGCCAGGCCGGAGACAGAATTGATCATGAGGCCCCTTCGGACCGGTTTGAACGAACTCGACCACTATGATTTTACGTATTTCCAGTTATTGAATTCCTTCCAAGTATTGGAAGGGTTGGTGCAGGCAGAGAAGGAAGGTGCAGATGCCGCAATCGTAGGGTGCTATTTTGACCCCGCCATGCGCAATGCAAGAGGGATCTGCCGAATCCCAATCGTAGGTGTAGGTCAGTCTTCGATGATGTTCGCTTCTTTGATGGGTAGAAAGTTCGCGATCGTCGTACCACGACCCGGACAGATTCCGATAGAAGAAGAGAACCTTGTCGCAAACGGAATGAGAAGCGGGGCGATAGACAATCGGCCGATAAGAAGCTTACACACAAACCTGTCTATGGGGCTTCAAACGATTGTTGCTGAGATGGATCTTGATTCGATCATTGACGATTTCAAAGAAGTATCTCGCTCATGTATCCAGGACGGGGCTGAGGTCATCATACCGGGCTGTCTGGGCCTCGCAGGACCTTTGGCCATGAGCAATGTGACCGAAGTGGATGGTGTGCCCATCGTAGATCCGCTGGTCTCGGCGGTAAAGGTAGCCGAGGCGATGGTAGACTTGAGTCGGGGGGGCAGACCCTGGATCAGTAGAAATCTCATGTACAAACTGCCCGCTGAAGAGGACGTCGCACAGATCCGGAGAAGGTTCGGGATACAGCCTTCTTGAGACAGTTCCCACATAATAAGGGGGAAGACAGTGGCCTACCAATCTAAGATAACAGACCTGATTCCGAGGCGGAGGTCCTGGCGAAGTTACGGGCCACAGGAACTGGAGACCGAAAAGAGGGATCAGTTGTGTCATTTCTTTAATAATCTTGAGACGCCTTTCTGGGGGAACATTCCCAGGTTCGACATCATCGATGCGGGATCGGCGGGAAAGGGCCGGATGCCCGGCACTTACGGCGTGATCAAGGGGGCGGGCGTGTTTCTGGTGGGCACCATGGAGCGTGGGCACCGGGACATGGAGGATTTCGGATATCTGTTTGAACAGATCATTCTTTTTGCCACAGAGCTGGGCCTGGGCACCTGCTGGATCGGGCTTACCGTTGCCCGGGGACCGCTGGCGGAGGAGGTCAACCTCCAGCCCCGGGAAACCATGCCAGCCGTCTCTCCGCTGGGCTATCCTGCCACCCGCCGAACCCTGCTCGATTCCGCTTTCCGGGTCACCCTGGGCGCAACAAAAAGAAAGCCATGGAAAGATATGTTCTTTAATGGCGCCTGGGACGCTCCTTTATATAAGCAGGCTGCCGGCGATTACGCAATTCCTCTGGAAATGCTTCGACTCGCGCCTTCAGCCACCAACAGGCAGCCCTGGAGAATCGTCAAAGATAAGGGGGCCTTTCACTTCTTTCTGCAGCGCGCTGCGGGATATGACAGAATGACCAGTGCTGCCGATCTGCAGCGAATCGACATGGGAATTGCCATGTGCCATTTTGAATTGACTGCCAGAGAACTGAAGCTTGCCGGTGGCTGGACTGAAACCGATGCCTGGCGCGAACCCTTGCCAGCAAGATGTGAATATATTGTCAGTTGGCAGGAGAGTTAATCTGACATTCTGTTGATACCTTTCCCTTCACTGGAGATTCAGATTTGAATGGCGACCGGGTCATTGAGTTGATCGAACATATGCTCTCACAGGGTGTTCGGCACATGTCGGTATTGATGCGTCACTCGGCGAGAGAGTTTGCCCCGGACTTCCACGAGTTGGAGAACCCGCTGACGCCCGAGGGCAGGGACTTGGCATTGCGCTTGGGGAAGAAGCTGCCCAAGAGGCTGACCCTTCGTGGCTATGCGAGCCCGGTGCACCGGTGCATGGAGACTGCGGAACTTGTGCTGGCCGGCCATCGAAGGGAGGGAGGGGAGTCTATTGAACATAGACCGATGGAGGCCCTCGGCCCCTTCTTTGTATTGGATGGAGCCGAGGCGGTCAAAGGCCTGCAAGGGGCCGGCGCACTGCAATCGGAGAGCGGGTCCCTTGTGGCCGATGGGCCCCACGCTGCCGCTGTCGTAGGCTCCTTTGTACAGGAATGGATAGCAGGTAAGGTGCCGAGGGATGTCCTCATTCCGGCCGATACGGCGGCAAGAATTGTCTTTTGGGTGCTCCACGAGAAATGCAGTCACCCTCCGTCGGAGTGCCACCTGGACGTGTGTGTCACCCATGATATGACGGTGATGTTGCTCATGGACCGATTACTGGGGCAGCCCGCTGGGGCGCACGTCGTTGAGTACCTGGACGGGCTGGTGGCTTTTGAGCAAGAGGGTGGTCAATGGCTCCAGAGTGTCCACGGCCCGGCCGTACGGGTCACACTCACGTGATCGAGCCTGGACGGATCGATTAGAGGAGAGCAAAACAATGGGAATCCTGGAGGACATGCGAAGAATCAAGGGAGATGCGGAATGGATGTGGGTCAACGCAAGCATCCTCGCAATCGACATGTCCCTCGATGCACAGGCCGCCTCGTCGTGGCTTCCCGGCGGGATGAAACTGCTCGAACCGGCCAGGGCCACGGTGTTCGTTGCCGACTATCCGGAGCTCACCATCGATGTGGACCCGTACCACGAGGTGGCCCTGCTCCTCCACGTCCGGTTCGGATGGATGCGCGCCGTGTTCAACCCCTGGATCCTCGTGGACGACGACTCGGCCCTGATCCTGGGTCGGGAGTCCCTCGGATGCCCGAAGAAGATGGGGAAGATCTCGCTGACCGTTGAAGACGACCACGTGGAGGCTTCCGTGGAGAGGAAAGGCGTGCAACTCCTGGAGGTGAGCGGCGCCCTGAAAGGGCCGGTCCATGATCCACCGCCGTTCTTTGACAGGCACTGGATCAACGTCTGGGGGCTCATGGGGCTGACGGTTCAGAAATTGCTCCACTGGAGAGCCCAGGAAGAGATCCACGAAGCACAGAACGTGGACCTCAGCATTTCGGTACATGGGAGCGCAAAGGATCCCATTCACGAGTTGAAACTCGCGGAGGTCCTCGAGGCGAGGCTCTACCGGATGAACTTCGCCAGGACCCGGTCCAAGGCCGTACCGATCCCGATCTTCCCCGTGAGCCCCAGGTTCATGCTGCGGAACTACGCGTTGCGCTACTTGTAGAAGCAACGATCAATAGAGGGGATCCTAATGTCTGACATGATTCTATACCACTACGCCCTGTCTCCATATTCTGAAAAAATACGTGCCATGTTGGGTTACACGGGTATGCGTTGGGAATCCGTGATTGTGCCGGAAATGCCGCCACGACCTCAGCTTAACCGATTGGCCGGTGGATACCGCAGAGTTCCTGTTGCGCAGATTGGTGCCGACATCTTTTGTGATAGCAAAACGATTGCTGCTGAGATCGCCAGAATAAGTGGCAACGCCAACTTGGCCTTGGAAACCTGCGATCATGAGGTGCAGGAGTTTGCATGCCGTGCGGATTCCGAATTCCTTTTAGCCTGTTTTGGAATTGCATTGGGCAGCAGTCTTATTAAGAAGCTGCTCAAAACACTTTCGTTGTCGGATTTCGGCCGTTTGATGTGGGACAGAATCAAGATGGGACGAAAATCTTCGCTGCAACAAATGAGTGGCAAACAGGCAAAGGCTGTTGCCCGGGAGTATCTCGAGCGAATGGAAAAGATGCTTGAAGGGGATTTTCTCTTCGGCGACCAACCGAACATTGCAGACTTCAGCACCTATCATGGGCTTTGGTTCATTCAGGACGTAGCGGAACTCAACACTATCAAGAATTATCCCGCTGTGATTGGTTGGATGGAGCGAATCAAGGCATTTGGTCATGGAACAAGAACAGAAATTTCGGCTGAGCGGGCGATAGATATCGCCACTGGACAGCAAGCCCGCCTTTTGCCGACAGATAACCAGGATGAAGAATTGATGGGTCAGTTGGTTTCCATATCTCCATCTGACTATGGAAAAGCCCCGGTAAAAGGTGTGCTGGTGGCAAACTTGGCCTGCAGCTGGATCCTTCAACGAAGGGTGAACGGGTCTTCAACCGTACACGTACATTTTCCGAAACAGGGATTTACTCTTGAAGTTGTGACTTAGACTCCGATCGAGATCAACGTCTGAGGGTTCATGGGCCTTACGGTGCAGAACCATCGGTTGCCCTGGAGCCCTCTCATGGCCGGATCCGTCTCATCGCGGGAATTACGAGGCCGGGTCGTTACAAGAAAGATGTCAGAGAGAAATACTTGCCTTTCATGTTTTCTGCATACTGACCAAGAATATTGAACTAGCCCGAGTTTACCGCCTTTTTGGCTGAACACATTTCATCTTCCACGGATGGACCGACGTGCATGCTTGTAAGTTGCCAAATTTAAATCCCTTTCTCGTTTCCCACATTTACGGAGGACGAGATTTTTTCGTCGATCTATGTATGACCTACAGATAATAACTGGCTTGTCTCCCCATAGTGGAACATTTAGAGCCAATGTTTTCAGTATGGATGAGGTCATCTGGAGATTTCCCTTGACAAGGTTTATGCAATATTGTATGACCTACACTATGGCGAGCATTACGAAGAAAATGATCCGGGGTAAGCCCTACTACTACGCCCGGGAATGTAAACGGATCAACGGAAAACCCAAGATCGTCTGGCAGCAGTATCTGGGGCGCCCGGAAGAGATTATCAAGACCATGACAGAACGGCCTCCGGGCACCGTCGCGATGGCTAAGCCGAAGAAAGCGATTGTGGCCGACTTCGGTGCCGTGGTGGCCTTGTATGACCTGGCCGCACGGCTTCGTCTTGTCGAGCATATTGATCGTCACGTGGCCAAGCAAGGCACGGGCGCCTCTGTCGGCAGCTATCTGCTTGTGGCGACTCTGAATCGATGCATAGCTCCCTGTAGCAAGGCCAGTATCGCCAAGTGGTTTCAGACGACGGTGTTGCGCCGTCTGATGGATATCGACAGCAGGCAACTGTCCAGCCAACGCTTTTGGGAGAACATGGATCGGATTTCTCCGGAAGCGATTGAAGCGATCGAAAGGGATATCACCGTCCAGATGGTCGGTGAGTTCGGCATCGAACTGAAACGGGTGCTTTTCGATGGCACCAACTTCTTTACTTTCATCGATACCTTCAACGAACGCTCCAGCCTTGCCCAGCGAGGCAAGAGCAAAGAAGGGCGCAAGGCACTGCGTATCGTTGGACTGGCCTTGTTGGTATCGGCCGACTTTCATGTCCCGCTTCTGCACCGTACGTACCCCGGCAATCAGGCGGATGCTCCGACTTTTGCAAGCCTGAGCTCGGCACTTGTGGCCCGTTACCGCGAACTGACCGATGGTGCAGAACACGTGACCATCATCTTTGACAAGGGGAACAACTCCGAGGAGAACTTGGAGGCTATTGAGGACAGCCCCTATCATTTCATCGGCTCGCTGGTTCCGACCCAGCATCCGGACCTGTTGGCGATTCCGGCCAAGAGGTTTCGCTCCCTTGACGGAGAGGGATTGGCTGGAGTCCGTGTGTATCGTCTCCAAAAGGAGGTCTTCAAGGTTGAGCGGACCGTGCTGGTCACGTACAACGAGAACCTCTTTGTTGCCCAATCGAGAACGTTGCTCCGGGAGATCGCCAAGCGACAAAGGCAATTTCGGCAACTCCAGGACCAACTGCGGCGACACCGGGAAGGCAAGGTCCGCAGAGGCAAACCGCCTACCCTGGAAGGGACCTCCAAGAAGGTGCAAGGATGGCTGAAGGCTCGCCATATGAAGGAACTGTTTCAAGTCGAGCTCACCAAATCTGAGGGGCTGCCCATCTTGAATTACCGTTTCGATAATCGGGCATGGGAGCGCCTGCAAAAGACCTTGCTGGGCAAAACCATCCTGTTTACGGACAACGACGAATGGTCCGATGTGGAGATCATCCGGGGCTATCGCAGTCAACACCACGTTGAGACCGCCTTCCGCCGTATGAAGGACTGTCACCATATCTGCTTGCGCCCCCAGCATCACTGGACCGACCAGAAGGTCCGAGTCCATGTCTTCTATTGCGTCCTCGCCTTGATGCTTTGCAGCCTCCTTCGGCGCCAGTTGCACCGACAAGGCATCGATCGTTCCATTGCGGACTTGCTCGATGAACTTGGCAAAATCCGCGAAATAGGTGTTGTCTACCCGCCCCAAGGCAAGAAGAAGACGCCCACCATTCAAATGACCCTATCAGAAATGTCTGAAGATCAGCGGTGTCTGTATGATGCCCTTGATCTTCAGCGATACTGCCAACACCAAATGTAGGTCATACAAAAATGACCCGTATTCTCCAAGGAAAACAACTGCTTCCGCCAAAAAGGCGGTAAACTCGGGCTAGGG
>RCNC010001629.1_pt1 | contig 15189 bp, 13 predicted proteins | sample 2041301 | NCBI WGS metagenome assembly RCNC01 (sample SAMN09708231, study PRJNA481090) | Marine sediment metagenome, whole genome shotgun sequencing project. | biome: marine sediment; feature: ocean; material: sediment; isolation source: Sewage treatment plant 13A marine sediment (STP13A) ... | reverse complement strand
TCAATTTATTAATGAACTGGCTACAAAGAAACGGTAGAGTTCATTCAAAAACAAGGAATAGCCCGATATTTAAACCATTCACTGAATATTTATTCATTTGAATTGACCAGTGCTTCGGTCACTTCATTCATTTTTTCAACTTTTTGTTCAAAATCAACTTTGATGGTTTTTCTATAGGAATTTAAGTTAAGTACCATTTTATTTATATCCTCCGGAATAACTTCTTCAAAGAATTGACGTAACCTTTTAGCCGTTGTCGGAGATTTGCCATTTGTGGAAATGGCAATTTTGACATTGCCTTTGGTAACGATACCTCCCATATAAAAATCACAATAAGGAGGATTATCAGCCACATTGACCAATTTATCCAATTTTCGGCAGTCCTCATAAACTTGGATGTTTACCTCTGGATTATCTGTTGTGGCTACTATCATATGTTTTCCGACTAAGTATTTTTCATGATACTCATCTAAAATGAACTCAACGTTATACTTTTTAGCCAGTTGTAAAGTACTTTCCCTATATTCAGGAGATACCATTACAACATTGGCATCAGGACTTGATTTTGTCAAGAAAGTCAATTTTTCCTCCGCGACATTACCCCCTCCAACGATTAATATAGACAGTTTTGAAGTTTTAAGAAAAATAGGATATAAATTATTTCTTTCCATAAAAATCTTTTTATTGTCATTCCTGTGAAGACAGGAATCTCATCATTTAGGTCTCGACTGCGCCTGTCTGCCGGCAGGCAGGCTCGACCAGACAGTTTAGACCAACTCTACTAATTGTTCTTGATATTGTTTTTGAATATCTAAAATTCGCTCTCGATGTTTGACTACATCTCCTATGATAATAATCGCAGGATTCGCCAATTTCTGATTTTTCACTATTTCTTCAATTGAAGCTATAGTACCAATACCTACTTTTTCATTTTTTCGGGTACCGTTTTGAATGATGGCAATTGGCGTTTTTGCTTTACCTTCTTTTTTGAACAGCTCAACAATAGCGGTCAATTTGCTCATACCCATGAGAATTACCACGGTTGCGCTTGATTTAGCCGCTAAATGAATATCATTGGACAATTTATGATTCTTTGTGGTTCCCGTAATTACCCAAAAACTTTCAGCAGAACCTCTTTTAGTAACAGGAATGTGCTGTGCAGCGGGCACCGATACTGAAGAAGATATACCAGGCACCATTGCCACCTCCAAACCATAACCAGCAGCATATTCCATTTCTTCGGCTCCTCTACCAAAGACAAATGGGTCTCCTCCTTTTAAACGAACAACATGCCCATGGGATTTCGCCCTACTTACAATCAACTCGTTTATTTGGTCTTGTTGGTATGCATAACAACCTCTTCTTTTACCAACAAATATATGTTCAGCACTTGGAGCATATTGCAATAGCTCAACATCGACCAAGGCGTCGTACAGGACCACTTTGGCACTTGCCAATGCCTTGATGCCTTTCATGGTAATCAAGTCTACATCGCCTGGACCAGCTCCTACTACCGTTAATTTTGGAATACTACGCATTTACTAATTCTTGTTTTCTAAATGAGGCTACACTTTCAAGAAAGCTTTTGGCGTCTTCCAAATAATTTAGCGCAAATTTTTCAGTGGGTTCATTTTTCTTAAGTTGAAGTACTAATTCAGAAAAACTTTTGTCCAAACCAATTCTGTTTGATGCAATAAAGATTTCATCAAAGTCCTTGATAATACTGGCATGGGTATTTGTCTTCGTTTTTTCTGCTGTTAGCAAAGCTTTTGCTGAATTTACCATTGAAGCATAAGAATAATAAATACTGGCAGCCCATTTACCTTCTTGATAAGTAGAGGCCGCACTTTGTATTTTCTCTTCGCTTTCGAATAATAAGGTTGCAATTAAATCAATGACAACGCCAGCGCACTCTCCAATTCCAATTGCTTTCTGATACCTCTCTTCAGTCCCCCAATCAATAAAGTCATCTTGATTAAGATTGTCCAAAGTCCCCAATGGCTTTAAGAGCTCATAGAAATAAGGTTCTCCTTTTTCTTCATAATATGTGGCATAGGAGGCACCATCGCCATTCGAATCATAATCATTCAATATCAAACGTAAAGCCTCCGGGCCTCTTTTACTAGGAACTTTGATTACTTTATCGGCAAATTTTCCATTTCCATTTCCGATATTTCCGCCTCCCAACAATACTTGAAGCCCTGGGGCAACTAATTTGTCCTTGGTTCGGATTGACATTCCTTGAAAACCGATATTGGCCATATTATGTTGACCACAAGCATTCATACAACCACTAATCTTAATAACCACATCAGGATTATTGATGTAAAGGGGATATTCTGTTTTGATTACCCTTTCCAATTCCTGTGCAATTCCTGTGCTACTTGCGATGCCGAGATTACAGGTATCGGTACCTGGACATGCGGTAATATCCAAAGCTTTGTTATATCCGGCATGTGCAAAGCCTAATTTTTCAAGTTCCACATAAAAGAAGGGAATCAATTCCTCCTTCACATATGGGATAAGAATGTTCTGGCGTAAGGACAAGCGAATTTCTCCGGCAGCATATTTTTCTACCAAATCAGCCAATGAACGCGCTTTATCCGTATAAAAATCGCCCAATAATACTTTGATTCCGATAGCTACAAAACCATCTTGTTTTTGAGGAACTAGGTTTGTCGATCTCCATTGTTCATATGCCTGTTGATCCATAATTTCAACTGCAGGAATAGCTGCTGTGGCAATATTTACCGTTGGATAGGTTTCTACATTGATTGGATAGCTTTTATGGGGAACAGCTTTTTGCTCTTCTTCCAATAAAAGCTTGAAACCTTCTAAACCAAGGTCTTTTAATAGAAATTTCAATCTAGCTTTTGCCCTACTTTTTCTTTCGCCATAGCGGTCAAAAACGCGCACAACACCTTCCATTAATGGGATAATCTTTTCGGAAGGCAAAAAATTAAACAAAACGTCGGCATGTCTTGGCTGAGAGCCCAACCCACCACCTAACATTACCTTAAAACCTTTCACCCCATTATCGATTTTAGCTATAAAACCAATGTCATGCATATACGACAATCCTGTATCCGCATCACTTGCAGAGAAAGACACCTTGAACTTTCTTCCCATGTCCTGACTTATGGGATTACGCAAGAAATATTCGAAAAGAGCATGTGCATATGGTGAAACATCAAAAGGTTCTTCAATGTCCAACCCTGCTGTTTCACTTGCAGTTACATTGCGCACCGTATTACCACAGGCTTCACGGAGTGTTACCTCATCTTTCTCTAACTGGGCCCAAAGTTCTGGCGTTCTGTCCAAGTCCACATAATGAATTTGAATATCCTGTCTTGTCGTTATATGTAATCGTCCAGTGGAATATTCGTCAGATACATCGCAAATACGATTTAGCTGATGTGAAGAAACCTTGCCATAAGGCAACTTTATTCGTATCATCTGAACACCAAACTGACGTTGCCCATATACCCCACGGGCTAGACGAAGACTTCTAAACTTCTCCTCATCAATATTACCCTCTTTAAATTGACGGATTTTTGCCTCCAATTCAATGATATCCTTTTCTACAATCGGATTTTCTATTTCTGTCCTAAAACTTTGCATAATTTTCTTTCATTATAACATTTGATTTATATTCCTACTATATCTATCTATTTAATAGATTATAATCAAATGCCTATTTTCAATTCTTCCCTATAGCCTATGGAATTAACTAATAAACCCCGCTCCTACTGTGTTGTTTGATTGTGCATCTATTAAAATAAAGGACCCATTGGTTCTATGGTCCTTGAATGCATCAAAGAAAATTGGTTTGTTTAATTTAAATGTCACCTTGGCAATGTCATTGATTTTTAAGGAATCTATATTCTCATCAATACCAGAATAATCTGGATTTATCCTATGGTGAATGTTATCCACTCTGGCCAACACCTTATTTACACCATGTTGTATAAAATACTTATTCCCGGTATTCAAATTTTTTGAATCCATCCAAGATATAGTTGCCGTAAATTGTTTATCAATATTGGGCAAGTCCCCAACTTTTACCAGCATATCCCCTCTACTCACATTAATTTCATTTTCCAAGGTAATAGTAACTGATGAACGTCTTGATGCCGTTTGGTATTTTTTATCGTAGAAGTAAATGTCCTTGATTTTGGTTTTAGTTTGGGATGGCAATGCCACAACTTCATCCCCGACAGTCAACTCGCCACCATAAACTTTCCCTGCAAAGCCCCTAAAATCATGAAATTCTTCAGTCTTTGGGCGGATGACATACTGAACTGGAAATCTTGGGGTCCCGACATTAAAGATATCTTTTCTATCTAAGTGCTCTAGATGTTCCAGCAACGTTTGTCCATCATACCAAGGTGTATTCTTAGATTGATGAACAACATTATCACCCTTTAATGCACTTACCGGTATAAATGTAATGTTCTGATCCTTATAGTCCCTTTTACTCATTAATTCCTCAAAATCGGCCTTAATGGCATTGTATTTTTCTTCCGAGTAATCAACGAGGTCCATTTTATTAATGGCCACAATCACATCTTTGATTCGCAATAGATTGTTGATAAAAAAATGACGATTGGTCTGTTCAATAACTCCCTTTCTTGCATCAATTAAAATAATTGCGGCCTGAGAGGTCGAAGCACCAGTTACCATATTCCTAGTATATTCTACGTGGCCAGGAGTATCCGCTATGATATAACTTTTGCTAGGTGTGGAAAAATAGATATGTGCCACATCAATAGTAATTCCCTGTTCCCGTTCAGCCACCAAACCATCAGTAGCTAATGAAAAGTCCAAATAATCATAACCTTTTTGTTTACTTGTTTTTTCAATGGCCTCTAATTTATCGGTGGTCAATGATTTTGTATCGTATAGAATTCTCCCGATCAAGGTGCTCTTTCCGTCATCTACACTGCCTGCTGTTGCTATTTTTAATACTTCCATTTTCTTTATTAATCTTCCTCGGCGAAGAGGTTTATATATTTAATTCTTTAATGGATTCCCGCTTTTGCGGGAATGACAAAACCGATTAGAAATACCCTTGTTGCTTTCTTTTTTCCATAGCAGCTTCAGAGCGTTTGTCATCGATTCTAGCGCCCCGCTCAGAAATACTGGATTCCCTAATTTCCTTAACCACACTGGCAATGTCAGATGCTTCCGACATTACGGCTGCGGTACAACTCATATCCCCTACGGTTCTAAATCTCACTATTTCTTCCAATACCTCTTCATGATCTTCTTGAAACACATAGTCAGAATGTGACCAAATCAATCCGTCTCGTAAGAATATCTTCCTTTTATGGGCAAAATAGATAGACGGTATTTCAATGTTCTCTTTTTCAATATAGGACCATACATCCAATTCCGTCCAATTTGAAATTGGGAAAACCCGCACATTTTGACCTAATTCTATTTGACCATTCAACATATCAAATAATTCTGGCCTTTGATTTTTTTCATCCCATTGACCAAAATCATCCCTAACCGAAAAAATACGTTCTTTTGCCCTTGCTTTTTCTTCGTCGCGTCTAGCGCCACCAATGCAAGCATCGAACTTGAATTCTTCAATGGCATCTAAAAGTGTTGTCGTCTGCAATGAATTTCTACTGGAATATCTACCCGTTTCCTCTTTTACTTTTCCTTGGTCTATAGATTCCTGAACATTTCGAACAATTAATTCCAATCCTAATTCTTCAACCAGCCTATCCCTAAACTCAATGGTCTCTGGAAAATTATGCCCGGTATCTATGTGCATTAATGGAAAAGGGATCTTTGCAGGGTAAAAAGCCTTTTGCGCCAAACGCACTAGTGTTATTGAATCCTTTCCTCCAGAAAAAAGTAAAACAGGTTTTTCAAATTGTGCGGCCACTTCACGAATAATGTAAATGGCTTCGTTTTCTAAAGGATTAATATGTGATGTATTTGTCATGTATATTATGCTTAATCAATATCTAATTAAATATGTAAACCACATTCGCGGTTTTCCAAAACCTTTGTAGGATCAAAATATGTATGCTCGTTCGGTAAATTTCTATCTTCAAGGTACATATCCAACTGTCCGTCACTCCAATGATAAAAAGGGCTCACTTTGAGTACACCATCCTTGCTTAAACTCAAAATATCAAGAGTATCCCTTAATGCGGTTTGGCCTTTTCTAAGGTTTGTGAACCATACATCAGGTTTAATTTCAGACATTGCCCTTTTAAAAGGCTCTAATTTTACTTGTTCGGTAAATTCAGCATGCGTTGAATCGTCTATCCCTGGAATACCCATAACGACATCGCGATGTGCCGATGTTTGTTTGGGGGCATACAACTTTACATTCAAACCTAATGTTGTAATCAATTCCTCAGCATGCTTATAGGTTTGAGGTGTATTATAACCTGTATCACACCAAACAACAGAAATGGTTTTCCTTACTTCGGTAACAGCATTTAGAATGGCCACCTCATAAGGTCTAAAATTTGTAGTGACGACAGGGTTTTTCCCCAATTTCATAGCCCAGAAAATTATTTCCTCGGGTGGTATTCCCTTGAACTGTATATTTAGTTTTTTTATCTGTTCTTCAGTAAAATCCATATTTCAAGTTTTTACAATTTATTTTCAACTATTTTCCCCAACTTACCAGATTCCATACTCTTTCATGAAAAAAGTATAAAACCATTTTGGTTAAAAAATCGATTGAGGCTATAGAAGCGGCTAAAGCTATTTTACCCGTTAACAAGTATGATATTAATAATGTATCCAAGGTGCCCACAACTCTCCAGCTTAAGGCCTTAGCTATGCTGCGTATTGGTTTTTCCGACTTTTTATCTGTGCTATAATCACTTTTGGTCGCCCTTTTATTTAAAATAAGTTGGTCTGCAATCATTATAAATAAATTTTATTCTTTTATCCTATCGATTTAATAGAGTAAGCAAAAATAGGGTAATATTCCATACGGCCACGTTAAAAATTAACCAAATAACAGTTTATCCTATAGTTTTAATAGATTAATAATTTTTGGTAGCCCTAATTGAAGAATATTTAATCAATCAACACAAACCATGTTGATTTCAAGACTATATTGCCTAAAGCGTATAAAGTTTTTAGTAGGAAAAGTTATTTAATTAAATCTGCCAAGGTATTATTTCTATAAATTTTCAAAACACTATCTCTCACCTGAAGCATTAATTTATGCACAGAACATGCATTCTCATCGGGACAGTCATCACATTTTTCGTAGAAATTCAAACTAACACAAGGCACCATTGCAATAGGGCCTTCAAGAATTCGTATAACATCGGTCATTAGAACTTCTTTGGGTTCCTTTATAAGATAGTATCCCCCTCCTTTGCCTTTTTTAGAACCAAGAAGTCCTGATTTACGAAGTGTCAATAAAATACTTTCCAAAAATTTTTGTGAAATATTCTTTTGTTTAGCGATTTCTGCTATCGGAACAGGCTGTCTATCCTTTTGTGCAGCTAAATAACTCAGTGCCTTTAAACCGTATTTTGTTTTTTTGGAAAGCATGAAACGAAGATAGGAAAATTTGGGAAAGGGTTTTAGCACACGACGATTACCTAAAAGTATACCGTAAAAGGTTAATTAACGAGAATCATAAAGAGAACATGTTTGGGACACTACAATAAAAGAACCCATGTTTTGGAAAGTGGTTTTATAAAACGGCCGTTTTATGGGTTATTTCTGAAAGATCTTCCCCATTCTGGTCTATCATGTTCCTAAAGTGTGAGCGTAATTGAAGTAATTAAACCCACCCTAAATTGAATTTATTTTTGAATTATTAATGCATCTGATTTGAATATTTGGTATGATATTAATTCTAGTCAAAATCCATTACCTGATAATTATCATACCATTAAAAAATTATGACTTCTAATTTTAGTATGATTTGAGAACTCCTTCTTCAGATATTGCATATCTGGTGATATTAACTAGTGTTTTATTGACTAAAACATCACAAATGCAAAAAATTAAATCTTCAAAAAATGAAAACGAACACAGAAAGAAATAAAATTCTCAAAAGTTCAATCTTGAAAAAGAAATTGACCAAGATTGGTTTATTTACCATTTGTATATTAATATCTTATAATGTAAATGCTCAAATGGAAAAAGTGATGATGCCAGCAGATTCAATTTCAGCCAGCACTAAATTTAAGCATGCTATTAACTCATGTCCCTTTGCCCCAATCTTCGGTATCTATTCCATTAATTATGAATATCTGCTCAAACCGAATCATGGACTTGTAGGAAGGTTAGACTATGAGAGTATACCAAAGACCTATACGGAAGCGGATATTGAGTCAAGTGGTGTGGCTTTTATTCTGAACTATCGGTACCATTGGTCTGGAGAGATGAAATCCTGGTATCTTGGAGCGTATTCAAGATATAGATATTACGAAGGTACAGGAACATTGGAATCGACAAAATTTGATTTTGATGTGCCTGAATTGACATTTGGAATGAATATTGGCAAAAGATGGGTGTGGAATAATGGTTTCAACATAAACTTTGCACTAGGTTATGGATTTTCTTCAATTAATTGGAATTCCAGCCCCACAAGTGATTCTATTGATTTAGTGCTGAAAGCATATGAAGATTCATATGATTTTTTTGACCCATTTTTGGGAGAGTTATCAATTGGATTTGCATTTTGATATAAGTCAACTTACCAAGATAAAGACGTAAACAATCTGATGAAAGCATCAATAAATAGAATAAGCGGATTTTGGTTTTTGATTGGCTTTGGTGTATTACTAAATATAGTTTATGTACTTGGCCAAACGATGGCTATCATTAATTACGATTTTGCGGTATCAATCGACTTGCAGGAATCTGTAAATGAAATTACTGAAATAGGAGTTGCTCTGAATAAGGGGTTTGGATTTGGTGATACTGTATTCTATATCCCACTTTTTGTAATTGGCATAATTGGGTTGTTGAAAAGATCTGCATTTGGACTTTTTGCAATGTTTGGTGCTATGGCTATTACCGTTTATTGGCCAATTGTTGGATTATCTACTGTGTTTTTTGCAAAAGGTGCTCCTGGATGGCATTTCACAGACTATTCTTCCTATTCAATATTACTTTCACTAATTGCACTATATGGAATCTGGGGGTTTTGGTTTCTATATAAATACAGAGGTGTTTTGGTGAAAAAGTGAAGAAAATAAATGAACTAAACAGCACACAACAAATTGTAAAATGCATTATCCTTCGTAAAGGAGAATCTATAAACTATTAATTCAAAGCAATTCACAACGAAAACAGAATATTCACTAATAGATTATTAAAGATGAAAAAATCACTAATTATAATTATCGTCTCAATTTTTTTCTGTGCTTGTGAGCAGGACACGGATATTGGAAAATTTACAAAAACTAAATTTCCATTCGAATTGCCTGAAGGAATAGTAGAGGGTGATTATGTAAATTTTGGTTATGTAACAGTTCCTGAATTGCATAATAAAAAGAATGGCAAATCTATGAAAATTGCTGTTGCAATATTTGAATGTATAAACAAGGAAGAAGAACAAGAGCCTTTGATTTTGATGAGTGGAGGTCCGGGAGAATCTAATATTGGAAGTTTCACAAATCTGATGAGTGGTGATTTTGGGAAAATGTTGCTGAATAAACGAGATGTAGTTCTTATTGATGTAAGGGGAACCTATTATTCAATACCAAATCTTCATTGTCCTGAAATTTTTGAGTGCGAAAACGAATTGCATAAACTAAACATGACAACAGAAGAAACACTTGAGTTCATGCTAAAAGCAGTTAAAAAAGCACATGAAAGATTTGTTCAGGCAGGAATAAACTTATCTGCATTTAACAATAGTGAAATAGCTAGCGATATAGATATGGTAATGAAAGCTTTAAAATATAAGAAATATAATGTTTTCGGATTCTCGGCAGGCACATTAACAGTTCAGTTTTTACTAAAAAATTACTCTGAAAGTTTGAATTCGGCAGTAATAACAGCTATTGTTGATATAAAAGAAAATTTAGCTGCTGGAAGTTCAAATACAATTGCAACCATGGAAACAATTTTTGATGTTTGTAAGACTGATGAAATATATAAAGAAGCATATCCTGATTTGGAAAACCGTTTTCTTAGCATGCTTGATACACTGAATAAAAATCCTGTAAAAATCAAACTTGAAGATAAAGGCGATACGATTGATTATTATATAACTGGAGATAAACTTTCAAGATGGTTAACTTTTGGAATGTATTGGAACGGACAATTACCAGCAACTGTGAATAAGCTTATAAATGGCGACTTTTCTGAAGTACAAGCTACTATATTTGTTGCAACTCCCCAACCTACTTTTAGCCATGGAATTGGATTTTCTATTATGGCAGGTGAATTTATAAATAGTTTTTCAATGGATTTCCCATATAACAAAGAATACGAGATATTTTATAATGGACTTAAAACCGCCTGGCATAGTCCACAGTTTAATCTGAAAATGAGTGAAATTTGGGATATAGAACCAATAGAATATGATAATAAACCTATTGTCAGTGATGTGCCAACATTAATGCTTTGTGGTGAATACGACCATGTTTGCCCGCCCAAATATGCACTGCAACTTGCAAAAGGGCTAAAAAATTCACACTTTTATTTATTTGAAGGTATGGCACATACCGAAGTTGCATTGTCACCTTGTATGCCATTAATGTTGAATCAATTTATTGCTGACCCTTCAAAAGCACCAAGTGATGATTGCTTAAAATCACTTAATAAAGAGTTTGATTTGCCATAATTGATATAAAAACAATATGCTTCTAACAATGTGTCATATGTCATTGGGCAGCAGGTGTTAAATCGAAGCATAATAACATTTGATAAACATGTCGGCAGATTGAAGGTTAAGTACTATGAAATGCCCATGCCCAAAGCCACATTCAAGAGTCATTAATATTTCATAGTACCGTAAAACGAACCTTTTCTGCGACACTCCCCTTTTTCTTCTTTCCGTTCTTTTAATCGGCCGTTTTACGGCACTAGGGATTTCATTAGATGGCCATTGCCCGTATTCAAATTCTCTGCTTCCGTGAAAGTCTCGTTAAAGGTGGGAATAATTACAGTGCATTGCCTAAAATCAAAAATTAACGTTTAATGACCCTATCTTTCCATCCCGTGTAATTGTGCTTGCCTCAATCTGAATTACTGTTTCTTCAGATGATGTTGGAATCCTAAATATAGCCTCTCCATTTTCATCGGTTTCCAATTTTGGGTTCCAATACAATATATTGGACTTTTCCCTTGCTCTTTTTGAAAGGCTTTGTTGATATGATTCAAACTCAAGAATGGGTTCGTATCCTTGATAAACCAACTGTGCCTCCTTCCTTGAAAGAAACTTTGATTCTCCTCCAGATCTAGTATATATCGCTATTGCTCCACCAGACCCTCTTGAACCATAAATAGCTGCATCTGCTCCGATCATTACTTCAATTCTTTCAACATCAACTGCAGAAACCAATTCCATAATATCACGCAATGAACCTCCAACAGCGCCTCCTAAGCTCGGTCCATTATCTCTTTGTGCTAGCGGAAAGCCATCTAAGACCCATAAAACAGCGCCCGAGCCTCGATTAATTGTCACGGAAGGATAAAAATTTCCCATTCCTTTAACCACCACACCAGGAACCTCAGATATCATTTGGGCAATACTTCTTGGCGCTTTTGGATTTTGATATTTTATCTTTGTAATAGGTATATCGATCCCATACACAGAAGGCATGGACATTCGCTCTTTTATTCTATTTTCACTTACCTCTACTTCTTCTAATTCGATTAATCCGGTGGGGTCCGTTAATTGCTGAGGGGTAGTGGGTGTGGTACGTATCCGTTCTTGCTTTTTTGTGCTTTTGGCAATAGACTTCGCTTTTTCCCGTTCCCAATCTTTAGTCAATTTGACCTTGACCAATCTGGATTTTGCGTCCTTCCCTTTTGTCCTAAAAACCAACGTTGTATTCCCGATTATCTGCATTTCATCCAGTTTCAACAAACCGTTAGCATCTGTCTCGGTCTCCTCGAACGACATCGCGTCCTCATTTAGGGCGATAATATGGATCTTGGTGTTACTCAAAAGTTTGTTATCCAGATCATAGGCGTAACCAGTAAGCTCCAAGCCTCTTTGAATTGGGTATTTTATATCATTCTCCAAGTGGTTCCCATGAGACGGATTATTATTTAACTCAATTTCGGACAACAAAATATTTAGGTCCATTAGATAACGCTGTTTTCTATCTGTCGAATTGTTATCTTCGATTGTTATTTCCGGAAATGTGAACAAATCAGAGCAGCCAATGGAATTGTCCCCAAAAGCTATTTTGTCCTCCGATTCAAAATTTTTTGCGCTTACTGCTAATTGTGTTTTTACAGGCAAATTGGTTTCGTCCGTCACCTTTACCTTATATACTGATTCTTCAGTGTTTGAAGCTATAGGACTAATATCGATATGAATTCGTTCTCCATCTACCAGGATTGGCCTTGAAGCATACTCGGTTCCAACCTCATCCATTAGTTTTAGGAATAGTGTTCCGTTAGGAATACCCTTTTTGGAAAATTCAATGTCTGCAATGTTACTATCCTTAAAGTCCAATTGTTTTTCAAAATATCTTATCCCACCTGATATCCCTACCAATTTTACAGCTGTCCCGGCAACTTCCGAAGATGCCGTAACCCGGATCTTGACACTAGTTGCATCCAGGTTATTGACGTGCAAGAGACACCCTTGATTTAGCGCTCTGGGAATTGGGTAAATGGATCCATTATCCAACTCTAGACGGTACTCCCTGTCTTTAATCGGTTTATAAATGGCGGTACCCATACATGTCGAATAATTGTTTACAATGGCTACCTCATTGTTTTGGTCATCCAATATTCTTCCAACTTTTCCGTCCTTTGCTTCCTTGTTATGGTGCATTTTGACCACTACCCTGTTTTCATGCCCACTTAATAGGGTGCCTCCCTCAGGGAATATGAGGATATCTGATTTGTTACCAATATCCGCTGTTTCGCCTAAGGATTCACCTATCCAGATTTGCCTTTTGGCATATAAATCCTCACCATAGTTCTGCATCCAACGTGTATATGCCCTTACATAATACTTTCCCGGCTTAGTATTTTTAGGGAGTTCTAGGTTTCCTACCACCATTCCATCGGCAATCCTATGGAATTGTCTTTTTATCACAGCGCCGGTCACATCTAACAATTCTACATTTAATACGTTACTGGGACTATACCTATTTTGTTGAACACCAGTAATAAGATATCCTTTAAAAAAAACTAAGTTATCCTTGTCCGCGTGTTCATTGGCAATATGAAGGACAACACGTTCCTGCCATTGGACCAAAGAATCCCGACTGGTTTCCTGCAAATCAAAGTTAATTTGGTTCCAGTCCAGTTTATATTGATTAGGACCAAAGTTCTGAGCGGAACCAATTGAAAAAACCATCATCAGAAGAATGGAAAGGGCATAATGTAATCGAATATCCTTTTTCATAGTGTTGCTATTTAGCAAGCATTGGACTATTAAAATACGAAATATAAAAAGAATCGTGGGTCAGTTAAAATAAGTTTAACTATAGTTTTTAATTCTTTTTCCCAGTTTCATAAAAGGAAAGTTTTATGGGACATCGGCCTTATTCTTCATGTCGTTCTTTCAATCGGCCCTTTTTTGGAACTATGAATACCGATTGAAAAAATGTTAAATTCGCGTTGTTCGTTTAATAGATAAATTATCATACCCCTACCTTAGTATTAATTAGATGAAAAAAGCAACTTCCGTAACTTTACTTTTATTCCTTGTCATTTTACAATCGTGTTCAGACCAACCGTTTAAGCAAAATCTTAAAGTCAAAAGATCTGCAAATGGATTTTATGAAAAAATTGATTCGATTGTGATTAATAAAATGAACCAATATAATATTCCTGGACTTTCTATTGGCGTGGTAAGAAATGACTCGATTTTATACGCCAAAGGTTATGGCGTTAGAAATATAGAAAACAGTAAGCTGGTTTCAGAAAGGACGATATTTCATACCGCTTCTGTCAGCAAGTTATTTACGGCCTCAGCTATTATTAAATTGGCAAACGATGGACAACTTTCACTGGATGATAAACTATATAAAGTTATTCCTGAATTGCAGTTTAAAGACCGGCGGATTAAAAGAATTACCATTAAGGATTTATTAAACCACACCTCTGGGTTACCAGATGTTGGAAACTATCACTGGGAAAACAATAATCAATCCGAAACGAGCTTGAAAGAGTATGTTATCAGCCTAAAACTTAAACTAGAATCAGAACCTTCTTTTACCTATTCTTATAGCAATTTGGGTTATAATTTATTGGGATATGTGATTGAAAAAAAGACTAAAAGTTCGTTTGAAGACTATTTAAAAAATAACATTCTGAATCCTTCCGGAATGGTATTTAGTGACTTTAGATATTTTTACATTCACGACTCTCTCACTATATCACCACATACTAAAAATAAAATAATTGGGAATGTATATGAAAGAGACATCTACCCATATACAAGAGAGCACGCCGCTAGTAGTACTCTGAATGCTTCAGCTATAGAATTAAGTAAGTGGATGATTTACTTTATGGAGGAATCCAAAAAAAATACTCCAGGGAACTATTACTACTTAACGCTTAAACCCACTTCAGCGAAATTCTCGCAAATAGGGTTAGGTTTTCAACAATACGATTTTGATGCAAAACATGCCGTAGGTCATTATGGCGGGGATAAAGGATTCAGAAGTTTTTTAATGATGATCCCTGAGGAGAACATTGGACTTGTCGTCTTGGGAAATTGTGACTATGAAGAAGATTTCAGGCAAGAAATTATACATCCAATTGCAAAACTAATGCTAACAAAAAATAAACACTTTTAAAACGAGCGTTTATTAAATTCGTTACCGGCAAGAATTAAAAAACTATCCAATATAATGAGCTGTCTTCAGGTTTTATTGTCTTCCTTCATACCTCTATCGCCTATAATAGTTAAAAAGCCTTCTCTATAATTGCTGCTTATAGGAATCTCATTCCCATCTATTACCACACAATGTTTTTTGACCGTTTCTATATGTTTTATTGCTATAATATAGGAGCGATGTATTCTTATAAAGAACTTCTGAG
>RCNC010001628.1_pt1 | contig 15190 bp, 16 predicted proteins | sample 2041301 | NCBI WGS metagenome assembly RCNC01 (sample SAMN09708231, study PRJNA481090) | Marine sediment metagenome, whole genome shotgun sequencing project. | biome: marine sediment; feature: ocean; material: sediment; isolation source: Sewage treatment plant 13A marine sediment (STP13A) ... | reverse complement strand
AAACCTGGCACCAAAGAAAAAACCACCTACAAAATAAATTGTAAGTGGTTGATTATTAAGTGGGCCCACCTGGGCTCGAACCAGGGACCCCCTGATTATGAGTGGGGTGTATGGTCAATTTTAGGATTACACTGGTTTGTATAGGTTGTCATAGTCATTCATTTACGAATTTCACTTTACATACATTGTCACTGATTTTCATAAAACCTGGCGGAAAACCTGGCGGATTCTTAATGACCCTGATTTCACACATCATAAGAATTCACAAGATTGAATTATTAATCCCAAATGTACTTTCTGAATCAAGCCCGTCAAGGTAATGTTCGGTTACCACAACATTCGAATGTCCCAACATCTGGCTAATATCATCACGGGATACTTTATTCCTCTGAAGTGTGCTGGCATAACAATCTCTGGCTGTACCAAGTTTCAAAGGCCTGGACAATTCAAGCTGGTCCCCGATATCTTTTAAGTTCCGATTTATTTGCTGCTTGATTTTATGGTTTCTGTTACTAAAGAAGCCCTCATCATAACTCTCTTTCAGCATTCCCAACAGATAAGGACTCTGCTTATCCCCTATACGCTTTATAGAATCCTTGAGTTTATCGGTTAAAGGCACAATTATTGGTTTCTTATTGTTTCTTCTTGTTGACTCGGTTTTTTTACGGGTAAAGATTATATAGTCCCCATTAATCTGATCCCATTGCATCCTTAGTAAATCAGCAAAGTTTGCTCCATTGCAGCGGTAAAGAAACACCCAAACATCTCGAGCGAATTCATGTTCCTTGGTGTTGAATTTTCTGAGTTCAATAACAGATTTTATTTCAGGCTCTTTGAGCACCTGCTTCGCAGGGAAATATGTTGAGATTGTATACCTTCCATTGCCAAAAGGATATTCATATTCCCTTGGAATTATCTTAACCACATTGGTGAAGTAGTTGATGATCGTCCTTAGATTTCTCATGTGATGATCTAATGTTGCCTGAGAATTATTATTGTCAATTTCATTTCTTTCAAACTTTGTCAGGAAACTGACAGTAACATCTCCAACGCTAACACCCGGTTTAAAATCTTCAAATCTGTTTCTTGAATACCTTAATGAATCTATTGTCGTGGGTTTAATTCTTTCTTTGTTTTCAATGTAATAATCAAATAGATCTATCAGAAGTAATGACTTTGGTTTATCTTTTTCACTATCCCAGAATAGCTCTCTGAATCTTGTTTTGTTGAAAGGTTTCAGCTCCGAAAATATCCTCTCACATTTTGAAATATACCTGTTACATGTTTCCCGAAACTGAATACTTTCATCGTCTTTGACTTTCTTATTGAAAACCTTGTCATACTGACTTTCCGGTATTTTTGAAATATTGATATACATTACATCATTCCCATTTACCATGCGTATAGCAAGATTGTATTTACCACTTTTAAGTTTTGTCCTCTTATCCAGCACAATGTTAAATGTTGCCATTTTATTTAATTTTAAACTTTGGGAAGTGAAGGAAGATCATCTTCCATTCTACTTCCGTTTATCACCCAGTTATCAATTTCGTTTCTTTCAAACAGGGTTCTTGATCCCAACTTAATATGTGGGATTGAGCTTTTGCTGACCATCTTGTAAACAAAGCTTTCTGACATGTGTAAGTAGTCAGCCAATTTCTGAACATTTAAAAATTTGTTTTCTTCCATTTATATTAATCTTTATCCTTTTATACCCATTGAACGGGTAATAAAAAATATAAAGAAAAAAAGCCGTAAAACGAAATATGAAGTCAAATAAATGGGGCCAAATATAGAAATTATAATGTGATGAACACCATATAGGACGCGGGCTTCAGGCGGGGTCTCATGAAATTCGAATCCATGTATAAGAGTTTCGATAATGAGAAAACGGAAATCCTTCAGATTGGGTTCTGGGTTGATTTAACACCATTTGTCCTTGAGATGATATATTCCATATATGATCGTAAAAAGTGTCCCAGAACCTTTTTTTCATGTACTGGAATTCATCCGGTCTATCGGGTAGCTCAATTGGAATGAAATGATTCAATTTGGGAAACCGGAGGATCCAGACGGAAAGTCAAATTTTCTCGGATTGGTGTAAATCGCCACCTTTCTAGTTTTCCTGAGAAGTGTTCAGGTACCCCTGATTTGGAAATTAACCATTGTTTTATCATTACCCCCTCAGGTACCCCAACTTTCCATGTTTTCCTGAGAAGTTGAAAAGGATTTTTTTACCTCACCTGATATCTGGCGAGGTTAACATCATATCATATGATAGGAAGTTTTCTCGGTTGATTATAAAATACTCTTTCTGCAACCATTTACTTTTTAATGAGATAGGTGTATTATTTAAATGTAAGGTCTGGGAATCCTTAGAATAAGAAAGAATAAATAGGAACCCCCTATTGAAAGTAAGTGAATCCCAGACCTCACCGAAATCAACAGGGGGTTTCACTTTTATAAATTTCTGAAATGAATACAACAAAAATTGTAAGGTCAAAAAGGGATAAAGAAAATCCATTTACACGGATAGCAAATTCAATCTTAAATCTCAAAGCTGACGAGGTTGGTATTATGTTACAAATACTATCTAATTCGGATAGTTGGGTCATAAATAAAGATGTTGTCTGGAAAAGATCAAAACTCGGTGAACGCAGGTTTGATAGAGCCTGGAATCATTTAAAGGAACTCGGATATATTGAAGTAGAGAAACGACCAATGAAGAATGGTAAGTTCTGCTATCATTATATAATACATGAGGTACCAGGGATACAAAATGGGGGTACGGATATAAAACCAGAGGTACATTTTGGGGGTATGGTTGACAAAACCAGACCCACATTACCAGGGGGTGGAAAACCAGGTCTGGTAAACGGGGGTACTAATAACTACTATATAACAAATACCAATTCCAACAACCCTGACGGGTCGAACTCACGAAAGGGAGTTGAGGTGAGACCCGACCAGAAAATATTGGGCCCAAAGATACTGGACCTAGATAACAATTCTCAAATTGTCCCTCACCCTTCACTCTGTTTGGGTGAAGTTCGGGACAATGAAAAGGGCCAGCATGAGGGCCCTAATATGATATCACCAACTCATGCTCCCATCAACACAATTCCAATTACCCCTGCCAATGCTGTAGGCGAACAGACAAAGGACCAAAACATATCATTCTCAAGCGAGTTCTGTTATTCTGGGAAAAATAAGATCTCGGACGAAGTTCAGGAAATCATTGACAACCTAGAGATCATTCCAAAGGATGACTTGAAGGAAATGATACATATATTTTATGAAGAAAACATACCAAACTGGGATGCTTTATTAAAGAAAAAACAACTTCATTATTTTCTGAAAGACACAGCTAAATTGGAGAAACCAGATGTCCTCACAATTGAATTGTTAACAGAGTATCATAACAGACTCAAAAAGGAAACTTATAAAAAATACTGAGTTCAATAACTTATTCTATTTCGCAAGGTTGGTGTCAAAAATCAACTGATCATGGCCTTTATTTGTCGTAGGAGCAAAAGGTTTTCCTTGTTATTTCATTTTAATGATGCGTATTAGGAATTTCCGATGGCAATAGCATTAGCCAAAATGTTATACGATACTGTGTTACAAATTTCATCATTCAAATGTGCAAGAGGAATTGACCCTTTCGACAATCACAGTCAATTATTTTCAAAAAACCGGATTTTTGTAACACAAAGCGATATTTATAAATATATGAAGAAGAAAACCCAACATCTGTCTATCCGCCTCACCAACCAACAGTACCAAAAATTAATTCAAGTATTAAAAACAGAACGCCTTACTAAATCAGAATTAGTTAGGCTGGCACTGTCCGATTATATATCAGAAGAATAAGTGATGAATTATCACATAAGAAACCCAAACATAAAAATGGAATATATAGATAGAGATAAATTGCCCTTTGATTTTGAAGCCAATTTTAACATGGAAAACATTTCTTTAGAGAAGATACAGTTCGCAAAGCATTATATGGAAGATAAGATGGGTTTTGACTTGGGTGATAATCCATTGATTGAATTCACTCCTATTTCAAGCAGAGCTTTTGGATTCTTGGTGGCGCATATAGTTGTGGAATATGAGAAGTATAGAGAGAAAAATTAAGGCTAGATTCAAATTCTCATAGACTGGGAAGAGTCAAAATCATATTGCACAGTCTGGAAATAATTTGTAAAGAAACCTATTTGTCGATACTCCTAATAATGGAAATATACATTCCGTGTGCAATCTGAAATCCAAGAGAATGATCTCCCGGTGAAAAGATCTAATTTAAGTCACGCCACATTATACTTTTGTAGTTAGTATAAGTTGTCCCATTTCACCTTCTACTTGGTCCACAACGCTTTACACTAATCTCTTCGTAATATGCTGGATATCAGCTTATACTTTTGATAGAATTATGCTGCAAGTGTAAGATATTTGCTGTATGTTGGCCCGAACCAAAACCAAGAGATTATGAGTTTAAAGGGACAACGGACTACCACATCAAGTATGGACTGGGATGATTTCAAATCCCTGATTGGAAAACTTGAAAGGGACGGTGAGTATAAATTTTGTCTCCTGATCACAATAGGGGTATTCACAGGTCTCAGAATTTCAGATCTACTTCAACTCAAGTTCAGTCAATTTGAATCAGATATCCTGACAATTCAAGAACAGAAAACAAAGAAGACAAGGAGGATCAAAATCAATCCCGACCTGAAGGAGATAGTTGAGAGGATAAAGATCAGAATGGTTGCCACTGACATCAACCAATATATCTTCCTCAATCGATACGGAACGAAACCTATTGATAAATCCTATGTGAATGTCAAACTGAAAGAAATCGTAAAAAGATATGACATTAATATTGACGGGAATGTCAGTAGCCACCTGTTCCGAAAGACCCTCGGAAATCGTGTTTTAAGACTGAATAACTACTCCAATGAAGCAGTGATATTATTGATGGACCTTTTTTGCCATACATCACCGGCGGTAACTAAAAGGTATCTGGGCTTACGAGAACAGGAGATCCATAATGTATATGATAGTCTTCGTCTATAATCTCGCCTTAGAGGATATATTCAATGATATCAATCTTCGAAAATGAGGTGTTGGGCGACGGAACAATTTTGAATTACACGCGCTTCTGGAACAACTGGATCCTGGATTTCCAGGGATAAATCAATCTGCACGGAAGGTGATAAAAACCACAACTCTTTCAAAATCTAGATATTAGTTGGTCCCAATATTTAAAAAACTTACAGGATCTCTACCGGTTGGGTTTTAATTCTCAATCTGCACAATGTCCGTACAGATTGATATTTTACCACCGTGAGTCCCACCCGGGGGATCTGCCCGGGCGTATGGCCTCCCCCGGGCTTGCCCATGAATCCCGCCCCCTTATAAGCGAATCTGAGACCTTCAAAGGGGGGGTCAATAGTCCGTTTGAAAAAAAATATTTTTTGGATCGGAATCAGTAAAAACCAAAAAAATGTCAAAACCGACTAGAAATTTTTGCCAGCTTTTTTTCTAAAAATGAAGTATTGATTCATAGTTTCAAGGAAAATAGTGAAAAAGCGCTGATACTGGAAAAACCGGGCCATTTGAACCTAGCCATACATGAAAAATGTCCGGGAGACATTTAGGCGAGGCCTTGACTGCGGCGGAGCCTCGACTGTATGGGTATAAGAATCTTCAGGACATAATGAAAAGGCAATCTCTTAGTTCCATAGTTTTAAATGTGAAAGTTATATCTTAGATTTTTGAAAAAATCTTCCACAGTTATTTGAATCCAGACAGATGGAAATACAGAATGAGGAAAAATTCATAAAGGGTGTTGAGAGTTTAATAAATCCTATGGCGGTAAGCAGCCTGCTTTTCTTCCAGAGACTCAAAGGATTGCTGCCTCCGCTTCTAATGAAGAAAATGCTACTCAGAGCATCAAAAAATACTCCGTTGATCGGTTTTATGATTGAACCCTATAGCCTGTTTTTATTCTTCAAGCTCAGGGACTTTGAATACGCAAAATCAATGCTGCCTGATCGTTATGAGCTTGCAAAGACTAGATTATTTGACGATGATGAGCCGGATTACTACATGGGGATTGGCAATCTGAATACACGTGCAAGTTCTTTCTGGGGAATGAGACAAGAGTCTTACCTGATAGCCACCGACAAAGAAACCGGGCTTTTGTCCTTTATTTTTATCGACATATTAAGCAACACTCTCATTGCCATGCCTGAAAAGGGGATTGATAATCCCAATTGCAAAAAGGCCATATTCACAACCAGTGCCAGGGCAAGCGTCTTTCTACATTTTATTGAAAACAAAACAAACAGACAGCTTCAGCTATCGGGCAGTATCAAAAGGGGAACAATGCGCAAACTTTATGAGAAGCTCTGGCTCATGGGGAACACTTCAATTGCTTTCAGCAAAGATCATAATGATGGTGATGATAATCCTTTTGCCGTGATATTTGATCCCGCAGAAGTTGAGGAAGCACTGGATATTCCTGTTGAAGATATTCACATTGCCGAAAACACCCTATTCCCTGGTCTCGCAGATCCGGAACCCAGCAAGGTCGTCTGCTTTCCTTTTGCCCAGCACTACATTGCAGATAGCCCGGGTTGTCGGACTATAGTTAACCCACATTGCAGCAAATGTCCCATAAATCAAGAAATATCAGTTAATAACCCTCTAGTTTATTAACAATTACAAATTTGCTATTTTCTATATGTTTGAATATTAGCAACATGCAATTTATCCTTTTAGTAAAACACAAATGTAGACCTACCTGAGTATTTGATTTAGAAATACTTAAGGCATAAATTGCGGTATGTTTGTCAAGCCGCTCATTAAATATAACAAGACTACCAAGCAGCGATATAATGTTTTTCAGCTCTGCGAAAGCTTTCGTCTTGATGGTAGGGTTCGGCATCGTACCATTATTGGGTTTGGCAAGCTTGAAGAACTTCCAGGTGAAGATCAAAAAAAGCTTTTGGGTAAACGAGTAGAAGAACTGCTTACAAAGCAAACCTCCAGTTTGCCATTAAATACTGTAGATGAAAAAGTTGAAAAGCTAGCGCGGTATTACTATCAGGAAATAATAAAGAAGAGACGGTATGATGTCGATAAAGATAAGAGCGATTGGCAAACCGTTGATTTATCAACATTAAGGAACAAAGATGGCAGGGAAATAGGTGGAGAATGGCTCTGTAAGCAGACTTTTGAAAAGTTAGGCATAGCTGCATTTTTACAAAATAAAAATTGGACGGCAGATAATATATCATTGGCAACTACCCATATAATAAGCCGGGCTATTTACCCGGCATCGGAACTTAAAACCGTATCATTTATAAAAGAGAATTCTTCTATTTGTGAAATCACAGGCTTTGACAAGGATAAGGTTACAAAAGATAAATTGTATAAAATAACTCACGATTTATATTCAGTAAAAGATGAACTGGAAAATTACCTGTCAAACCGGACCAATGAACTATTTGATCTTGACGATAAAATAATACTTTATGACCTGACCAACACCTACTTTGAAGGCCGGATGAAAGACAGTAAGATAGCTAAGTTTGGCAGAAGCAAAGAAAAAAGAAAGGATGCACGGTTAATCGTTCTGGCTGTTGTTATAAATCCTGAAGGATTTTTAAAATACTCAAATATTTTTGAAGGCAATATGACCGATTGCAAAACATTGGAGACCGTTGTAAATGCTATTAGTAAACAAACCTCATTTTCGGATAGAAAACCTGTGGTAGTAATAGATGCGGGAATAGCAACAAAGGAGAACCTAAAAATGCTCAAAAGCAAACAATACGATTATATGTGCGTATCGCGGTCGAACCTTAAACAATACCATGCCGATACCAATAGTACCCCTGTTGAAATTAAGGATAAGCGGAATCAACCCATTGAATTGATGAAAGTTAAAGTGGGTGAAGATGATGATAAATACTTATGGGTTAAAAGCAAGTCTAAAGCCCTGAAAGAGAATAGCATGAATGGCTTGTTGTCTCAGCGTTTTGAGGAAGGAATACAAAGCATTAGCGAAGGAATAAATAGAAAAGGAGGAACGAAAAAACTCGATAAAGTTCATGAACGAATAGGACGATTAAAGCAGAAGTATCCTTCTGTGCATAAGTATTACCAAGTAGCATTACAGGATGATGGGAAGGGCATAGCTACAGAAATATCCTGCAAACACAAGGAAGGCGAAGACCCTGATAAAAATGCCGGAATCTATTTCTTACGAACAACGCTGGATGAAAATGATGAGCAAACACTTTGGTCAATTTACAATATCATCAGAGAAATAGAATATACATTCAGAGTATTGAAAACAGATCTGGATTTGCGACCAATATACCATAAAACAGATGATGCATCAATGGCTCATCTCCACCTGGGTATTCTTGCATATTGGTTAGTTGCAACTATCAGGTATCAGCTAAAACAAAAAGGGTATAAGCATGACTGGAGTGAGATTGTTCGCATTATGAACACTCAGAAATGTGTCACCACAACCCTTGAAAATAAGAATGATGAGATCGTATCCATACGGCAATGCACAGAACCTACACATAAAGCCAGGCAGATTTACGAATTGATGAATTATAAATATGTTCCGTTCTACCGAAAAAAATCTGTAGTACTACCTGTGGGAAAATTTAAAATAAACTCATCTTAATGTCAGGAGGTTATAACCCTAATGCTGCAATGTGGGTTAAGGACCGCAATGACTTAATCGATAAGTATAACAAGCTGGGGGACCCTGGAAAACTAAAAATATTCTCTGCCTGGACAATTATAAAACAGGTATCAGTCGGAATTGCTGCCCTTGTGTTAATTGCCCTCTTGCTAAAGTTCTTATTGTTTTAGGATTTTAAGATCCTTTTTGCAGCAAGTTTGCCGGTAAGAATGGACATGGGCACCCCTGCCGGACTATAAGTCCATTGTCCTGCCTGGTAGATGGAAGGCAGGGGAGTAATAACTGCCCGGTTTGCCAGTTGGATCTTATGGATCACCGGAACCGGATCCTGAAAAGACCACCCTGTTATGGCTCCCTCAGAACTTGCCACCCTGTTAGCATAGCTCAGGGGTGAAAATGAAAAACGAGCCATCACCTTATCTTTTAACATGGGATAGACCGAATCGGCCAGTGCCTTTATGATGCGATCTTCCATTTCCACAATAAACTCCTTATACCAGTCCGATTCAGCGATCATCTTAAACAGATCAAAATCAGTAAGTATGCTGATAATCAGCCCTGTTTTACCCGCAGGCGCCATGTCCGGATCTTTTAGGACCGGAATGGAAATCTCGTAGGTGTTCAGAGCAAGATATTTATCAAGCCAGCTTAAAATCCGGTGCTTATCCGCTTCCCCTGGTGCCTTTAATAATTCATTAAGTTCGCTCCAGTGGGTTTCTCCCAGTCCCTGTTTCGAGGGAGAGTAAAAAAAATGTCCATTGGCAATCTTCTTAAAACTGTCAGGGGGCTCATTCACCTCAAGATAAAGCGTAAATACCGAATCGCCTCCACGTTTTTCAAGCAAGCGCTTCTTGGTCTTCTCAAATCCCGACCTTATCCTGGCAGAGTAAGCTTCTGTATCGGTAATCCTGTAAAAGGTTTTCAGGTCAGCTGCCCAGATAAGATTCTCATAAGTATAGCTCACCTTGTTGTTGTCCCTTACCCTGTGGTCATGAGCCAGTACCTTCTCAATGGTCGTTTCCCGTAAAATCTCGCCCCCCAATTCCAGGAATTTGTTTTCCAGGGCCTCTGCAAGTTTACCCACGCCTCCCCTGGGATAGAAATAATCCAGGTAGAGAGAAAAGTAGCTAAGCGCAAAAAATGTGGGGGTATTCTTAAAAAAATGCTGGGAGATCATATCTATCAGGGAGGGATTCTTAATAATCTTCCTGAGGTAGGGTTCCACCGGCATATTCATCCGGTTGATCTTTCCGATGGTAAAAATAAATTTTGGCAACCAGGGAAGCAGTTCCTTGAAAAGATAGGTCCTGTCACGAAGGTCTTTGAAATTAGGATTCTCAACACCATACAGCACATCCATCAGCTTCATGACCTTCCGGATAATCTTAATAAGTCGATCTATTTCGGCTTCACTTTCAGGATAGGTTCTTTTTAGCAGGTTCCCGTAATCTGTTAAACTGTGAATGTCTTCAATATCCAGGATATCATCTTCCACTCCCACAGATACAGGGCTTTTAACAACATCGAGCTCTATGTCCAGTTCTTTCAGCATGGGGAAAATGATTCCCGCATTTTCAAGAGCCCTCAAACCGGCTTCAAATTGAAAACCATTCCGTGAAAAGGTGCTCACAAGACCTCCACATTCCCGGTTCTTTTCAATCAGCAGTACCCTGTGCCCCTGCTTTGCAAGATAAGTCCCGCTGGTCAATCCGGCCATCCCTCCCCCAACGACTACCGTATGATATTTATTTTCAGACATTAGGTTTATCGTTTGGGGAACATATCAGGCACCCCCGTCATCTCCACACTTTTTGCCCATATTTCCATGGCAGCTTCTTTGTCCAGCGCGGGAGGTGCAGGTTCTTCCTCCGTGGTCAGGTTAAAAAACTTTCCGCTTAAGCCCTTCACTTCACCGGAAACCCCCAGGTAATAAATCGACTCTGAGCCTATTTCCGTAGGTCTCAGCATCTTATCAAAGATATTCTTTTTCGCCCAGCGGTAGAAAGCACCGTTTTCCTTTCCGGTCTCCGATCTGACCGCACCCGGGTGCATGGCATTTATACTCACTCCTGAATCCCTGAAATGCTCATCAAATATAAGCATGGTTTGAAGTTGGGCAAGCTTGGCCGAACCATAGCTTTTCAATCCGGAATAGCGGCGTTTCTCCCAGTTCAAATCATCCAGATCCAGTCCCCAGGGGACAAAGCGATGACCTTCTGAATTGACCAGGATGATTCTGGCTCTTTGCTGCGATTTAAGCTTCTCACTTAAGAGGATGTTGATCATAAATGAAGAAAGGTGATTTACCAGAAAAACCTTGTCAAATCCCTCAGGAGTTAGCTCCCTTTTGGTGCGATGCACTCCCGCATTATGTACCAGTACATCAATGGGGGTCTCGATCTTTTGAAGCTCTTCTGCCGCACGCCGTACATCTGCCATAACACTCATATCAGCAAGGATGTATTCACATTTGACGCCAAATTCCTTTTCAAGCTCCTCTTTCAGGGCCGCACTCTTTTCTTCACTCCGGTTTATGCACAGGAGATTGGCCCTCTGAGAAGCGAATTTTTTGGCCGTCAGGTACCCGATCCCTGCGGTGGCTCCAGTGATCACTACCAGTCGATCCTTAAAATCGTCTGTACAGATCCTGGGATCCCTGCGGTTATTTTTGATCATGGCCGAGATGTTGGACACCTCATATTCCTTAAAATATTTAGGCAGCTTCATATAATTTTCATTTCTCAGCCAAATTTCCTTCTCATAAATCTCCTGTAAGCCTTTCCAAACCTTGGGATATTGTCAAATATATCCCCCCAGAGATCGTAATAGTCCCGTTGCTCAATGATCTTGCCTTCATCATTAAGGCTTACACGGCTTGAACCATATAATACGGAACTAGGATTCTTTTTAAATTTAATGGTCATCTCCCATTCAATAAAAATATCTTTATTCTGCTGGACAGCCCTGACAATATGCATTGTTAAATCATTTGAGCGATCTGTCAGTCGCTCGGTCATTGCCTTAAATTCTTCCATTCCCTGAAGTCCCTGAATGGAATCTCTGAAATAGATATCATCATGGTAATAGGGAAGAATGTGTGACCAGTCGGGCTTTCCTTCCGTATTATAAGTTTTAGACCACAACTCTTTGATGCTTTCAGCATTTAGGGGCGTTGTCTGGACGCTAGTATCTTTTTCAGATGGCTTCTCACTCATATCTTCATTTTTTTCCTGAATAGAATTCTGGTTCTTGGGGGAAAATTTCATCTCGTATCTCCATAAGCTCCTCGAGGGTATCTATACTTGGATCTATCGGAACCAATAATAATTGGCTCAATCCCCTATCCGGATGTTGAATAGAATTAGAGGGCTGATTCAGTATTTTTTTGGAAGCACCTACCACGAACTGCTCAGACCGGTCTTCGACAAATCCGCTTAAAGTTCCGTTATAGTTCAGAACCAGATGGTTGCTAAATATTTCCCTTCTGATCATATAGATTTCACCTTTGAAGAATTTTCCTACACTGATATTTACTGTAACCCCGGGATTACCATCCTGATCAGGGTCCGTTAGATTTGGGTCGTTGGGATCATTTGACAAGGGTTTCGAGGGATCCCCTATTATTCCGAGAAGGCTGGGGGTCGCCGAACGGTACATGTGCCACCTTCCGTCTTGAAAAGATAATTCCACCTCCTGAACCCTCGGCTTTATAGCCTGGACTGCTTCGTCGCTAATTCCAGAAGAAGCATTCTTCCGGCTCAGCTTCTGCTCAGCATGAACAAATCTGTCAGACTGCATTAACTTGCCTTCATCCAGGTAAAAATCAGTAAAACCGTACGAGACAATGAAGCTGCGCATGGTGGTTTTTGTGGTTGTATCTTCATATGCAACCACATCATAATGTGCATAGTGTCCTACAATTTCTGCCTTGACCGTTTCCACAACCAGTGGCTGGTCTGATTTAGGGTCTCCCTGATCGAAAGTATAAAGCGGAGAATCTGGCCAATCCAAAGGTTTTGAACAAGCACTCAGAAATATAATGGTGGTCAATAGAACCCAGCTTTGCATTCTCCTTATTACCATGATTATCGAGAATTAAACAAACTCAAATTAGCACTTTAAATTCTAATTCTACAATAACGCTATTCTAATGCATTTGTTTAAAAGATATACCGCGAAAATTAAACGTCGAAAGAAAACTTTTCTCCAACACATGTGTTAATATAGAGTCAATTGAAGTTTCAAAACATTAAAAAAATAGCCATGAAAAAAATATTATTAGCTCTATTCCTGATCGCATTATTGTCATGTGAAGATGATGATCCGATTTTGGATGCTTACGATTTACTCGGCTTTGAAGTGGAGACCACTGGTGAGTTTGATCCATACCTTACCTATATCGACACAACTAGCAAGCAAATAATGGTGTTTAGTTCTGTCAATTTGGATTTAAATAGCTTTCCTCTTAGCCTGAGTCCGGTAGTTACAGTATCTCCCGGAGCCAGTGTTTCACCTTCATCAGGTAGCGTTGTTGTATTTGATGACCCTGAAGATTTTGTAAAATACACCATCACTGCACAGGATGGTATAGGTAGTGATGAATATACTTTCACCATACGAGATAATCAAATCCCCAATGCTGGTTTTGAAAACTGGTTTGAAGAAACAGGGATGAATTCACAGCCCTTTTTACAGCCGGGAAAATATTTGGAATCATCGGTTTGGGCCACAACTAATATGGGAACAAGTATCTACAGTATTTATGGGACTACTCCCTTACAGGATGGCAATAATATAATGGCTAAAATTGAAACGGTTGAGACTGTGGCTATACCCATTGTTGCAGGGGCTATGTATTTGGGGGGATTTGATCTCGACGCTGCGATTGCGGACCCTGGCAACCCTACCGCTGCAGCAAAACTCGGCATACCCTTTTTTGCCAAACCATCAGCAGTGCAATTTAAATATTCTTTTGTATCAGGAGATCAGTTAATCCAGGCTGCATTAAAAGATCCGGGTAATCTGTTTGGAGGATTTGATATTTATAACCTGGAAGGGACTGACAAATTTGGAATTCAAGCAATACTTGAAAAAAGGTCGGGTGATAATGTCACAATAATTGCACAGGCAGAATTTGAAAGTGATCAGGAGACAGACACTATGACTGAATTGAAGATGGAGCTGAACTACCTATCTGATGATGATCCTACTCATATTCAGATTTCTTTTTCTCCCAGTTTGGATGGGGGGATGTTTAAAGGAGCCATTGGTAGTACCCTGGTAATTGATGAATTGAAAATGATCTATGAATAGATTAGCCTTTTTCCTTGTTCTTAGTTTCGCGTGGATTGGAATTGATGCTCAGGAAAATACGTGGCAGTTTAAAGCAACCGGGGGCATTGAAATGGGAATGGCCATACCTATCCCGATATCAGCCGTCCCTGGCGATGCTGAAGTAAAGCCCAGGTTAATGCCCACTGTAGGCATGGGTGCGCAACGTTATTTTAGTGACAAATGGAGCCTCGGCCTTGAAATCAATTACCATATCCTTTCCATTGATGGTACCGTGAATGTGGTCAGTCAACCTTTCTGGTCCGATGACAGATCCTATGCCACTTATTTTTCAGGAGAAGCATATACAAGCACTGAACTTAGATTTTTAGAGTTCCCTTTGATTGTGTATTACCATATTAACAAGCGTTGGGCATTACATATCGGGGCCTATTATTCGGCCATATTGAATGCAAAACTTGAAACAGAAGGAAAGAATGGATGGTTATCCACTAACAAGGACGATACCGATAATGCACCATTACCAGGCACCCAGAATACGTATTACTCCTTCAATGATGAATTGGATAATTATGATATTGGTGGTCTAATGGGTGTTACATACAACGCCAGCCCCAGGATTATTATCTGGGGGCGCTTAAATGTAGGGCTTAAAAGTATTTTTAAGCCGGATTTCAACAACATCGACTATGAAATGTATCAGATGCGTTTTAGTATGGGTACATCGTATGTTTTTATAAAACGATAGATGCTTTTAACATGAAAAAAAAACTGGCCGTTCTCAACAGCATCTCTATTCTGGCCGTTATAGCCATCAACGGCATTGCTGGTTCCACTGGAATTTTCGGAGAGACTGTTGGTGGTATCAGTGATAAATACAACACCCTTTTTACCCCCGCTGGTTATGCTTTTTCTATTTGGGGGATCATTTATCTTGGCTTGATTGCTTTTGCAATATTTCAAAATATCCGGGCCTTTAAGAATGAGGCTGATTCTGAATTTATACTCCAAATTGGTCCCTGGATGGTTTTGAACAGCCTGGCAAATATTGCGTGGATTTTTGCTTGGTTAAGTGAACATATTGGTCTTTCCCTCTTACTGATGCTAATCATTCTTGGCACACTCATTGTCATGATCAGCAGGCTGAATATGGAACGATGG
>RCNC010001794.1_pt1 | contig 15192 bp, 13 predicted proteins | sample 2041301 | NCBI WGS metagenome assembly RCNC01 (sample SAMN09708231, study PRJNA481090) | Marine sediment metagenome, whole genome shotgun sequencing project. | biome: marine sediment; feature: ocean; material: sediment; isolation source: Sewage treatment plant 13A marine sediment (STP13A) ... | reverse complement strand
ATCGACTTTGATATTGAGTGGGATCTTATTGTTTCTGGCCTCGGTATGCAGCCAGGTAATGGCTACCCTGATAGAATCTATGGTAGATTCAATATCATACTCCGTCCACGGCGAAGTGTATTTGCTGTCAATGAATGCAAAATATAGCAACACATCTCCTTTCAGGTCCTTACACACATTTTTGTACCGCGCTTCTCTGTAATCCATCCGTTTGGCTTTATGGGAAGCGGGGATCATCATGACGAGCAGCAATCCCAGATAGAGTAAAAATCTTTTCATGTGAAGGTTTATTGTCCGCAATAGTTTTTAAACGACAAAAACAGCATTTAAGTTATATTATTAGGGGCATTATTGCGATAGTAACTGCAAACCTCCTTCAGTCCGCATACAGCACATTTCGGTTTCCTGGCCTGACAAACATATCTTCCATGCAGGATCAGCCAGTGATGGGCATGAGGAATCAATTCAGAGGGGAAGACTTCATACAATTGGTTCTCAGTCTGCAACGGGGTTTTTGCTCCATGCGTCAATCCTATTCTTGCCGATACCCTGAAGACATGTGTATCAACCGCCATTACAGGCAATTTATGAATAACACTAGCGATCACATTGGCGGATTTCCTGCCGACACCCGGTAATTTCTGAAGGCTGTCAACATCTCTCGGAATTTGATTCTTAAATTCATCTACCAGCACCCTGAGGTGTTTGGCTTTATTGTTTGGGTATGAACAACTTTTGATCATTTCAAAGACTTCTTCCTGTTTTGCAGAGGCCAAATTCTCAGGCCCTGGAAATTTCCTGAAGAATGCAGGTGTGATAAGGTTGACACGTTTATCTGTACACTGCGCTGAGAGGATCACGGCCACGATCAGTTCATAGGGACGTTCATAGGTTAATTCAGTTTCAGGCTCAGGCATGGTTTTCTGAAAGTAGGCGATAACCGACCTTATCATTTCCTCCCTGCCCTTATTTTTCTCTGAAATTTGCATTTTTTGAAAAGAATAATTACGTTTATAGCCTGTATTGGGACAATGAAAAGGAATTTTGAATATAACTATTTTTATTTCAACTGACACTTCGGGGCATTTGAAGAAGTAGTAAATTCAAAGGTCCCGTAACAAGGGGCTTTTTTTTTGTCTTAAATCGAAGTTACATGAACACTGGTTTGTTTGCATATTTTTACTTCTTTTTTTTCTGGGTGCACACCGGACCGGGTTCATTATGATATAAAATTTATAATTAATCAGAATCCCGGTCAGCAAGGACCGGGATTTTTTTTTTATTGATATGGTAAAAAGAATAGTTATCCAGGGAGGGTATGGCGCATTTCATGAAATCGCAGCCCTGCAGTATTTTGAAAATGAACAGGTAGAAATCATGCCCAGAGATACTTTCAAGGATCTTATGGTGGCACTTAGGAAAGACAAGGCGGATTATGGGATCATGGCCATCGAAAATTCCCTCGCGGGAAGCATCCTGCCCAATTACAGCCTGTTGAAAGAATCCCCTATGAAAATCATCGGGGAGATCTATTTGCGCATAAAGCAGAACCTTGTAGCATTGCCGGGACAGACAATCGAGGATATCAAGGAAGTATTTTCGCATCCTATGGCCATACTTCAATGCCAGGTCTTCTTTGACCAGTATGCAGATATCAAATTGGTGGAAAGCATGGATACAGCGTTAAGTGCCAAAGAGATCAGGGATGGGGAACAGAAAGGGATCGGAGCGATTGCTTCCAGGCTGGCAGCAGAGAAATATGACCTTGATATCATTGCTGCAAGCATTGAAACAAATAAGAAGAACTATACAAGGTTCCTGATCCTGGGCAATGGAAAGGATAGTGTGCCGGCAGAAGAGGTTAATAAATCCTCTATCCATTTTGCCCTGTCTCACAAGATCGGAAGCCTGTCCAAAATCCTTTCGATCTTGTCATTTTATGATATCAACCTGTCCAAGATACAATCCATGCCTATTATGGGGCAGGATTGGGAATACCAGTTTTACATTGATGTCGAATTCAGTGATTATGAGCTATACATGCAATCATTTGAGGCCATTCGGCCTTTTACCAGTGACCTGAGCATCCTGGGAGAATATAAAAGAGGAAAAACAATACTAAACATATAATCAAACTACCATGGAATTAAAACTTGACTTGGAACCATTATCAGACCAGGCAAAAATCTGTGAGCGGCCTATCATCATTTCGGGTCCATGCAGTGCCGAATCGGAAGAACAGGTATTGCAGACTGCCAGGGAGTTATCGGCTATGGGCGTTAATATATTTCGTGCAGGTATCTGGAAGCCTCGCACCAGGCCCAATGCTTTTGAGGGAGTTGGATCTACGGGATTGCCCTGGTTGAAGAAGGTTAAGGAGGAGACCGGCATGCTAACTGCCATTGAGGTAGCCAATGTAAAACATGTATATGAGGCATTGAAATATGGGATTGATATCCTGTGGATAGGCGCCCGCACAACGGCCAATCCATTTGCGGTCCAGGAAATAGCTGATACACTCAAGGGCATGGATGTCCCAATCCTGGTGAAAAACCCTGTCAACCCGGATTTGGAATTATGGATAGGTGCGATTGAAAGGATCTACCAGGCAGGGATAACTAGGATAGCTGCCATACACAGAGGGTTTTCTGTCTTCGCACAGACTGATTTCAGAAATCATCCCCATTGGCAGATACCGATTGAGCTCAAGCGCAGGATCCCTAATCTCCCGGTAATTACCGATCCCAGCCATATCTGCGGCAACAGGGAAAGGTTGTACGAAATCTCCCAGGAAGCACTGGATCTGAATTTTGACGGGGTCATCATTGAATCCCATCCTGATCCGGACAATGCCTGGAGTGATGCGAAACAACAGATAACACCGGCAGATCTAAAGGAATTGATTGGTAAACTGGTCATCAGGGATCCTCATGTGGACAACGGATTATTAATGACAATCGAGGAACTGAGGACAGAGATTGATGAGCTTGATGATCAAATAATTAATATCTTTGACCGCAGGATGCAGATCGCTGATCAGATTGGCCATTATAAGAAAGATCATAATGTAGCCATTCTTCAGTCCAAACGTTGGGATACCATCATCAACAAGCGGCTGAGGATGGGAGAGGAGAAAGGCCTCAGCAATGAGTTCATTACCCGCGTATTCAGATCCATTCACCAGGAATCCATCAACCACCAGGCACTTATTATGAACCCTGATCCTGAAGAACAGGACCAATGAAAGAAATCCACTTAAATACTGCGGATGGAACCAGCCGCATTCTAGTTGGAGAGTCCTTCAAAAACATTGGTAATTACATTTCTGCAAAGAAGTTGGTGATCATCACCGATGAGAATGTTTACCGGCATTATGGTGACTTTTTACCGGATGCTTTACTGATCACTATCAAACCCGGTGAATCATCTAAAACACTCAATATTGTTTCAGATATCTATGGACAGCTCATTGCGAATGAAATAGACCGCAAATCATTCATTTTGGGAGTTGGAGGAGGTATAGTCTGTGATTTGGCTGGTTATGTTGCTTCTACCTATCTCAGGGGACTTTCTTTCGGTTTTGTTTCAACCACCCTGCTTTCCCAGGTGGATGCCAGCATAGGCGGGAAGAATGGTGTGAATTTTGAAGGTTACAAGAACATGGTGGGAGTGATCAGGCAGCCTGAGTTTGTGATCTGCGATCCTGATACGTTATCTACCCTTCCAAAAGAGGAATACCACATGGGATTTGCGGAGATTATTAAGTGTGGTGCCATATTGAAAGCAGGGCTTTTTGATTTGCTGGAAAGAGATCATGAGAAAGCACTGGATGGAGAAGAGGGGACATTGGAAGAAATTATCAGCACCTGTGTTGAAGCCAAATGCAGGATTGTGGAAGCGGATGAGAAGGAGTCAGGCGAAAGAAAAAAATTGAACTTTGGGCATACCTTTGCCCATGCTTTTGAAAAGAACACAGGTATGCCACATGGAGAGGCTGTAAGTATCGGGATGGTGCTGGCTGCCGGTATATCTGAAAAACTTGGTTTAATCAGCTCACAGGATGTGGACAGGCTACGGGATTTGATCAAAAAATACCACCTCCCGGTAAATTATCCGCATGGATTTGATGATGTATTCGAAGTGATGAAGCGGGATAAGAAACGTGATGGTGATTCCATCGGCCTTATCCTGCTCGACAGTATTGGTGAAGCTGTGATACGTAATATTGAACTGGCAACCCTAAAAGACTGGATCGATGATATGCATACCCCTGGGAGGGATAGAATTTGAGGAATGTTTATCCATGGCCCGGAAGGAAACCTTCGTAGAGTTCCGTTTCGATCTGCTAACATTGAACCTGGATCAGGTAAGGGAGGTAGTACGTGCTGCCAATTCCTGCATTGCCACCTGCAGGCCCGGACAAATGGATGAGGCTGATCGACAGGAAATCCTTAAAACGGCCATACTTTCAGGTGCGGATTACGTGGACATAGAGGTGGAATCTGACAAGGTATTAATGAATGAGATTATCATGTCTGCCAGGACCCATAGCACAAGCATTATCATCTCCTATCATAATTTCGAAGAAACACCGGCCCTGCCAGAACTGGAGCAAATAGTCAGTGATTGCAGGATAGCGGGTGCAGATGTGGTTAAGATAGCAAGCCAGGTAAACCATACCGAAGACCTGCAGAACCTGTTGAAATTATATAACAGTGAACTGCGTATGGTCATCATTGGCATGGGGGAGATGGGTGTCATATCAAGGATAGCCGCGCCCATGCTGGGAGCTGAATTTACTTTTGCTGCGGCGGGAGCAGGACAGGAAACGGCACCCGGACAAATCAGTAAGGAACGACTGCTATCCATTATAAGACAAATACAGGAATAAAAATTATTAGATTTAAATTATGAATAGTTTTGGCCGAATATTCCGCATTAGCATCCTTGGTGAATCTCATGGACCTGCTGTCGGTGTTGTCATCGACGGGTGTCCTGCCGGGATACCTCTTGCACCTGCAGATTTTGAATATGACCTTGGCCGAAGGAAGAGTGGGGCAAAAGGGACAACCCCGAGGATAGAGGAAGACCTGCCCAACCTGCTGAGTGGCCTGTTCAACGGTTTCACCACAGGCGCACCCATAACGATTCTTTTTGAAAATCGTAATGTGCGCTCGTCCGATTATTCCAGGATGCGCGACATGCCACGTCCGGGACATGCTGATTTTGTTTCATCCAGGAAATTTGGAGGGTATCAGGATTACAGGGGAGGAGGCCATTTTTCGGGCCGGCTTACACTTGCCATGGTTGCTGCCGGGGTAGTGGCTAAAAAGCTGTTGGAGGGGATGATCATTGATGCCCATCTGATTGAAGCCGGAGGAATGAAGAATATTGAAAAAGCGGTTGAAAAGGCCATTGAATCGGATGATTCCATTGGGGGGATCATAGAATGCAGTGTAAAGCAGGTGCCTGTGGGACTGGGAGAGCCATTTTTCGATTCCATGGAATCGCAGCTCAGCCATATCGTATTTGCCATACCCGCCATAAAAGGTATTGAATTCGGATCCGGCTTTGCCGCAAGCACCATGAAGGGCTCTGAACATAATGATAACATACTGGATGCCATTGGGAAAACTGAAACTAACCATGCAGGGGGCATCAATGGAGGCATATCCAATGGGAATGAACTGGTATTCAGGGTAGCTGTCAAACCTACCTCAAGTACTTCTCAGGTCCAGCGTACCATGAATATGAAATCGGGCAGGATCGAGGACCTGGAAATCAAGGGGAGGCATGATAAATGCATCGCCCTGAGGGTTCCGCCGGTTCTTGAAGCAGCCACAGCTATCGTACTGGCAGATTTTGTGCTGATGGAACAAAATATTAAAAGGACTAATAAAGCGTAAAGCAGATTTACAGATGAAGAAAATTGTTGTACTGGGAGCAGGTAAGATGGGATCATGGCTGGTAGAATCTCTGTGCCTTGATTATGATGTAGGTGTATTTGATCCAGATAAGGCAAAGTTGAAGTACTTCTTTAACTCTCACAAATTTCTCAGCTTAGAGGAGATCAGGGATTTTCAACCTGACCTGCTGATCAATGCTGTAAGTTTGAATAGTACCATCAAGGTTTTCAGAGAGATAGATCCATACCTGAAGGATGATTGTATCATAGCGGATATCACATCTGTTAAGAACGGACTTCAGGAATACTATAAAGAATGCGGTCGCAGGTTCGTTTCCACACACCCGATGTTCGGTCCCACTTTTGCCAACATCAAGGACCTCAGTAATGAAAATGCCATCATTATTTCAGAATCTGACCAGGAAGGTATTGAGTTTTTCAGAAGTTTCTACAGCAGCCTGAAACTAAATATATATGAGTATAATTTCAGTGATCATGATGAGACGATTGCCTATTCGCTGTCTGTTCCATTTTCATCATCCCTGGTTTTTGCAGCCTGCATGAAAACACAGGAAGCTCCAGGAACTACTTTCCGTAAGCACCTGGATGTGGCACGGGGCGTGCTCTCTGAAGATGATTACCTGTTGTCAGAGATCCTTTTCAATCCCTTTACCATTGAACAGGTAGCCAAGATCAGGACACAACTGGGAAGCCTGATCAAAATCGTCGAGAAAAGAGACTTCGTGGCATTGAAGGATTTTTTTGACGGATTGAGGGAAAACATCGACCTACCGGTTAACAGGGAGTAAATTGAGTTGATTTTGGGGCTTTTTTTTCGTAACTTGTTAAGTTGTGTGGGCGTATAATTGCCTGATTGTTTGTATTAAAAAACCCCAAACCGATGAAAACAATACGTTTGATCCTACCTGTTATTTTATGCCTGCTGATTGTAAATCCTGTTTCCTCGCAGATTGACCTGCTTAAGAAAGTTAAAAAGAAATCCGAGCAAAAGACAGATGAGGCTGTCGATAGTGAATTGGATAAGCTCTTCGGCAAAAAGAAGAAAAAAGACAAAACTGCCACTTCTGGGGATGCAACAGTGCAACCAGCGACTATGGAGACCGAGGTCCCGGCCACAGAAACCTCTGCAGAAGCTGATGCAACAGAAACTACAGCAGAAGTGAAATCGGGTGTGCTGACCTGGGCAAAATATGATTTTGTACCTGGTGACAAGATTATCTTTGAAGATGACCTCATCGGCGAAGAAAATGGCGAATTCCCTTCCCGCTGGGATCTTGTAACCGGTGTTGCTGAAGTAGCCGAAGTGGATGGAGATAACGTTATTTTTCTAAGGGGTGGTGGTCCGGCTATTGTCCCCTTCCTGAAGAATTCAAATGAGGATTACCTGCCGGATGTCTTCACCGTTGAATTTGATATATACTTCGGATACAATTATGCAACTTTGTATCTTTATGACAGGAAGAACCAGGATAATCCATCAGGGGACCAGGATCTAATGACGCTCGGATACAACTACCTGCAGGTATTCCAGTCAAAGAGCATGTATCCATCTGAATTGAAACAGAAAAGATGGGCTCATGTGGCGGTGGCCTATACCGATGGAAAGTACAAGGCATACCTGGATGATACCCGCCTGATTAATATTCCCCGGCTTGATATGAATCCTTCTGGAATTACCCTATACAGCTACCATGCAAATGACGACCAGCCGATATACATTAAGAACATCCGGATCGCCGAGGGTGGAGTGAAATTTTACGACCGCGTCATGGAGGATGGGAAGATCATTGCCAATGGGATTCGTTTCGATATAGGGAAGGCCAGCCTGAAGCCCGAATCCATGGGGATCATCAACGAGGTGGTTGACATGATGAAGGAACATCCAGAGCTCCGGTTCAGCGTTGAAGGGCATACTGACAGCGACGGTGATGATGCCTTAAATATGGAACTTTCCGATAAACGTGCGGAGACTGTGAAATCCACCATGATCAGTTTGGGGATTGCAGCCGACAAGCTGGAATCAAAGGGATTGGGTGAATCCATGCCCATCACGGATAATTCCTCCCCTGAAGGAAAGGCTAATAACCGCAGGGTGGAGTTCGTAAAGCTTTAGGTTGGATCTGCCGGGAATACTGGATGGGACAATATCTTAGCCCTGCTGAATGGGTGCTTTCAACCATGCTATTGTTCATCAGGTAATGGGCTGGTATATTTCATCATCAGGACCTGCCTGGTTTCCGGCCTGACCTTGAACCGGTCATCTAATCGCATTCCAATCACCCAGGCAATTTCACTGCCCGATGTCAACAGCCATGTCCTCTCTTTGTCCGGCAGCGATACTTTTGTATCTATCAGGTAATCACTTATCTTTTTCATGCCCTGCATCCCCAGCGGCTGAAAATAGTCTCCTGACCTCCAATGTCTCAACATCAGGGGAAAATGAAGCTTATGCAGGTCAAGACAGGCGATTTTCTGTTCATTGGGAATATGGGATGTTTCTATATGGTCGACCACCATCCATTCCAGGTCCACAGGTTCGGCTATCCGGCCGGATTGTCTTTCAAGATAAAATTTCCGCTCTTCTTCCTTATCCAGATATGTAATGATCAGGTCATCCCTGTCCTTCACGACACGGTGCGTAGCAGACAGGAATTGTTTGCCGGATGGGCCCTCGAGGGAATGAATGATATCTTCCATGGCCTGTGATGAGAAATTGTATTCAGACAGGATCTCAAACAGGATACTTTTTCTGGCATCATGTGCCGACAGGTCCCTGATGCTGATCCTTGTCCTGTCACCCTCAGTACGCACCAGTTTCTGCTTCAATTGCAGCAATTCCTGTTCGTATAGTTTCTCGGTTTCAGACAATTTCAGCATGGTATCCATCAATGCATTCCGGAAGGAAGGATTTTCTTCTTCCAGCATGGGGACCAGGTGGTGACGCACCCTGTTTCTGAGGTACCTATCGGAAGCATTGCTGGAGTCTTCACGGAAACTGATTTTATGCTCAGTGGCATATGCCACAATGGATTCCCTGGGGGCGAAAAGCAGGGGCCGTATGACCTTCTCTGATCGGACAGGAATGCCGGTTAGTCCCCTGATACCCGTACCACGTGACAGGTTGATAAAAAAAGTTTCAATAACATCATCCTGGTTATGGGCAGTAGCTATGAAGTTGTATCCAAATCTTTTCCTGATTTCTTCAAACCACCGGTATCGGAGATTCCTGGCTGCCATTTGTATGGATATCCCGGATTCAGCGGCTGACTGTTCTGTGTCAAAATCCTCCTGATGATATGCAGTATCCATGTTTTTAGCTATGGATTTAACAAACTTCTCATCCCCATCTGATTCAGCACCCCTCAAGTGAAAATTGCAGTGGGCGATCCCGGGTTTATATCCGGCTTCAAAATACAAATGCAACAATACCATCGAATCAATGCCACCACTTACTGCAAGCAGGACCCTGTCGGTTGGCTGGCAAAGTGAATTTGATTGAACAAAGCGCCTGAATTTTTCTAGCATCCCTATCACTTTATACAAATGTAAGGAATCCAGTGATTATTCACCTTGCTGAAGAATCCAGTATGTTTAATCTAATTTACCCAGGTATCCGGCAATGCTTTCCTGTGTTTCTTTCAGGGCTTCATCTCCTTTTTGCCAGTTTGCAGGACAAACTTCTCCGTGTTCTTCACTGTATTGCAGCGCATCAACTGTGCGAATTACCTCATCGATGTTTCTTCCCAGAGGCTTGTCATTTACCATTTGGTGCCGAACTATTCCTTCCTTGTCAATTAAAAAGAGTCCCCTGTAAGTTTCAGCCGGGCCTTCAAAAACAACCTCATCCTCTTCGTTGTAATCATATTCGCCGATCAGGACATCATAGTTTTGTGCAATGGTCATGGGGGGATCTGCTACCAGTGGGTATTTTACACCTTTGATACCGCCATCCTTCAATTCTGTTTGCAACCATTTCCAGTGAGAAAAGGCCGAATCAACAGAACAGCCGATAACAGCTACATCCCTTTCTTCAAATTCCTCCATCTTTTCCTGGAAAGCCAGGATCTCTGTGGGACAAACGAAGGTGAAATCAGCGGGGTAGAAATAAAAAACCACGTATTTCTTTCCAATAAATTGATCTAGTGAAAATCCGGAGATAATCTCTCCACCATTGACAACTGCATCCGCCTTGAAATGCGGAGCTTTTTTACCTACTAATACTGCCATAATAAATTATTTAATGTTTAATAAATATCGAATTATCTACAAAGTTATAATTTTTACTTTGTTTTCCTGCCTGATTATCTAAAGCGAGCAATTTCGGGCTTCGTCACATTGAAGTTTTCGACGTTCAGCCTTTTTTCTCCTGAAACATGCAGAAATAGCGGTATATCTTTTTCGGGATGGTTGGGATAATATCCCAGCCTGATTGAGATGGTTGGAAAAACGAGTCTTTCATTTCTGATCCGTGCGCCTATCCCAAAACCGGAATAAAACGCACCGTCATGAAGTTTTGCTACATCCGTACCGATTAATCCGACGTCTGCGAAGCCAAAAAAGACAAAACGAAATCCATAAAGGTAATATGGGGTAAATGCATCTACTTCATAATTGAGAAATGTTTTTTTAGTGCCCAGCGGAAGGCCATATCTGAATCCCCGGATATCATGGTCATCTCCAATGCCGATATATTCATCCTCAAACCTGTTGATCCCCTGTACATAATTAATAGAAATGAAATGCCTGAATTTGAACCGGTTAATTATGAAGAGGGGAGTAAAATAATCCGTCCTGAAATTAATGACACCCTGTTCTATGTAGTCTTTTTTCAGGAAGAATCCACCAACCTCCAGTTTGTTATACAGGTAGCCGAAGTTGCCAAGATACCTTCCCTGTGAAATGCTGAAACCTGCATATAGCCTGGTATTAAACTCATTTCGTTCCAGTCCGCCCGTTACACTGAACAATATCCCCTGCGGGATATCTTCTGTCCTACCAAAGTCCAGGATAAGGTTACTTCTGAAATATGACTGCGAAGAAATGGCCAGAGATGAAAGCCAGCCGGTCCTGTTCTGGTAAAGGTAGAAACTATTTTCATCAGGGTCCGGCCTGTCGATATACTGGTTCCAGTAAACCCTTGAAGAGACTATAAAGTTCAGGCGGTTCCTTGTCGGATTACGTTTGGATCTCAGATAGAAAGCCCGCCCCAGCCATCCATCATATATATTGTATTTTACAGGTACATCCGTACTGGTGGAATCATCATAATCGATATACCTGAAAGTCCGGGTTCGTTCGAGATCAAGTGCACCGGCCCACTTGGTATTCGGGGTAAAAAACCGCCTGTCAAATCCTACCTGGTAGGATTCCGTATTGAATACCTGCTGGTACCTGAGTTTGCCGTTAATGAATGATCCACCCAGGTTATGCATTATGTAAAAGATCTCATGCCCCAACCAGGGGGATCTTTCACCATCCCAGTAAAAGATGGCGTGAAGTTCATGTCCCAATCCAAACAGATTTCTTTCAAATATATTCAGTTGTCCCACATCAAGATCGTTTAACAGTCCCCCGGCCCCGATGGAAAAAGCATCTTTGGTCACCACCCTGATATCCACGGTATCTGAGCCAGGGCCTGTCGCTTCAATGTAGATCCTGACATCCTCAATAAATGGAAGTTCCCTTAATATCCTTTCATTATCACTGATCTCATTCGGATCTACCAGGTCCCCGCTATGGAAAAGAAGATGATTGTTGATAACACGGTTATGTGTCACAGTATGAATGTCATTCCCTATCTTCTCAATCTTTGAACTGGCTATGCGGGAAGTGTCGGAAATAGATGGACCGAAAGCTTTAAGTTTTGTCAATCGGATATTGCGAATGATTTTTCCGCCATAGGTAATAAAGGGATCCGCACTAAGACTGGTTATTAGTGTATCCTTTGTGTCAGGAGTTCGCGGAGAGGTTATTACGATATTGTGGAGTTCCCTGGTCCAGCGCTTTTTGTTTGCCTTTTCTTCAAGCGAATCAAAAAAGATCTCTCCGGCCTGCCCCCTCGGATATTTAACCTTGTAATCCAGTCCACCGTGAACCACAAGGATAGTATCCTTTTTGAATTTAAATGATTGTGCACCAATGTAAAGCCTGGAACCCTTAACAAGCCTCAGGGTGTCATACACGCTCTCCCCGGGTTCAGTCCCCGTTGAATGCAACGTGGACAAAGCCAACAAGACTATCAGGATATATCGACAATACTTCAAGTGTATCAGGAGTTTGTCAATAAACGTAAAATACGCAAAAAGATGATACCCGTCAAAACAAAGAATACGGTTCGGGCAGGTATTTAGTTTCCGTGATTATAAATTTCCATTAATATCATCTGCATTGAACTGGAAGCCCAGCCGTTTGCCAGTACGCAATTTTGAAAGCTGTATCCGGTCACTGATCTGTTCGACAGAAGCAATTTTTACTGTATCATAAGGTGGAACGAGTAAGTCAAATTCAAGGGCATAATTGATGGCCAGTGTGATCATATTGGTCAGAGAATCTTTATCCAGGACCTTATTCCCAAAATCATTAAAGAAAAATCCCAGCTGCCGCTTTCCTTCAGCGAAATAATGAAAATCCTTGTTAATAAAGATCCTTCCAACCAGGTAACCCAGGTCCTGCATTCTGGAGTATTTAAAAGAATCTGAAAGGAAATTATAAATGTTGATGATCCCGCAATAGGAAGCCGTTTTATCCGATTGCACATATGAGGTTTTCCAAATGCCATGACTCCTGTCAAATTCAAAGATATTTGAATGCATGGCAACGATGATCATATCACCTGCTATCTTCAGCTGGGCACTGAATATGCCATTGTCCTGGAAGTCCAGTTGTATTCTATCATCTGGATCCCCGAGCTTTTGATTAAAATCCACCTCAAGTTCCTTCAGAATTTTTTTTATGTCAGACAATACATTCAGGGTATTGTCAAATACCAGTTGCTTTACGGCAGATTTATCCTTCAGGTTGTTAAGGATGTTTGATTTGGTATCTGTATTGCTCATATCCTCTATATTTAATATGCAATGGCGAACAGGACCCTTTTTTCTGAGGGTTTTCCTGAATATATACATTTCCCTTCTTCAACTTCTGCATCAAAGGGTAAACAACGAATGGTTGCCTTGGTTTCTTCTTTGATCTTTAATTCAGTTTCAGCAGTACCATCCCAGTGGGCCAGCACAAATCCTGGTTTTTTAACCATGATCTCCCGGAATTCATCCCAATCATCCACTTTGCGCGTATTTTCACGCCTGAATTCCATGGATTTTCTGTAAATACTTTGCTGAATCTCTTCCATTAACCCAATGACAATGTCATTCACCATATCCCTTGAGATAATCTTTTTCTCCAGGGTGTCACGCCGGGCGACTTCAACAGTATTGTTTTCAATGTCTCTTGGCCCTATGGCGATCCTGACAGGTACTCCCTTCATCTCATACTCACTGAATTTCCATCCAGGTTTGTATGTGTCCCTGTCATCATACTTTACTGATAATCCAGCCTTTTCCAGGTCCGATTTGATCTTTTCTGCAGCTTTGCTTATGCGGGTGAAGTCTTCCTGATTCTTATAAATGGGTACAATTACTACCTGCAATGGTGCGAGCCTGGGGGGGAGCACAAGACCATTGTCATCAGAGTGGGCCATGATCAGGGCTCCCATCAAACGGGTTGAGACTCCCCAGGATGTGGCCCAAACATATTCAAGAATTCCTTCCTTGCTGGTGAATTGAACATCGAAAGCCTTCGCGAAATTTTGTCCCAGGAAATGACTGGTACCTGACTGCAGGGCCTTGCCATCCTGCATCAGGGCCTCAATGGCATAGGTATCCAGGGCGCCTGCAAATCTTTCGGATTCGGTCTTTCTGCCTTTGATAACGGGCATGGCCATGTGATTTTCGGCAAAATCAGCATAAAGGTCAATGATCTTGTTGGTTTCCTCCAGGGCTTCGGTTTTCGTGGCATGGGCAGTATGGCCTTCCTGCCAAAGGAACTCTGTAGTCCTGAGAAAAAGCCTTGTGCGCATTTCCCATCTTACCACATTGGCCCATTGATTTACCAGGATGGGGAGGTCACGATAGGACTGTATCCAGTTTTTATAGGTATTCCATATGATGGTTTCTGAAGTCGGACGGATAATCAGCTCTTCTTCCAGCTTGGCAGTTTCATCTACAACTATCTCTTTGGTGTTCTCATCATACTTCAGCCGGTAATGTGTAACCACAGCACATTCCTTTGCAAAACCTTCCACATGTGCGGCTTCCTTACTGAAAAAGGATTTGGGGATAAACAGCGGAAAATAAGCATTGGAATGGCCAGTCTTCTTGAACATCCCGTCAAGGATGGATTGCATTTTTTCCCAGATGGCATAGCCGTATGGTTTGATCACCATGCAACCACGGACTGCCGAATTCTCTGCAAGGTCTGCTTTAACGACCAGGTCATTGTACCATTGTGAATAATTCTCTTCTCTGGGGGTAAGGTCTTTCGCCATCAGGTTCTTGATATCTAATTGAAATGTAACAGTTTAATTAAGGATTTGCAAAATAAGCAAATATCGGCTAGAATTTAAAGTCCAATGATATTTTTATTTTTCCCTGAAATTTTGTATTATTCTCTAATAATGAATTTGTCCAACCTACGTTTTTGGTATGGTATTTGCATCATTCTGATAAAAGACAATATCTGGAGGAAAGAGCCATGAAAACACCAATCTATTTACTAATCGTCGTCAGCCTGATCTTAGGTTCCTGTTCTTCGTCCTACAAGGCCGGGGTTGCAGAATATGACGATTTATATTATACACCACAAGATGCAAAGATGCAGGCGCAAGTACAAACTGATTATGTACAGCCCGCTGCAAATCAACAGAACGTGCAGGCAGTCCCACAAGAGGAATTAAGCGATTATGAAAGATACCGCCTGGCCCTTGAGGATGAGAACCTGAGCGAAGATGCACAGGGAGCTGAGCTGAATGCCTACGCACAGGAAGATACCATGTACGTTGGTCAGCAGGATGATGGGCAATATGCCTATTATGATGACGGCAGCGCCGCTCCTGTAGTTCAAAATTATTACGGAACGGTCAACCAGTATCCTGACTACAGCGCTCGTATCAATCGATTTCATTCAGGATATGGTGGTTCCGGTTATTATGATCCCTATTATTCCGATGCATATTATGATCCATATAATTCATGGGGCCCAAGGATCTCATT
>RCNC010001627.1_pt1 | contig 15192 bp, 6 predicted proteins | sample 2041301 | NCBI WGS metagenome assembly RCNC01 (sample SAMN09708231, study PRJNA481090) | Marine sediment metagenome, whole genome shotgun sequencing project. | biome: marine sediment; feature: ocean; material: sediment; isolation source: Sewage treatment plant 13A marine sediment (STP13A) ... | reverse complement strand
CTGTTCTCGACTTTCCGGTCCGTGATGCAGGCCGGCCTGGTGCTGGCCAACGTGCCGCTGGCCTTGATCGGTGGCGTGCTGGCGCTGGCTATTTCCGGCCACTACATGTCCGTTCCGGCATCTGTCGGCTTCATAGCCTTGATGGGCATCGCCGTGCTGAATGGCGTGGTCATGGTCAGCTATTTTAACCAGCTCGGTAACCGTGGGATGAGTGTCGACCGGATTGTGCGGCTGGGCTCCGAGCGGCGATTGCGGCCCGTGATGATGACTGCATCGATTGCGGCGCTGGGCCTGGTGCCCTTGCTGTTCGTTACCGGCCCTGGTTCTGAAATCCAGAAACCGCTGGCCGTCGTGGTCATTGGCGGCCTGGTCACCAGCACCGCCCTGACCCTGTTCATCCTGCCGGTGCTATACCGGCGCTTTACGAGGTAAGCCCGAGTGACAACCGAATGCATGTTACGGCTGAATATTCCCCCCGGCCTGGAAGAAGATGTGGTGGACCTGTTGCTGGCCTCCAGTGAAATCCGCGGCTACCAGTCTTACCCCACCCGTGGTCACGGTCAGGTTGGCTCGATGAGCATCGCCGAGCAGGTCGCCGGGCGCCGCGACCGCATCCAGTTTGAGGTGGTGCTGGACGAGGCGGTGCTGGAGCAGGTTCTGGGAGCGTTGAAAGAGGCGTTTCCGGTGCCGGATGTAATTTACTGGGTATTGCCGATCTTGCGCTCGGGACGTTTGTCGGACGGTAGTTGAAGAGTGAAAAAACTCCGCAGTAGGCGACGACTGCGGAGTTTTGTTTTCATGACCTGAATTTACATGTAAACTGTGCCGAATAACAATAAATACCCCTTGAGTTCAAAATAGATTTCCCGACAAATGGAGTGCGGAAAATGTTTAAAATATCAAAGATTAAGGTGATGCTTTCGAGCCTGGCCTTATTGTTGTTCCTGCCGATGGCGGCCCAGGCACAGGTTTATGGTGTAAGCCTGAATGGTGCTAACAGCGGCAATCCGGGAGCAAGCAGCCTCTATACCATCGACCCTGCAACAGGTGCTGGAACCCTGGTGGGAGATTTTATAGACATCTACGGTTTTGGCGGTTACGCCGTTAACGCCATAGCTATCGACCCTACAACCGGCAATATGTACGCCTCTACAACCAATTGGAGTGGTGTATTCAACGGTTTGCTGGCAATTAATTCTTCAACGGGTGTAGCAACAGAAATAGGTGAATTCGGTGACACCGCTGATGGCCGCGCTCTTACATTCGATTCAGCAGGCCAGCTTTGGGGTTGGAGTGAGGAAAGTGATGATCCAATCACAATCGATAAAGCAACGGGTGCTGCAACGGTTGTTGGAGAATCTGGAATTGGTACCGCGAGGCAAGTTCTGGCATTCGATAGCTCGGATGCATTGATTCTGGTTCAGAACACCAATGTATACACCATCGATCAGGTAACAGGCGCCGCCGTATTGGATACAACACTCAGCTTTGATCCGGGTAGAGGCGGTGCTGTATTTGATGCAACTGACATGCTGTGGGCACCAGAGACCTCTGGTGCGACTCAGGATTCAGTTATTCGAATCACTGATATTGCAGATGATTCATTTACCGACGTCGATACGGATATTGAATATTTGATTGCAGTGACGGCGATGGGTACTGCAGCTGAACCCGTTCCTGTAACGGGTACCCTGCGATTCAACGTCACCAAGACTTTCACCGACGGTAGCGAAGGTGATGTAGAAGTTATGCTGAGCTGTAACAGTGGTCTTCCGCTGGAGCAATCAGCCACGATAAGTGGTGGTGACCCCGCCGGTGTGACGTTTGTTCTGACCGAGGTTCTAACTGCGGTGGACTGCGAAGTGACAGAAACCGGCAGCCCCGACGGATACGTCGCCGTTCTTAATGGCGGTTTCGGTTGTGCCTGGTCGCCAGTCACCGAAGAACTGAGCACGTGCAGCGTCCAAAATCGCCCGGTACCGGGTACGTTCATCGTGAACAAGGTTTGGGAAGTCACTGAAGAAGTTGGCGGTGACGAAATTTTACGGGTCGCTGAAGTAACCATAATTTGTGATGCGGAAATTTTGGGTGGATATCAGGAATTTGACGACGATGACTCGGAATCAGAAAAGCCACGCGATGTTCCAATGCCCTATGAATACGACGAGTGGATGCTGGACGGAACGATCATCGGTGATGGTTCGCTGGTAGCCATTGTTGATACCAGCATGGGCCCGGTGATGTGCGGAGCAGAAGAAACCTCTTATCAGAGCGGTGTGGAATCAACTGACGACTGCGGTCTGAGAGAGATCGATGCCGGTGAGACTTCAGAATGCACCATCATCAACACGGTGTTCTTCGAAGGTATCCCATCACTCAACCAGTACGGTCTGGCCATCATGGCCCTGCTGATGCTGGGACTGGGTATGGTTGGGTTCAGGCGTTTTGTCTGATCAGCCTTAGCTGACAAGCGTTAAATCAAACCCCGCGGTAGGCAACTACCGCGGGGTTTTTTTATTTGTCTCGATTTGCTATTGAATACTGCGCCAATAGGTGGCATTTTTGCAGTATGAATAGTGCGCCCATTCCCGCCTATCCGGCACCGCTGGACGCCATCGTGCTGGCCGGTACAGACAGCAACCCCAAACGGATGATCAAGGGCCAGAACAAGGCTTTCCTTGAGGTCGGTGGTGAGGTGCTGGTGCGGCGCGTGGTCAATGCACTGCTGGGGGCTTCAAACATAGGTAAGGTCTTTGTAGTAGGCCCCCATGACCGCCTGAGCGCTGTGCTGGGTGGTTTACCGGACGAGGTCATCATTGTTGAGCAGTCCGGCGGCATGGTCTCCAACGCCTGGGCGGCCACTTGTGCCTCCGAAGCGCATTACCGCCAGGAACACGGTAGCGATAACCCGCTGCGTCCCCTGTTGTTCATTTCCTGTGATCTGCCCATCATTTCTGCAGCAGCAGTTGAAGATTTTGTCGCCCGTTGCGCCAATGAGGACAGCAAGTCGGAAGTCGAGTACGCCATGCTTGCTGGTGTGGCCGAGGAAGCGTCTCTGAAGAGCTTCTATGCCGAAGATGGCAAGGACGGTATTCGGCGGCCTTATGTGAATTTCAGGGAAAGCCGGTTACGGCTGGCCAACATCTACGTGGGTCGTCCGCGCACCCTGGGTAACCAGCAGTTCCTGGAGATCGGATTCGCCCACCGCAAGGCGGAAAAGCTGAAGAATGTGATCATCCTGGTATGGAAGTTCCTTGGTCAGTCCGGTGGCTGGCGGGCGGCCTGGTTTACCTTACGTCTGCAGTTAACGCTGGTCGTATCGAAAAATCAGGGCCGGCTTTACCGCTGGTTAAGGCAATTCAATAAAACGGCCGATGCGGAAAGGTGTTGTGGGGATGTGTTGGGTGGTGGCATACGAACCGTTATCACACCTTACGGTGGCCTGAGCCTTGATGTTGATGATGAAGAGGACTACCGCGTTCTCAGCCAACGGTTCGAGGAATGGTCGGCAGTGGCGCCGGTAGAGCCGAACCCGCGTTCAGGGTGAACCGGCCAGGGCGGCGCCCTGGAGCTCAGTGCCCGCCACTTTTAATTCAGGCTGCAGCTGGTCGAAGGCCATCTGCCAGAAAGTGGTAGTCAACTCGCTGATGCTGTTGCCTTCCACGTTCATCAACACAACGATTCCAATTTCGTGTTCTTCCGACCAGGCAATATCAGCCCGGTAACCGGACACCCAGCCGCTGTGGTAGGCGATTTCATGGTCACCCAGCTGGTAAACGCGCCAGCCCAGGCCGTAGTGAGCAGCCGAGAGCATGTCCCGCCAGTACTTACGCCGTGTGTCGCGGACGGTTTTGACGCGTGGTCGGGTGAGCGTTTCCACCACTTCCGGGTCAATCACTGATGGGTTGCCGCCCATTTGCGCTGTCAGCCATTTGCCCATATCCAGTGCGCTGGCGTTAACACCGGCGGCAGGCGCGACACGGTAATAGTTGGGTTTGACCTTCACGGTCTTCCACTGACCGCGGCTTTTCACATGAGGCTGCGCGCGGTTGGGGTTATTGATGAAGGATTCATAGCCCAGCGATGCAGTGCGCATATCAAGCGGCTCGAAGATCTTCTCGTTCATCAGTTCGCTGTACGAGCGGTTGGTAGTCGCCACGATTACCGGCTCGATCAGGCTGAAGATGCTGTTTTGGTAGGAGTAGCAGTTTCCGGGTGAGCATATATAAGAGAGCTTGGCGTATTGGTCCTGGATCCGTTCCATCGACAGGCCGTCTTCAATGAGGTTGTCATAGGCGTGCGCGATCAGGCCGGTGCTCTGTCCCAGCACATGGCGGATTCGGACCTTGCCGGCGTTGCCATTGATCCGGAAGTCCGGGACGTAGGAAACCACCGGGTCTTCCCAGCTGAATTCCCCTTCATCAACCAGCACTCCGGTTAAACCGGCGGCAAATGTTTTGGAAACCGAGGCGACCCGGAAGACGGTGTTTTCGTTAATGGCTTGTTTGCGGCTGGTGTCGGTGTAACCGGCCGTGCCGATTCTGATGATGCCTTCAGGCGTGGCAACGACGAACGCAGCACCGGTGACGCCGGCTTCTGTAATCAATTCGTCGAAATAGACAGAGAACTCTTCAGCCAGGTCCCGCTCAGCTTTTTGTTGTGCACTTGTTGCGGAGAAAACTTGGGTGGCCTGTAGGCACAGGCAGATGATTCCGATAACCTTCAGGGTTCTTTTTTTCATCCCTGGTCGGGCCCTGTATTCCATGGTTGTGGGCTATTTTAGCGTCAAACCGCTATCAATTGCACGTAACTCGATAGCCTGCCGGCAATATGGCAGTAACCGGGATCGTGGATTCTGGGCCATCTGGTGAGCTCAAATTTTGACTCCAGAGGGTCATTAGAGCTGATAATTGGTCACCCAAAGGAAGATCTGTATGACCATTGATACTGTAGAAACTACCGTTCTGGAATGTCTTGCCGCCAACTACCGTTTACAGGGCGCGCTGAAGCGCCTGGCGGGGGAGAATCTGAACTATCGTTTGTTGACCGGGCAGGGTGAAGCATACGTAATAAAGATCGTAGATCAGGACATGCCTCCTGAGGTGGTTGAGATGGAATTTCAGGCCATGGAGTATGCAGTTTCGGCCGGATTCGGGCTTCAATTGCCGCAAATAGTCCGAAATATACATAAGAGAATAGAAACCGGAATAAAAATACATACAAATAGACCGGAAAGACTTAGAGTGCTTACATTTATAGAAGGATCATTGTTAGAAGATATCTCTGATATATCAGATGAATTGCTAAAAGATTTGGGTGTTTCTCTTGCTGAGTACAATCAGGTCATGCAAGGCTTCGATATTCCTGCTGCTCATCGAAATCATCGCTGGAACCTGGCCGAAACTGCGCAGCACAGGGATAAGATTGAACTGATAGAGGGTTCTGAAAAACAGGCTTTGTTGCGCTGGGGTTTTGATGTCTGGGAGAAGACGAAACCACAGCTGGATCCGCTGCCCTGGCAGTTCATCCACGGCGATATGAATCGCGAAAATATCATGGTTCAGGGTGGCCGGTTAACCGGCCTGATGGATTTTGGCGACAGTTGCTTCAACCCGACGGTTTGCGACCTGGCCATTTGCCTTAGCTATATCATGATGGACAGGGCCGATCCGCTTGCAACTGCAGCCATCGTGACGGATGCGTACCAGGATATCCGACCATTGAGTGATGCTGAGGTATCTGTCCTGTTCCCGCTAATCTGCGGCAGGCTGGTGGGATCACTGGCTATCTCGGCATGGCGACGAAGCATTGATCCCGGGCATCCGAATTGGTTTGAGAGCGATGTATCGTCCTGGACGCTGCTGGAGTACTTGCAGAGTCAGGAGGGGTTGAAGGGATTACCTGATATATTAGTAAATTAAATATTAACAATCAATTAGATACACTAAATTCATCGATAAATACTGCGGCAGCCTCAACCAGCTTATTTTGGAGGTTCTCCTGGCAATATCTGACGGTCCACGCTGAAACAGCGCCCGCATCCAGATTGACGCTACTTCCTGAGGTGCCTTGAGGGCCAGCCTGCTGGTATCTGGCGCCCTCGATAAAGCCCACCATCCAATCCAGACTTTCGCGGTAGTTCTGGCCGCCCTGTTTTTGGTATGAAACGAAATCACTGCATGGCGTGTTGCCCGCCTGGTGGCTGACTTGTGTAGCCGAATTTCCTGCGGTATCACTTTGTTGATCCGCTTTTTCCTCTTGCTCCTTTTGCAGCTCATCGATTATCTGGTTGGCCGGGTCCTGGATCTCGAAGGTTGCATAGGCCGCACCGGCGAGCAGGCAAAGAGGGATGATGCTGGCAATACGGTTCATTGGGGTGGCTCCTCTTCTCAGAGTCTTGAATTATACGCCCTGCGCTCATCGTGTAGGACAACTCCCCCACCTTCTGACAGTCCTTGCAGTTCCCCTGCAAATCTATCCGTTTTGCCATTGCCCGGCCTCAACGGCCTGCGTTTAGATTGATCTCGCAAAGGGGAATGCCATAGAGCCGGCCTGCCGGCAGTGTTCAACGCATTCATCAGCAAGTCACCGCTTTTTTACAAGCGCAAGAGTACGGCCATTTCCGGTCGGGCTCAGGGGGGAGTTATGTTCGTCTCACGGGGTATTGCAGTTCATTCGATTCAACTGGCCACTAAAATTCTGCTGGTATTCATAGCTGGGTTGATATTTCTTCACCCGCAAGCCATGGCTTCAGGGTTCAACAGACTGGTGCCTCCAGCTTGGGTTTCAGAGCAGCAAATTACCTCGAGAGATGGCTTTGCCCACCTTGAGTGGGTGGCGGCAGAGGAGCCTGACAGCATGTTGTTTCGGCTGACTGAAGAAAGGGAGGGGCGGGAACATGCCAGTTTTGTTGAAGGGCAGGTTGTAACCGTGTATCGGGTGAAGCCCGGAAACTATCTGTTTCGGGTTCAGGCGTGCTCAAACGTCCCGGGACATGCTCCGGTTTGTGGTCCAAAATCCAGCGGGCTGTCATTGCGGGTCCTGCAAGAGATAGAGCAGGATACTGGCACTGGCACCCTTAGGCAGCCCGGAGCTTCGGGTAGTGCGGAAGTCAACCTGGTTGGCGGTCCGGACGAGTTGCGGCCGGGGTTGTGGTACAACCCCGCCAGGGACGGCCACGGCTGGAGCTTTTACTGGTCAAACCGCCTTGCTCTTCCAGAGGCACACACGCTGCATGGAAATGAATACGACTTGCTTGGCATCTGGTACACCTATGAAGCCAAGAGCCGTCGATTAGGTGGCTGGCCATCTCAATGGATCTATGAGAATTACAGGCCGTTTGCTGCACGGCTGAAGCTGGTGCAGACAGGCCCGGAAGGCTATTCCGGCGGCGTTTACATCACGCGTAACGGCCAGGAGGTTCATGTTGGCTCGGCGAGCGTTTCTTTTGGGGGTTCCAACGATAGTGCTGTTGTTAGCTGGAGTGTGGATTTCAAGCTTCAGCGACTATCGGGTACCGATCCAATTACAAACCTGGTGGGCTCTAAGGAAGGTGCTGTAACCAATTTCTCTCACTACTCGGGGATTTGGGAGCGGGAAGGGGATGCACGCTATACCGTTGTGGATAATATTGGCACATTCAGTGAAGCGCTCGAGGTTTTGTATAGCGATTCCATGGGTGATCCAGCCTGGATCCAGGCTGCCAACGACTGGGTTCCTTCAAACACATCAACCGATCTGTGTTTTTATCGAGTGGCAGAGGGGTATGCCCCGGACTCGACAGGTGCTTTGATATTCGAAAATTCCGGCTGTGATTCCTCGCAGCCAGCGAGCCCGGGTAACCGGAATGGAGCACGCATTTTTGATGGATTTGAAAAGGGGAGGTTTTGGATAGATTTTGACCTGCCTTCCGGCCCGGTAAACCTGGGAATTGCAACGACTCCAGCCAACTTGCATAAAGTGGCCAGTTTTCACCGAATTTACGTCACAGAGCCGGTTTCGGGCTGTTCTCTTAGTGATATATCACCAGAATGCCGGGTTCTGCTTAGCTGGTTCACTGACGGAAACTACTCTTTGGCCAGTGTTTTTGACTTTAACCAGTCAACCGGTGAACGGCGATTTTTGGCGAGCTCCCTGGCCCCGGCCATGCTGGATCAGGAAGCGGTACTTGATCAGCCAGGAGCTCATGTCTTTGAGCTGCGTATGGGGTCGTCGGCTGGTTCGACGCTTATCGCGCAATCAGCAGTGCTGGATGTGGAGGAGGCCGTGTTTTCGGGTCCGCACAGTCTTAAAGCTAACTGGCTTGATCAATCACAAGGGCTTTTCCGGGTTCAATGGAGCTTTGAGGCTCCCGGTGGTGTGGATTGGTTCGAACTGGAGGAGGAGAAACCAAGCGGAGGTTCTGCTGTTTACCGTGTTGAGTCCGAAATGGGGATGCTCAAGGACTTCAATTACGCCTCAGGGCCATATGGGCAATATCTCTATCGGGTTAGAGCATGCCTGGTTAGCCTGGCGGGCGAGCAATGCAGTGCCTGGAGTGATCAAATCACCTGGGTTGTGCCCGATCCGGGGCCGGTGGGTGGGGAACTGCGCCACCCCTGGGGTGAAAATGCCGCAGGATCCGGAAAGCTGGTTACCGGAAGGTCACTCCACTACGCCATGGGCTACCATTTCCGGCCCGAGGTGAACGGCTTTGTGCACGAACTGGGTGGCTTATTCGAAGGGTCGAAAAGGGTAAAGCTATTTGCACGTGGCACTGGCAAGTTGCTGGCTCGGGCTCTCGTGAGTGGTAATAACGAATGGAATTATGTCTCGGTCTCGCCGGTTGCACTTACCGCCGGCGAAGAATATACCGTTGCCGTTTACCTGGAAGGATCGGGTGGTTCTCTCTATTCAAAGGTCGCGCTGCCGGAAACCTACGCCGACATTACCTTGCTGGGGAGTACCTATGTTTCGACCGCGGGAGATCGGGGTGCCATTCCAGTAAATCTTGTGCTGACGAGGATGTATGGCCAGGCCGATATTGGATTCAGGGCCAACCAGGAAAGCCAGGAGCAAGAGCCTGCAAACCCGGATAGCCCGCCTGCTCCCGGGCCAAACCCGGGGTTTGTATTTGATCCTGTGTCTGTTGGCGTGGGTTCCACAGCAGGAGGCCTTTCGATAGATGCGCGGGGCGCGGCCAACTTCAGCATTCCAATCCTTGTTGCTCCTGGGTCAGGTGGCCTGGCACCTGTTTTGAGCCTGGACTACAACAGCCAGTCACCCAACGACATTGCTGGAGTGGGCTGGAGTCTGGGCGGTTTGTCCACCATCACCCGCTGCGCTGCCAACAGGGAGCAGGGCAACCTTGCCGGAGGCGAGGCAATCTCCTTTAGCTATTCGGATCAGTTCTGCCTTGATGGACAGCTATTGATTGCAGTTACCGGTGAATATGGAAGAAATGGCACAGAGTACCGGACCGAGATCGACGCTTTCCTGAAGATCATCTCATTTGGGGTAGCCGGGCAGGGGCCTGCGTATTTCAAGGTGTGGCACGGAGACGGTTCGATTAGTGAGTACGGCAATAGCAGCGACTCCCGGCTGGAAGCGGGTGCGATGGATGATGAGCAAACGATCGTGTCATGGGCGCGCAATCAGCTCGAAGACAGCAGTACTAATTACATGAAGTTTGTTTATCGGAAAGCGCTCTCTGGCCCGGTCGAACACTTTCTGGACAAGGTGCTCTATACCGGAAATTTCCGGGCGGGGACGGCACCCTATGCCGAAGTCCAGTTTCATTATGAAGAGGGACGAAGTGACCTGCCATGGTCTTATGTCGGGGGCGCTGCATTTGCCCGCCGACACTTGTTACGCCGCGTTGACTCACTTTCAAAAGCTTATAAGCAGGATAAAATACTCACGTATTTAAGATCATACAAATTGAATTACAATCAAGATGGATATGGCCGGAAAGTGATTGAATCTATACAGGAATGTAATGATCCATCGCGAGGTATCTGCTTCCCTGAAACGAGATTTAGTTGGAGGAAAAGTGACAACGAGATCGTTGGTAGCGGAGTGGCTTCACCCGGATCGCTTCCCAGGTATCTGAAGGGCCTGGGCATTGCTGATGTAAACGGTGACGGGCGGCCTGATCTGCTACCGGTACATCAGAGCATGAACTCGTTTTTCTTCACAGTTTCCTATGCTCAGGAAGACGGTACCTTCACCAGCGGCTCGGGCTCGTATCCAATTCCAGGCATCGTGGGCGAAGATCAGCCGGTCAGTCTATTGACGATAGATTTGAACGCAGACGGACTACAGGATGTCATTTACCCCCGTGAAGTTGCCGGCACTGTCAGGTGGGTTGGGCGGCTTTCCAATTCATCCGGGTACGACGGGGAAGTCACGCTCGCGAGCGATTGCTGTTTCCGGACCAGTCCAGGTACCGCCCGGATAATGGACTTTAACGGTGATGGCCTCGCCGACCTGTTAACCGAGCGGGTCACCACAGCATCTTCCGGCAAAGGCGAGATGGTCATTTTGTTGAACAAGCGTGAACCGGGTGGGGAGCCAGGATTTATGCCATTTCGCACACTTACTCTGGATTACCCGCGGGACTTATTGCCGGACCAAACAATCAGTGGTGGGTGGATAGCCAATGGGGGTGAACGCCTGTTCGCAGATATGTCAGACAGGTCAGCCGCCGGTGCTTTAGCATTCGATTATAACGGTGATGGCAGGGTCGATCTGATAGCACGAATTAGCCGTAACTATAAGAAATGTAATAATAATTGTAATTTAAATGTTGCTGGTTTCAGAAAACAAGTAAATGGTATCGCGAATTTATATGCGGTATTTGAATCTAATGGTGAAGATCGCTTTGTACTCCGAGAAGTCATCGCGCGTGGTGCGGGTGCTGAGTGTAGTGTACCGGAGGTCTGTAACCGTTGGTCCTCCTTGCCTGCCATTGAGCAGCTGACATCTGTTGACATCAATTCAGATGGTTTGGCCGACCTGGCATACCGAGATGGGTCGGATGACTGGTTCTATCAGCTGAACACGGGAGCAGGCTTTACCGCGCAACAGCCAATTGCCCAGCCACCAGATGGAATTCGAAGCCAGCTGGGCCAGCTTATTGACTTGAACGGCGACGGGTACCCGGAGTTTATCTACCCAAGCCGGGCTGAAAGCACTTCAGCAAATTGGGTCGTGCATTCCAATCACCCCGGGTCCGGGTTCGGAGCCAGTGAAAGCAGTGCGATCCGCCATGGTAATGCGGCCCAGGGTGACGCGAGTGTCTTGTTGGATTTTGACGGTGACGGGATGCTCGACAACCTGTTCATCGACTTTAGCAAGGGTGCGGTCAACAGCAGCACTACCCGGTTGTATCAGGGCCGTAACCTGGTTACCGGAAAGTCGCGACAGGCCGCCAATGTTATCTCCGCCATTGAAACGGCCACGGGCGCAAGAACCGAACTGAGTTATCGCCCTCTTACCGACCCAACCGTTTACACACGTATGAAGGATGCGCCGGGCGCAGATTGGGGCAAGGGCTCTGCTGTGTTTGACCTGCTGGCGCCTGTCTATGTCATTAGCCGTGTATCAACGAGTGCACCCACACGCGAGGACGGCTCGGCTCTGAGTAGTATCGAATATCACTATGTGGGCGCCAAAATCCAATCAGGAGGCCGGGGCTTTCTGGGGTTCGGAGAAATTATTATCTGGAACCCTCTTTCCGGCATCAGGGTAAATAAGCGCTTTCGACAGGGCTTTCCGTATACCGGTTTGATGGCTGATTCGAGTAGCTTTCTCACCAGCAGTGTGAACAAATTTCATGCCATCAGTGATACGGGGGCGGCTATTCCCGCTGGCTGGCCGGAGGTGGCGCTAAATATGCCGGTGCCGACCGGGGGTGAAGGTGAAACCCTGCTCAGTTTCTCTGCAAACCAGTGGCAAGCAGTTGAAACAATTGGTGGAAAGGGTATCTGGCGGCCGTCTCTGGTCCGCACGCTGGAACGCAGCCAAACGCATCGCGGGCAACTGGAAAAGCTCTCTTTAACCAACAATCACTACCTCTCATTTGGGCGCCTTGGTGAATCGATCACAGAAACCTACGCAGATGAGGCTGCGCCCGTTTTTTCAACAGTGACTACGCTGAACCGGCACGCCGACCCGGATTTGTCCCGATGGATCCTGGACCGGGTTGCAGAAACCACCGTTGTCCATGAGCGCAATGGGCTGCAAGCGATTACCAGGAAGTCAGGATTTGGGTATGACCCCTCGACGGGTTTAATGGTCCGTGAAGTCACTGAACCGGGCAGGCCGGGCGTCAGTGTGGTGACGGACCATGTGCTGGACGATTTTGGGAACAGTGTGGCCTCGAAGGTAACCGGCGCCGGTATGCCAGCCCGGCGGAGCTGGCAGCTATACGATGCGCTCGGGCGTTTTTCGATCAAAGCGGTCAACCACTTCGGTCAGGCCACCTCGACGGTAGACCAGTGGACTGCCCGTGGCCTTGTTCTTGAGGGGCGTAATATCGATGGCGTGCTGACCCAGATATCAGTCGATCCGATGGGCCATGCATTTTCAACCTGGACTGCAACAGGGTCCTGGGAGCACTCATCGAAACGGTGGGGGAAAGGGAAGCATTGCCCCGAATTTACGGCCTATCACGTGATTTCCGAAGGGGGTGGCAAGCCGGAACAACAAACCTGCTATGACCCACTTGGGCGGGAGGTTCGGGTGGTCACGGCCGGCTTCGATGGCCGCGCGATCTACGTTGATAGTTTTTTTGACCAAAGGGGCAATTCAGCACAGGTCTCCGAACCCTATTTCACAGGCGATTCGGATTATTGGAACGTGTCCGTTTATGACTTCCTGGGCCGTACTGTGCGATTGACATCCGCAGCAGGCGACCGGCTGGATTATTACTACTCTGAGGATGCCTCCGGTCACTGCGGCGTAAAAGGCCCGCGCATGGTCAGAACCAGGAATGGTCTTGGTCAAACCCGACTTGAAGTTCGGAATGTGCTGGGTGAGACGGTGTCCGTTTACGACCACGAGTGCGGGCGGGTCAGGTACTACTATGACGCCATTGGAAACCTGGTGAAAGTCACCGGTGCCGACCAGGTCGCTGTGGATATGTTCTATGATTTCCAGGGCAGAAAAACCGCCGTTGATGATCCCGACAAGGGGCATTGGAAATACGAGTGGAATGCCCTGGGTGAGTTGCTGCGCCAGCTTGATGCCAAAGGACAGGCTATAGACTATGAATACGATCCCATGGGGCGGGTTACTGCACGTTGGGAGCTGTCCGGGCTTTCCAGCCTGCAGGACGATTCATTTGTCGTCGAGCAGCATGAAACCACCTCGTGGCAAAATTCCGCCAAAGATGTGGTTAAAGGCAAATCTCAGCCAGCGCGGGTGATATATCAGGATGATGTGACAGGTGAAACCCTGCAACGCATCGACAACAGCTACGATAAATTTGGCCGCCTGGCCCGTACGGCCAGTGAGCAATCAGGCCTGCTTCTGGCTGAAGAAACCACCTTTGACAGCCATGGCAGGATCTTCCAGAAATTTGATGCTTCAGGCGACTACAGGGGTATTAAATATCAATATAAATCAAATGGATATTTGAATAAGTTAATAGAGTCAAGAGATGGTGATTCAGGCGTTGTTTACCAGGAAATCGGTGCTGTCGATGTTCGTGGAAATATCGGCTACATGCGTCTGGGAAATGGTGTGGAAGCGTTCGCCAGCTACAACACCGTTTCAGGTCAGCTGGAAAGATTGGAGGCCTACGACCGTAATGGCGCGGAGCTCCAGGAAGTGGACTATATTTTTGATGCGTTGGGAAACCTGCAAAGCCGGCATGACCAGTCCAGCGGCCGCAACCTCACTGAAGCATTTACCTACGACGATCTGAATCGCCTGCTTCGAGTAGAGCTTTTGGCGCCGCTGGATGGGATCTCAACTCCGCTGGAAACCCTGGCGTTGAACTATGGCCGCGCCGGCAATATCACCTGGAAAAGTGATGTTGGATCGTATGCGTATGGAGAAGGTAGTGGGGGGCCGCATGCAGTTACCCATGCGGGCGGAAATTCATATAAATATGACGCCAACGGAAACCAGATCTCCGGTAGTGGCCGTGAAATCGACTACAGCGTTTTTGACAAAGCTGTGGAGATAGAAAAAGACGGCCAGCTCACCCGGTTCCGTTACGGCGTTGGAAACCAGCGAATTTCACGGACAGACCAGACGGTGGCCGGTGAAACCCGGACTACCCATTACGCTGGAAGCGTCGAATTCATCGAAACCCCGGAGAACGCTTTTTTCAGGAGGCACATCGCCGGTGTGGCGGTATCTGATTTCTATCCTGAATCAAAAACCAGCTCAACCCGTTATCAGGTCAAAGATCACCTGGGCTCAATCCACAATTTGACGGACGAAAGCGGTGTGATTGGAACGGCAGTCTGGATGAATTTTTCCGCCTTTGGTGAACGCAGGGCAAACAACTGGAGATTTTCGCTGACTCCTGCAGTTGCTGCCTTGCTGAGTGAATTGACCACCAGGGGCTTCACCGGTCATGAACATGTTGATGACCTCGGCATTATTCATATGAACGGCAGAATTTATGATCCGAAGCTGGGGCGTTTCCTGCAGGCCGACCCATTCGTCCAGGCGCCGAAAAACACGCAGAACCTGAACCGTTACAGCTATGCGCTGAATAACCCGTTGAGCCTCACGGACCCGAGTGGATATTTCTTCAAGCGATTCATCAAGCGCTGGGGGCCGCTGATTGCCGCCATAGCGCTGAGTGTCCTTCTGCCCGGACCACAGGGTCTGCTGGCTACTCACCTGGGTCTGACCAATATCTACGGCCAGGCGGCCATCACCGGGTTTATAGCAGGCGCAATAACGGCAGGTACCCTGAAGGGCGCAGTGATCGGTTCAATTACTGCGCTGGCTGTCGCCGGAATTGTGCAGGCATTTTCTACGGCGAAGGCTGGGAGTGCTTTGGTTGAACCTGAGCTATTGATGCCGCAACCTGCCGATTTCGGGCGTTTATATGGCCCCAACGGGCCTCCCGCTGGCTTGTATCGTATTTCTGTAGCTGAGAAGGGTGCATTTGACGCATTTGCTCCAATAGCAGCAACTGATGTTACAAGCGGCGATGTTATTTTTACAAACGGTATCAAGAACGGTTTT
>RCNC010001626.1_pt1 | contig 15193 bp, 9 predicted proteins | sample 2041301 | NCBI WGS metagenome assembly RCNC01 (sample SAMN09708231, study PRJNA481090) | Marine sediment metagenome, whole genome shotgun sequencing project. | biome: marine sediment; feature: ocean; material: sediment; isolation source: Sewage treatment plant 13A marine sediment (STP13A) ... | reverse complement strand
CATTGCCTGGTGGCATCGAGGCATACGGCACTTCTGTGGCACAGGACTTCTGGATGGGGTTGCGCAGCGCTCTACCGTCGGCCACGTTCGGCATTGAGCACCAGATTGGCCGCGTCGATCCGATGCTTAGCCCGCGCAGCGCCATCCGCTGGTCATTGACAGGGCGGCATGACGGTTTTGGCCGCTACGGAGCGCCGACCGGGGCTGACGTCCATGTCATGGGCGTGAGCCATGCCGAGTTCGGGCCGTGGGGCCTGCGCCGGGAAACAACGCTGATCGATGACATTGCGATCTGGAAGCAGATCTTGCTGCAAACCGGAGAGCACGAATGACCCGGCGGGATTCAGCATCGCTTCTTAGCAGTAGTCTTATATGACACCTGCTGAACTCAAGGTGCGAATGGCGTCTTATCGGGCAGCCACAGCGGATTTTGAATCTGGGGCCGTACGGACAGCGCTGTCGGAGCTGTTCGTGCCCGATGCGGTGATTCGGCTATGCCATCCTTTCGGCACGCTGGAAGGTCACGACGCCTTTTTTGCTACCGGTCTTGCGCCGCTGCACGGTGCCATGCCCGACCTCGAGCGCCGAGACATGATCGTAATGGCTGGCACCACGCGAGAAGGACAGGGCTGGGTCGGGACCATGGGCAATTATATGGGCACTTTCCTTACCCCGTTTCAAAGCATCCCTCCGACGGGTCAGCTCGCGCATATGCGATATCACGAATACTTTCGGATAGAGAATGGCATGGTCATTGAAATGCAGGCGATCTGGGACCTGCCCGAGCTTATGATGCAGGCGCGCGCCTGGCCGCTGGCGCCGCAGCTCGGCGCCTTTGTTTGTACGCCGGCACCGATGAGCGGCGATGGGCTCACCGTGTCCGGTGACGGGCAGGCGGCGATGGATCATGTACTTGCGATGGGAGCCGACCTCAAACGGCACCCGGACAACCCGGACCCAATGGTGATGCGGCTTGAAAAATACTGGCACGCGCGCCTTAACTGGTACGGACCGGCTGGCATTGGCACTGCCCGTGGCATCGCCGGTTTTCGAAATTGGCACCAGATCCCGTTCCTGCAAGCCATGCCTGACCGTGGGCTCGATGGCCTGGTTGATCTTCAGTCCCACTGGATCGCCGAAGGTGATTACGTTTGTGAAACCGGCTGGCCGAACATGCGCATGACGCTGTCCGACGATGGCTGGATGGGCATTGCACCCTCGGGGAAGAAGGTCGTGTTGCGTAGCCTTGATTTCTGGCGCCTCGAGCGCGGCCTGATCCGCGAAAACTGGGTACTTATCGATCTACTGGATCTCTACGACCAGATCGGCGTCAATGTCCTTGGTCGCCTGCGGGAATTTAACAAGGCGCGCAACGTCGACGCGATCCGATTGCCTGATGGATTGACGCCATAATCGTGTTCCGCACCCGCACCTATTGCTTTGGGCCATGAACGAGCCGCTTCTTCTCTTACCCGGGATGATGTGCGACGCGCGACTATTCGCGTCGCAGATCGCCGCGTTTTCTATGGATCGCCCGGTGATGGTCGCGCCCCTTACCGGGCGAACGACGTTTGCGGAGCTGTCTGAAGACATTCTTGCCCATGCACCGCCCCGTTTTGCGCTCGCCGGTTTTTCGATGGGCGGCATCACCGCAATGGAGCTTGTCCGGCAGGCACCCGAACGCGTCTCGCGGCTGGCCCTGATGGACACGAACCCCCTTGCAGAGCCGGCCGATCGCGCGGCGGAGCGCGACTCACAAATCGAACGCGTGCGCGTCGGAGGTCTGCGACCGGTGATGCGCGACGAGATGAAACCGAATTACCTGACCGATGGCCCGAACAAAGGCCGCATCCTGGATTTATGCATGGCTATGGCCGAAGCGTTGGGCGCAGACGTTTTCGCCGATCAATCCCGCGCGTTGCAGCAGCGCCCGGATCAGCGCGACACCTTGCGTGCGGTCCGCGTGCCAACGCTGATCCTTTGCGGTGAAGACGACACCCTTTGCCCGCTCGAGAGGCACGAGATGATGCGTGACCTCATTTCGGGCGCACGCCTTGCCATCATTCCCGGAGCCGGTCATCTGCCAATCCTGGAACAACCCGAACGAACTAATGAAGAACTCAAGCAATGGCTAAATACCTAGTACCCGACGATCTACTAGCTCTTTTGCGAAAGGTTGACACGCCCACTGTCTGCAACGCCATCGAGGTGGTGCAGGGCCAGCGTGGTTTCGACCGATTCACGAAGGGAACCATGCAACATTCCAAACCCGGCGATCCGCCAATCGTGGGTTTTGCGCGGACGGCAAAAATCGCGGGGCTTGCGCCGCCGACAGAAGACCCGGCCGTGATTCGCTCGCGGAGAATGGACTATTTCCGATCGATGGCCGCCGGGCCCAGCCCGTCGGCTGCTGTTATCGAAGATATGGACTATCCCTGTTGCATCGCCGGATGGTGGGGTGAGGTGCACGCCGCCGTTCACAAGGGACTCGGCCTTGCCGGCGCCGTTACCAACGGCGTGATGCGGGATCTCGATGTAATGGACGAAGGGTTTCCCGTGCTGGCCGGATCGATCGGAGTGAGTCACGGTTTCGTTCATGTAGTGGAAATCGGGACACCCGTTAACGTGTTTGGTATCACGGTGAAACAAGGCGAGTTAATCCATGCCGACCGTCACGGCGCACTGGTGATTCCGCACGACGTGATTCCGCGCCTCAAGGCAGCGATAAATACGGTTTTTGCGAACGAAGCCATCGTTATCGGACCCGCGCGAGAGACGGGTTTCAACATCGACAAGCTCGAAGAGGCCTGGGCCAAGTTCGAAGCGGCGAGGACCTGAGCAAATACGGCGACACCCACACCTCATCATTGATAAAGAGCCTGAACCCCCAGGATTGAACTACGGCATCAATGCGGGTTTCCTGACGTTTAGATTCAGCGCGCTACCAAAGAGCATTCACGCGACGGGCAGATCCACATCCACAAGCACCCGCTTAAGGTTGCTATTGAATTTATAGGGCGGTTTGTAAACACGACTGATTGGTGCATGCTGGTTTTCCCCACACCGCAGGCCGGAATTGGTTGCATAGATTGGCCACATTTTCTGCAGGTCCAGTTCCCCCACTGCCTTGTCATCAATCATCAACGTAACGGAGCCACTGGAAGCACCGGTTTTCTTGATCACATAACCGATAGCGTGTTTGCCAGCGGGTACTTGAACGCGCGACTTGGTGGCGAAGACAAGGTTTCGGTTATAGATGTAGTGGAACTCCATAAAACCATCACGGATAAACAGTTCATAGCCACAACCACTGTCACCGGATGCTAAAATCACGCCGTTCGCGTCATCACTACCGAGCTCCACTTCCGCCATCAGTCTCGAATTGTAGTGATAAATATCTGGCGCATTTAATCGGTAGAGCCGGGTCATTCCAGGATAAAAAACATAGGTTGCACGAGGCGCCGGAGTTACTGCCTTATATAATTTAACCGCGTCATCCTCAAGTGGTAACACATCGTAGCGAATGGCTTCAATTTCCCACAGTTCCTTTAGTTGTGCCAACCGCTGAGGCTCCTGCTTGGCGAGATTGTTGACCTCTGAAAAGTCGACATCGGCGTGGAACAGGTCCCAAACGTCATCTTCAAACCTGTCCCCGGTTTTGTGTCTCGACACGGCCTTCCAACCATTGGACCAAATTGCTCGATCACCAAGGGTTTCAAAATACTGAACATTTTTTGCAGTGGGCATATCTGCATTATCGAAAACATAAGCAAAGCTCGTGCCTTGTATAGGCAGTGGCTCGGCCCCCTTGATCGTTTTCGGTACAGGCATATTGATCATGTTGAGTAGTGTGGGCACAACATCGATCACATGGTGGTATTGGCTACGTATTTCATTGCTGGGGAGTTGACCATTGGGCCAACTCATTATCAGTGGCGTCCGAATTCCACCTTCGTAGGTATCGGCTTTGTACCATTTCAAGGGGGTATTACTGACTTGCGCCCAACCTCGGGAGTATCCACAGTAGGATGCATCGCTGCCCATTAAATCAATATTTGGCAGCTTATCCGCAAATGGCTCACCACCCAGGTAGGCGTCGCGGCGCACGTCGAGGCGGCCCTCAATAGGTCCGGCACCAGGCGCACCGTTATCCGATAATACTAGAATAATAGTATCGTCATACTGGTTTTCAAATTTGAGAAAATCGACAACCCGTTGCAATTGCTTATCGGTATGCTCCATAAATGCCGCGTAAACCTCCTGACTACGTGCGGCAAAGCGACGCTGATCCGACGATAAAGAATACCATTCCGGTACATTATCATTGAGCGGTGGCAGCGTTGCGTCGGCTGGAATAATGCCCAGCTTCTTCTGATTGGCAAATCGTTGTGCTCTGACCTCTTCCCAGCCCTTGTCGTATTGACCTCTATAGGTCTCGATCAGGTCTGCAGGGGCGTGCAGGGGAAAGTGGCATGCGCCGAAAGCCAGGTAGTGAAAAAACGGCCGATCAGGTGACGAAGCGAGGTGATCCTGTAGATAGTCAATGGCGCGATCTGCCAAATCCGAGCTCAGATGATAGCTGTCATCTTTATTCGGGTAAGCCGCCGCGTTATTTTCGAACATTTCCGGATGCCAATGATCGACTGCCGAACCATGAAACCCGTACCAGTGATCGAACCCTCGGCCGGTTGGCCAGTGATCAAATGGCCCGGTACCGTTGTGGTCATCGAGAGTGGATAAATGCCATTTTCCGGTAGCTGACGTGGTATATCCCCCGGTTTTTAGCATTTCCGCGATCGTAGCGGCATCCTGGCGAATCCAGCCCTTGTAGCCGGGAAGATCAGCGCGTCCCCACTCGGCAATATTACCAACACCTACCGCATGAGCATTGAGGCCGGTAAGCAGACAAGCACGTGTCGGTGAGCACAGTGCGGTGACGTGGAAGTTGTTGAAATGAGTTCCAGAACGAGCGATTTGGTCGGCGCAGGACGTTTTGTGTTCGGCACCATAACAACCCAAATCGCCGAAACCCACATCATCCAAAACGACCATCAAAATATTGGGTTTACGCTTCAGTTTACGCTTTCGCCATCCGCTATCGTCAATGGAAGTATGAGGCTCTATTGGCACACTCGCGCTGGCAAGTTGTTCTGCCGAAACCGTACCGGGGGCAACTGACGCAGCTGCCGTAAGTTCGATGAATTTTCTGCGTGTAATCACTTCTGCTCCTTCGACCATGCACATTCCATTGGATCAAACGGAGAAATGCGCAAATCAGGTTATTCGGCGGGCAATTCTCGAGGTAGAACCTCCGCCAATACCTGTCCATCTTCCTTCCAGCAACGTGCGACAAGACGGATTTCGCGACCTGCTGCCCGTGCATTCCGCGCAGATTCTGTCGAGATATTTTCGATACCCTGACGTGTAACATCCGTTTCGAGCAGATTGGCACCGAAGGCAGTCCTCGCCAGGATACGGATTTTGCTTGCAGCGTCCCGACCGGTCAGGTCGTTTGAAGGATCTGCTTCTGCAAATCCTTTGGCTTGAGCTGCTTCGACAGCTGTATCGAAATCCCAACCGGCCGCCAGATGATCGAGAATGAAATCGCAGGTTCCGTTCAGGACACCCTCGATGGACTTTACATGCGTGTTTTCTGATATTCGCCGGATACTTTCAATAGCTGGAAGTCCACCGCCAACGCTGGCTGAACACTTCAACAACAGGCCGTTACGATGGGCCAACTCTTCCAGTTTCTCACTCTCGTTGGCCATCAGTTCCTTGTTGGCTGTAACGACATCCTGACCGTTATTGAGTGCATAAGTTATGACGCCACGGGCCGGCTCGCTACCACCCATTAACTCGACGGTGAGATCTGCGTTTTGATCAAGCAAGCCGGCAACATCATCCGTCAACAGCGCTCTTGGCAGAGCTTCTCTATCTTTATTCAGGTCACTCACCGCGACGCCCACGACTTCAAAGCGCTCAGGATGGGCAGCAAGCGCGCGGTAAACCCCGTAACCCACAGTGCCGGCACCAAACAAGGCGACTCGAAGTGGAGCGTTATCCGGATGCGCCACTTCGGCCAAACGTGTTGGGCCGGGTCCGACCAGTGTTCCACCCTTGGTTCCAATCGAAGCCACCTCGAAGCTCATCTGATGTTTTTCCGCGAACAGAATCGCCTTTGGCTGCACGAGTTTACCTGCAACCTTCAATGCATCTGGCCACGAGATTGTTTCAAAGCGTCGCGGAGCGGGACCAGGGATGTCGGGGTCACGTTCGAAAATGCCATCAACATCTTTCACCAGACGACAACTGGCTTTCAGTTGCTGTGCTACAAACAATGCCGTGTCGTCAGAGCCCCCGCGACCGAGCAAAACGGTTTGACCTTGGTCATCGCAGGCGATGAAGCCTGGCAGAACTGCCACCTGGCATGAATGCAGGTAGTTTTGCACGGCACCGATATCTATTTTGCAGGGGTCTGAGTCCAGTGGAGGGCCTTCGGCCATTAAACCTATGCCTTCTGGGCTTAACAATTGCGTCGTCAGGCCGACGCGCTCCAGTGCAATTGATAATAGCAACGCACTTTTGGTTTCACCGGTACCGACAAAGGACGCAATGCGGTATGGGTCTGCCTCGCTATCGAGTTGATCCACCATACCCAATAGTTGGTCTGTTTCTCCCGCCAGTGCCGATACTACGGCGATAACGCGTTCACCCCGTTGTACATGACGATAAATTGCGTGCACGGCGCGTGGGACACTATCCACACCCGCAAAAATGGAGCTACCAAATTTCATTACAATTATGGGGGAATGGTTCATTCCGTATTCCTTGGTCATGATTCGTTTTTAAAACCGGATTGAAGGAATGCGGACAATAAAGCAGGCCAAAAAAAACCTACTCAGCTAAAGCTCAAGCAGGTTCACTAACTCGCTTTAGCCGTACTTATAAAGCGCCCGCAAGCTGATATTCAAATCGGCGCTAAATGGAAGATAGACTTCGTTACCAGTAAAGTCAAGCTCCTTTCGCAGCCCGCTCAGGCATGCGTAAAAGTCCCTGGATCAGTCAGGTACGAAAACCCATTTACAAGAGTGCCGTTGATGCCTGGAAAAAATACGAGGATCATTTGAGCCCATTGATAGAGAGCCTAAACCCTCAGGATTAAACTACGACATCAATTTCAAACAATTATTTCTGGCCGTGAACGGTTTAAGGATAAAGTGTTCGTCAGGCGAACATCCCCAAAGGAGACGTCCGACTGCTGACCGACCAGAACTTCGATACATCCGGTAATACGTACGGCATCTCCGATACGGGCATACCGAGCCAGAGCACCAGCTCTGCAAGGTACTCATCCATCGAAGTCGTCGGCATAAAGCTGCCCCCGCCAATGTCGAGGGGACTGCCGTTGGCAAGATCCGGATAGTCACCGAAGATTCGCCCGCCTTGCACCCCGCCGCCCATGACGATGTGGTGGCCACCCCAACCGTGATCGGAGCCGCTACCGTTCGATTCCAGAGAACGCCCGAATTCCGAAGTCGTAAATGTCGTAACGTCGTCAAATGCGCCATGTTCGATGAGCGCATCGCGAAATGCTGCAAGGCCCCGGCTCAGCATCGGCAGCAGGATAACCTGGTTTTTGAGTAGCTGGTGATGATGATCCCAGCCGTCGAAATGGATAAAAAAGATTTGTCGGCGAGCCCCGAGTCTGTCCCGGGCTGCAATAATCCGGGCCACCTGCTGCAGGTCTGCCGAAAACGAATCTGATGTGAAACGGGTCTTGAATTCAGGGGTATCCGCAATAACGTCCTCAACGACTGACCGGCATTCGGTCTCTACTTTCTCCAGCAGTTGTATCTTACGCCGGACAGCGCCCGGCCGGCGGGCATTGATGGCCTGCTCCGCCAGTTGCTGGTTGACGTAGGAGAAGTCGACGCCGGCCGACAAACCCGAGTGCTGCCGGTACGGTCGTGACTGAAGATTAGCCGCCGCCGAACAGGCCCCAAGCTGCATCACATTCCTGCCGGACATCGAAATATTTATGGGCAATCGGCTCTGCGAGCCGTAATCCCCCAGCACGTCAGCAACCCTGCCCGCCCATCCGCTGCGTGACCGGTGATCGTGTGCACCACGATGCCAGCGCGCAATGAGGCCGGAGTGTGACAAGTCTGGCATGTGGGCACTACCCGGACGACCAGCTGGGCCTGGCAGTGGTCCCGCGTTGGCGAGTAGTGCGATTTCTCCAGCCGTATAAAGCTCATGCACCTCAGGCATGCCGTAGTGCAACGCGTAAGACCGACCTTCGCAATCACCGCGGTGCAAAGGCAGTAATTCATTGGATTTCAGAGCAAGGTTGCCACGACGTTTCCTGTAGTTTCGGTGCGATGAGGCATCCGTTGGAACCAGCATATTAAAACTATCAGCACCACCGCCGAGCGAGATACATACGAGTGCCCGATAATGCGGCGCACCTGCGGAAACTTCAGCTTGAGCGTTACCAAAAAACGTGGTCGCTCCGGACGCGGCAGCCAATGCACAACCGGACTCCAGAAATTGCCGTCGTGTTAGCATTTTGAACTTTGTCTCCTGTCTTCTGGCTTGCCAGATTCTCTGGCTTAAAACACCCAAAGTGACCCAGTTGCGATCGATGTTAGCTCGATTGTACTTCGAATGCAATTTATGGCAATATCGCTCAAGGTCAATCAAGAGAATTGCAACATGGCAGACTGGAATGCACGTAATCAGAGTAACAAAGCCGTTGTCTGGGAGTACTGGCAGCGTATGAATCATGCGCAGGCGATTGAAGTGCCTGGCATTGTCAAAGCGGCCTTTCACAAGGACGTTGATTGGAACGGACCGCAACCGATCAACCAGATTCGTGGCTCGGATGCGTTGATCAAGGAATTCTGGGAGCCTTTGCTGCATTCGTTTCCCGATATCAAACGCGAAGCCGATATCCTTATGGGTGGTGTCGACGGCGACAAGGACTGGGTAACCGGCACCGGCTACCTGACGGGCACATTCGTGCACGACTGGCTCGGCATACCGGCGACCGGCAAGAAGACACACATCCATTTCGGCCAGTTCTTCGTTATGCGTGACGGGAAAATTGCGGAAAGCTACTGCATTCTCGACATTCTCTCGGTCTTCAAGCAGGCCGGTTTCCAGGTGCTGCCGAACGCACTTGGGCGTGAGGGCGGTAAGGTGCAAAAGCCCCGCGGCGGCGATGGGATCATGCTCATGGAGCAGGATGAGGTCGAAGGGCGCAAATCCAAGCAACTTGTACTCTCGATGTGGAATGGTTTGATGCGTTATGCGCGCGAGCGGGACATGGAGAACATGAGCCCAATGGAGCAGCAGAATTACTGGCAGCCTGATTTTCACTGGATGGGCCCAACGGGTATCGGCTCAACCCACTGCATCCCGGAATTCCAGGATTTCCACCAGCGCCCCTGGCTCATCGGTTTCGGTGACCGTGGCCTCGACATTGAGCGAGGCGGGCGCGACATGGGCTTGATTGGTGAAGGGCAGTACGCCTGCGGCGGTATCTGGAACCAGGAGTTCTCCGCCCACCATGGCCAGTACATGGATATTCCCGCGACCGGTAAGATGATGACACTCCGCGATTTCGACTGGTACAAGCGTGACGGCAACTACCTCAGCCAAAATTGGATACCCATCGATATCATCGATCTCTTCAAACAACTGGGTGTGGACCTGTTCGATCGCATGCATCGCCAGCACGAACTACGCAAACGCGGCATCAACTGGTGGGATCTTCCCGTCGATGGTGTGGGCGCACTGGCCAACAGTCGACGCAAATACTGATGCGGTAACGCTCCCGGGTGTACGTAGCACCCATGCCTGCCGGGCCATACGTGGCTGTGCCATTTAGTATGCAGCTTCCATATTATTGACTTCGTAGTTTATCATTTAACCATCTTAACTATATGTTTTCTATAGTTTGCTATTATATTTATACGATTATTTAACATTAATATTGCATTCGAAGTTTTTTATGTTTATGATTTCTTCGTAAAGCCCTACTCAAGCGAAAGCTTTACCTAAGGCGATTGATGCCTGTGCCCAGACGGCAAGATTAGTCGCCAAACAAAATACGCTCCAATCTACTCATGATCTGAACGAGAGGAAGTATATGAACCGGTCAAAACATCACCCTAATTACCGCCTGACTAAGACATCTTTGGCATTAGCCATAGCAGCAATCTTGGCATCCCAGGCCCAGGCTCAGGCTCAACAGGAAGCAGACGAAAGCGCCAGCATCCTTGAGGAAGTCATCGTCACCGCTTCCAAGCGAGAACAGGCGGTCCAGGATCTGTCCATGTCTGTGACCGCCCTCGGTATGGAAGCGCTCGAACGTGCCCAGGTGACTGATATCTCCCGGCTCGATACCATGGTTCCCGGCCTGCAGTTTGCCTCCTCCGGTAACGAGGTGCGACTGGCATTACGTGGTACGCGCCAAAACAACGTGGGCACCGAGGGCGAACAGGCCGTCGGCATCTTTGAGGACGGCGTATATGTCCCAACCTCCACGCAGGCTATGGGCTCCTACCTGGACGTCAATCGTATCGAGGTGTTGCGTGGCCCGCAGGGCACACTGTACGGTCGCAATACGTTTGGCGGGACAATCAATATCATCACAAATGATCCGGACCCCAGCGCCTTCTACGGCACTGTCGAGGCACTGTACGGTGACTATGACCGCATCAAGCTGGAAGGTATTGTCAACATCCCGATCACCGATAACTTTGCCCTGCGCCTGGCTGTGCTTAGTGACCAACACGACGGTTACATCGTCAACACCTGGATACCAGGCCCGTCTGATGACATGAACGACCGGGACGACACGGTTGTACGCGCCAGTCTGCTGTGGAACGTAACGGACGATTTCACCGCCAAATTCAAGGCCACGATTAACGACCGCAAGAGCAATGGATCCGCCATCTGGGGCTATCAGCAGATCGGTGGCTACATCGACGGCGAGTACTTCCCGGGCAACCCGTTCGCACCGCCGAATGCGTCCGACAATTTCGATCAGGGCCCATGGCTCATCGCGCGCGACCTGAAGGGTGACGGGGACGTCGATAACAGCGTTTATACACTGGACCTGGCATGGGATTTCCCCGATTTTGCAACCCTCAAATTCATCGGCAATACGACGAAAATGGATGGGCAACAGAATTACGACTCGGACTACTCCGATGGCTACTTCGATGGAGAGGGATCGGAAAACAACGGTTTCACCGGTTGGCAATCTTCCCAGGACAGCTGGTCCACCGAGCTGCAATTGGTGTCAAACACCGATGGCCGCGTCGACTGGATGCTGGGCCTGTACTACTATGACCAGACCGCCAACTGGAATTGGCTCGAACTGGTTGACGGCGTGTTCGAAGTGCCTCACTGGGACGATCAGGGCGATTACCTGTCCGATTCCTTCGGCGCTTTCGGCAATGCCACCTTCCACGTCAACGACGAACTGCGTCTGCTAGGCGGCCTGCGTTACGCCGAGGACAGCAAGAAGCAACGCGACCAACTCGACTGGGGTGTCTGGCCACCCGTGCCCGTACCCGGCAGTGGCAGTGAAGGGGAATGGGACAAGTGGCTGTGGAAAGCCGGCGTGGAGTATGACATCAACGATGACATGATGACTTACTTCACCGGCTCGACCGGCTACCGCGCGGGCGGCATCAACGTTTTCGGCGCGGACATACCGCCGACTTACGATCCAGAAACAGTCCTGGCCTGGGAGATCGGGCTGAAGAGCACTCTGCTCGATGGTGCCATGACCATGAACGTGGCGGCCTACTACAACGACTTCACGGATATGCAGGCCCAGTCCTTCGGCACTACTCCTGGCTCCGTCAACGTCTTCGAGTTCACTGAGAACGCCGGTACGGTCGACGTCAAGGGCATCGAGGTCGAGATGAATTGGGTGCCTGGTGGCGACTCGAACTGGCACATTGGCGCACAGTTCGCCTATATGAACGCCAAATTCGGTGAATACAGCATCTCCAAGATCTACGGCGTCGGAGATCTCGGCGGTCGCCAGGACCTGGACGACCCGGATGCACCGCTGCTGTCGCTGAAGGGCATGCACCCGGCTATGTCGCCTACCTACACTTTTGGTACGCAGGTGTCCTACGACTGGGTGCTGGGCAACAACAGCGTGATCACGCCCTATGTGCAGCTCTACTACTCGGATGACTATTACGGCTTCGACCTCAACATGCCCGGCAACAACCAGGACGCCTATGCACGCTGGGACCTGCGCCTGATGTGGGACTCCCCTGAGGGCAACTGGCATGTGAACGCCTTCATACTGAACGCGGGCAACGAAGAGGTCTTCACGCGTGCGCTGATCTTTAATTCCGGCGCGCGACCTGATGCCGCAGCCATCCAGACCAACTGGAACAACCCGAAGACCTGGGGCGTCGCGGTGCGATACTCTTTTTGATTTGACTACAGTTCTGTGCAAGTCCCCATGGGATGCTTCCGCCTTAGCGGGAGCATCCTTGTTTAACCCACTGGACAACCGTCGCCGTGAATTCATCGAATGAGCAACGCTTTGCCGATCGGCTGCGAAAGGCCTGGAATCAACACCAGGCTGGGCAGCTTACCGCTGCCGGGCGGGTTTATCGCGAATTACTGGCCGAGGTGCCGGATAATCCTGATCTGAACAATCTGGCCGGATTGTTACAGCTGCAAACCGGCCAGCCAGATCAGGCCGAAAAGCTCATTCGCCGAGCCTTGCAGGCCGAACCCGGCAACCCCCAATCACATTACAACCTGGGCATGGCTTGCAAGGATCAACACCAGTGGGAGAATGCAGCCGAGGCCTTCCAGGCCTGCGTTGACCTGGCGACGGACAATGCCCAGGCCATGAACAGCCTTGGCAACGCGCTGCGACTGGGCGGACAGCCCAAAAAGGCCCTCAGCTGGCTCGAGCGGGCCATTGCCCTGCAACCCGGCCATCCCGCCATCCTGCTCAACCTGGGCATGCTACACAACCAGATGGGTAAGTATGAGGAAGCCGAGGGTTACCTGTCGAAGCTTGTCGCCGTTCAACCCAAAAATGCCGAGGCCTGGAACGACCTGGGTGTGGCACATAGCAAGCTGGGCAAGCCCGACAAAGCCTTGCAGGCCTATCGCGAGGCCACGCGTGCAAGCCGTGATTTCTCCCTTGCATGGCTGAACCGGGGCCAACTCGAAGAACAACTGGGTCAATTGGAAGCTGCAGCCAAATCCTTCCAGCAGGCGATCTCTTCGAACCCCGCCTTGATCGATGCGCACTTCCATCTTGCCCATCTACGCACCCACAGCTCGACTGCAGGGGAAATAGACGCCCTGGAAACGCTTTGGAGCAAGGGTGGTCTGGACAGCACCCAGGCATCGCGACTGGCTTACGCCCTCGGCTTCGCCCATGAATCGAACGGTGATCATGACCACGCATTTCACTACATGAGTGAAGCACACGGCTTGCTGGGCAAGCGCCACGGCTTCGATATTGAATCTCACCGCGATGCAGTATTGGACAACATCGCCCTGTGCACTACTGAAAATCTTGCTGCACGGTCCGTTGCGGAGAACCGGGATGAGCGACCGGTGCTGATCTGCGGCATGCCTCGCTCGGGAACGACGCTGGTGGAGCAGATTCTGGCCAGCCACCCGCAGGTGTTTGCCACCGGAGAGCAGGTTGTTCTGGCTCGTCTGGCGGGTGAACTGGCGGCCGAGACCGGCACCCACTTTCCCGCGTGCCTGTTAAGCGCGAGTCAGGAGTGGTTGAGTGATGCCGCCAGGCAGTACGGGGAAACCGTGCTCGCGCCCTCCGGTGATGCGCCGAGGATTACAGATACCACCCCTATGAATTACCTGTACCTGGGATTGGTCGCGATGCTATATCCCAAGGCGCGCATTGTGTTATGCATGCGCGATCCCATGGACAACTGCCTGTCCATCTACCGGCAACCGCTGACTGAACCGCACGCCTATGCCCACGACCTGCGGACCCTGGGCCATTTCTACGCCCTGCACACGCAACTAACCCGGCACTGGCAGGAGACGTTGGGGGGAAGACTGGCGGTGGTTCGCTACGAGACCCTGGTAAGCGAGCCCGAAAGCCAGATTCGAAGCCTGCTGACGCACTGCGGCCTGCCCTTCGACCCGGCCTGCCTGGCCTTCCACGAGACGGATCGCCAGGTCAAATCGCCAAGCGCCAGCCAAGTACGCCAGCCGTTGTTCAGCAGCTCGGTCGGCGCCTGGCGAAAATATGAACAGCACCTGGCTCTTCTGAAAGAGGCGTTGGGGCTACCGGTGGATTGATGAACAAATTTGACTATATTGTTGTCGGTGGTGGTTCAGCCGGTTGTGTATTAGCAAATCGACTTAGTGAGCCACAAGATGTATCCGTCTGTTTGTTGGAAGCAGGTCCAAAGGAGTCGAAAAAAGGCCGGGTGCCTTTATTTTTGCACGCGTTAATGGGTGATAGCAGCCGTAATTGGGACCGTTATACGGTACCGCAGCCACTGTTAAATGACCGGCCTATCTACCAACCATGCGGTCGTGGTTTAGGCGGTGGCAGTGCCATCAACTCGATGATCCATATCCGTGGGTTTAAACCCGATTACGACGGTTGGGCCGCACTTGGCAATGAAGGGTGGAGCTATGACGAAGTGCTGCCTTATTTCAAAAAATCGGAAAACTTCCAGTATGGCAGCAGCGATACTCACGGCGTTGGCGGCGAGCTATCGGTGTCAGGTTTAAGACACATCGAAAAACCGACACGAGTCTTGCTGGATGCAGCAGATGAATGTGGTTACCCAGTGGTTGAAGATTTTAACACTGGCAATGTTGAAGGGTTTGCTCCTTACCATGTAAATCAAGTCAATGGAGAACGTTGCAGTTCAGCCCGGGCATTTATTGAACCTGCGTTAAAGCGCTCAAATTTAACCGTGATCACTGGCACTCACGCCAGCAAAGTACTGTTTGACGATAATAAACGTGCGGTGGCGGTAGAGTACGTGCAAGACGGCAAGACTCGGAAAGTGGCTTGCAACAAAGAGATCATTTTAAGCGCTGGTGCGGTTGGTTCGGCGCAACTTTTGCTGTTATCCGGCGTTGGGCCAGCGAAGCAGTTAGAGCAACATGGCATAGAGCTAGTGCATGATCTGCCTGG
>RCNC010001624.1_pt1 | contig 15196 bp, 16 predicted proteins | sample 2041301 | NCBI WGS metagenome assembly RCNC01 (sample SAMN09708231, study PRJNA481090) | Marine sediment metagenome, whole genome shotgun sequencing project. | biome: marine sediment; feature: ocean; material: sediment; isolation source: Sewage treatment plant 13A marine sediment (STP13A) ... | reverse complement strand
ATCCGCAACGGATTCTGCTCGAGCCGGCGAATACTATCGTCATCAAGCTGGTTTTTCACGCCTGAAAAGTACTTCACCAGCGTTTCCCGATAGCTTGCCCGGGATTCGGCCGAACCCAGTGAGTTAATTTGTAGCTCAATACGGTCAATTTTAAGCGTCTGCCACAGGCGTGCGCTCATGATAATTAGCTCTGCATCCACGTCCGGGCCCGCATAGCCCAAGGCTTCCACGTCAAATTGGTGGAATTGCCGGTAGCGACCTTTTTGCGGCTTTTCGTAGCGAAACATCGGCCCCGAGGTCCAGAGCTTGTGTCGCTGGTTATGTAACAGGCCGTTCGTAATTCCGGCCCGCACAACGCTCGCGGTCGCCTCCGGGCGCAAAGTCAGGCTCTCTTCATTGCGATCGAGAAAGGTATACATCTCTTTTTCGACGATATCGGTGACCTCGCCGATAGATCGCCTGAACAACTCTGTGTGCTCAACGATCGGCAGCCGAATTTCGGCATAACCATAGGAATGCACCAGATCCTGCACAACATTCTCAAGATATCGCCAGGTGCCTGAAACGTCAGGCAGGATATCGTTCATTCCCCGGATGGCTTTTGGTTTCACTGGATCTGCTACTGGTTGAGTATGGCCACACGCACCGTGCGGTTCGAACTATCTGGCGTCGGCAGCGAGTAGGTACTGTTGTTAACCAGGACTTCGACGTTATCGGCATTGCCGAACAACGCAGATATCGGCGGCTTGCCACTGAGCTCGACGGACTGACCGTCACTGCCCATATTATAAAAAAGCCGACGACCGTCAGCATCACTGATTTCTGTCCAACATTCGCCCGAAAAACTGAGTGAAAGACGCAGCTGGTCCGGAGCCGGTGGCGGCACATCCGCGGCGGCTGTTGCCAGCTCGACAGTCTCCTCTTCGGGCTCGGCGACTGCTTCGACGGCCTCTTCAATTTCGTCCGGCTGCAATTGCTCCGGCTGCAGCTTTTGTGGCTGCAATACTTCCGGTTGCGATGGATCAGGCTGCGCTTCTTCGGTCTGCGACGGAGCTGCGGGCGAACTCGCCTCTTTCACCGCAAACCACCAATAGGCGGCTGCAACGACGACGATCACCGTTATCACAGCAATCCACGGTCCCGGTGACATCTCCTGGTTCTCTCTCTTGCGACGCGGAATAATCGGCGGCATCGCCTGGGCTCTGGTCATCGTGTAGTAGTCAGTAAATACATCGCCTTCATCGACACCGACCAGCTGCGCGTATTTACGTAAATGACCTTTGGCGAACACGGGCGCACCAAGCACCTCGAATTCATTGCATTCCAGCGCACGTACTTTTGGTTCGTCCAGATGAAGTTCCTTGGCAACCTCAAGGACCGTTATCTGCTGCTCACGTCTGGCCTCCGCCAATCGCTCGCCACACAATGGGCCTGCGCCTTCGGTCTCAGATACTTCTTCGCTAGATTTGTCGCTTTCTTCGCTCATATTCAGGACTGTTCCAGAATTTTCCGGGCTTCGGGAGACTGTGGGAATTCGCGCAAGAGCCGATTGCTGAAATCAGTTTGGGCTCGTTCGTCGCCCAACTCTGCTTCGATCTGCATCCCGATGTAAAGGACCTCTGCAGATGGCAGATTACCGCTCAAGTAGCGCTGCAGAAAAGCACGCGCAGCCAGATACTCACCGGTGCTTTTCTTCAACAAGCAAAGCTGTAACAGCGCGTCGCCATAATTCGCTTTGTTATTCAGCGCTTCACGAAAATACTTCTCAGCCTCCACCGGGTCGGGTTTTATACTCAGGCAAACGCCCGCATTGGTCAGTGTGATTTCAGCGTTGTCGTTTTCAGTTACGGCAATGGCACGATCAAAATTGCTGATCGCTTCGTCATACTTGCCCTGTCGACAAAGAAAAACGGCATAAGTGTTAAGCACATCGAAATTATTCGGTGCGATCTTCACGGCTCGTTCGTAGGAATCCGTCGCGAGCCGCAGGTTGTCGAGGGCCTCATACGTCAAGGCCAACGTTGAATGCACAATGGGGTTCTTCGGCTCTAATTCGATTGAGTACAAGAGACGGTCACGCGCAAGTTCATACTTTCCATTGCGGTAGTAGCGCGCACCCAATTGGTAGTTCAAATTCGCGGCTTCGCCGGTATCAGCTGCGGGTTTTGTCGGCCCGGTTGTCGTTGAGACGCAGCCGTTCACAAGCAGCACCGCCACAAAAGCGGTCAGGAAATGCCTGCCCTTGTTCATACATTCGCTCATGCCGTTGCCGTCCTTATGTTTTTATCGCTCAGTCGTACCCGCACCCGATCGCTCACTTTACCAGCCAATTGCCCACATGCCGCATCGATATCGTCACCACGGGTGCGACGCGTCGTGGCAATCAGGCCTCTTTTTCGTAAACGCCCCTGAAACTGGCGAATCGTATCCACCGAGGAACGGGCAAATTCGTTGCCATCGAAGGGATTAAACGGAATCAGATTAACCTTGGCAGGCTTGCCCTCGAGCAGATCCGCGAGCTCATCGGCTAGCTGCAACGAGTCATTTACGCCGCGCAACATGACGTATTCGAACGTGATAAATCGTTTTGCGTGTTTTTCCGTGTAGCGCCAACAGGCATCCAGGAGCTCCGCAATCGGATGAATCTTGTTAATGGGAACCAGCCGACTGCGCAAATCATCATTGGGCGCATGCAGCGAGACAGCAAGCGCGACATTGCAATCGTCGCCCAGTTTATCAATGTGCGGCACGATGCCCGATGTACTGACCGTCACTTTGCGTCGCGACAGACCGTACGCGAGGTCCGACAATAACAGCTGCGTTGCCGGTACCAGATTGCGGTAATTCGCTAGCGGCTCGCCCATGCCCATAAAGACCACATTCGTGACCGCGAATTCACCATTGCTACGCCGCGGCAGCGTCTGGTTGGCATGCCAGACCTGGCCAACGATTTCTGCGGCAGTCAGGTTGCGATTAAATCCCTGGGCACCCGTCGCGCAGAAAGCACAATCGAGCGCACAACCGACCTGCGACGATATGCACAAGGTACCGCGCTCGCGCTCGGGAATAAATACGGCTTCAACAGCCTGCCCGGAACCACTCGCAAACAGCCACTTGACGGTACCGTCTGTTGAATCATGTTGTGACAGGACTTTCGGTAGCTCAAGAACTGCAGTCTCTTCGAGACCCGCTCGAAGAGACTTTGCAAGATCCGTCATTTTGTCGAAGTCAGTCACACCACGCTGGTAAACCCAACTCATGAACTGGCGGGCGTGGAACGGCTTTTGGCCCATCGCGACAAAGTGCGCTTCCAGATCGCTTTGCGGCAATCCAAGCAGGTTCTTTTTGTCGGTTTGAGTAGGCAACAAAATCAGCCTATCGCGTTCTCGGGCAAACGCCGTCGTCGCCAAAGAAAAATGCGATCTCGGTTGCCGCTGTATCTGCGCCGTCAGAGCCGTGACAAATATTTTCTTCGATACTGTCGGCGAAGTCGGCGCGAATGCTGCCTGCGTCTGCGTCTGCCGGATTCGTCGCGCCCATAATATCGCGGTGCGTACTGATTGCGTTTTCGCCCTCAAGTACCTGCGCGATAACGGGTCCCGACATCATGTAGCTGACGAGGTCTTTGTAAAAAGGCCGCTCGCTGTGGACAGCGTAAAAACCTTCTGCCTGCTCAGTGCTCAGGTGCAGCATGTGCGCCGCTACAATTTGTAGCCCGGCTTTCTCGAAACGGCTGTAAATCTCGCCGATTAGATTTTTTTGTACGCCATCTGGTTTGATGATGGAGAGCGTCTGCTCAACGGCCATGTTCTGTTCCTTTAGTTGCAATGATTTGAAATATGGAGGAGATCGGGGCTAACCCGATGCGTAAGCTTAAGCGGGTAATTTTACTTCAGACGGTGAAGCTTTCGCCACAGCCGCATTCACCCGCGATATTCGGATTCTTGAAGCTGAAGGCCTCATTGAGGCCATTCTTGACGAAATCGACTTCGGTTCCGTCGATAAGCTGCAAAGCATCCGGATCGACGACGATTTTCACGCCTCGATCCTCGAAAATTACGTCCTCTTGGCCGACCTCTTCCGCATAGTTAATTACATAGGAATAGCCCGAGCAGCCCGTCTTGGTGATGCCCAGCCGTAATCCCACGCCTTCGCCGCGCACTCCGAGGTACTTATGGACGCGCTCAGCAGCCGACTCTGTCAATGAAATTGCCATGATTCAGTTTTGCTCTGTAGGTGATGAAGATTCACGCAGCGCCGCCCCAAGCAAGCGCACCGCATCCTCTAAGACCAGTATACGTCCGCTTTTCTCCGCGGGTACAGCAAGTCTTTGCATAACATCAGAGACGCTAAATTCCTCGAGCTGAGATACAGACTGACCCTCATATTCTGCGCACACGGCTTCGGCGGCGGCGATGAAGTGCGGGCAGCCGCGGGCGCCAAAGCGCAATTTTTCAATTGCTCCGTCCTTGCTTCTGGCGGACAGCTCAACGTGCACCCCTTGCTCGCTTTTCGCGGCGCTCACAGCATCGGCGAGGCTTCCAGCATGCGTAGTGTTTGCGAACAGCTTCCTGACCAGCGAGTTATACGGATCAGCGCTCATGAGCCGTCTCGTATGCCAGCCTGCGGCGCTAATGCGCGCAGTTTGGCGACCGCGTCGCAATAGAGCTGGATCGCGAAGTCGACCTCCTGGAGCGTCGTCGGGCGCCCGAAACTGAAACGAATCGCGCTCTGCGCCTCGTCATCTGTTCGGCCCAGCGCACGCAGCACGTACGATGGCTCCTGATTCTTCGAGTTGCATGCCGATCCGGTCGCTACACAGAGCGGCTCCAGCGCCAGCAACAAGCTCTCGCCTTCGACATCAGCAACGCTGACATTCAATACGCCTGGAAAGCCCGTTTCGAGATCGCCATTTACCTGAATTCCCTGCACGCCCTTAATTCCGTTCCACAAGCGATCCCGCAGCATCGTTATATGAGTTAAATCGTCCTGCATGCTCGCGTTCGCGATCTCTGCCGCGCGCCCGAATCCCGCAATCTGAGGCGCGGGCAGCGTGCCGGGTCGAATCCGCTGCTGCTGTCCACCGCCGAACAACAAGGGCTCCACATGCACCCCGGGGCGGGCCGCAATGTACAGCGCTCCAATCCCTTTGGGGCCGTAGAGCTTATGCGCTGTCATAGACAGAAAGTCGACCGGCAAGGCGGAAAGATCGACAGGTAATTTGCCCAGCGCCTGTGCGGCGTCAACATGCAATAACACGTCACGCTCCCGGCAGGTCGCGCCAATTTGCGCTATATCCTGCACCACGCCCGTTTCATTGTTCACGTACATCACCGACACAAGTTGAGTGTCGTCGCGAATAGCTGACCTCAAATCAGCCAGGACCAGCGATCCGTTGCTGTCAGGTTTGAGCCAGGTCACCTCAAATCCCTGCGACTGCAATGCACGAAACACATCGCTAACCGCATTGTGCTCCGTGAGCATGGTGATCAGGTGCTTGCCGCGATGCGCGCGGTGTCGGGCCGCACCGATGATGGCCAGATTATTCGATTCAGTGGCGCCCGAGGTCCAGATCAAGCGATCCGGCGATGTATGTAACAGTGTCGCGAGCTGTGTTGCTGCTGCAGCGATATGCTCATTGCTGCGGCGGCCGGCCAGATGCGTCGATGACGGGTTGCCGAAATCGCCCGCAATACCCTGCAAACCTGCCATCGTCTCCAGCACACGCGCATCCACCGGTGTCGTCGCCGCATAGTCGAGGTAGATAAAGTCGTTGGCGGAATTCATGAGCCCTCAATCTTTTTCTTGTCAATGGCCGACAACATGCCGCGCAAGATGTTGATCTCATTCTTGTCGACCTCAGCGCGAATGAACAAGCGCCGCAGTCGACGCATCAAATTGCGCGGATTTTCCGGTTTGAGAAAAGCGACGTCGATGAGCACCTGTTCCAGGTGCGTGTAAAAATGTTCAAGCTCATCGCTGGTAGCGAGAGGTGCCTCGTGTTCATAGTGTGCCGGCTTACCGCCCATAGCAGCCATGCGAAGTTCGTAGGTAAAGACCTGCACAGACATGGCGATGTTCAGCGAACTGAAATCAGGATTGGTTGGAATCGTCAGCAGCGTATCGCAGTGATCCAGGTCGGAATTGGACAGGCCCGACTTTTCGGGCCCGAAGATCGCAGCAACGACACCCTCCTCCTGAAGCTCGACAAATTTCGCGGCGCAGTCGCGCGGCTCCATATACGGCCAGGTCAGCGAACGCGACCGCGCGCTGGCGCCCGCTACGAATACGCAGTCCTTGATAGCCTCTTCGAGAGAATCAACCACAGTGGCATTCTCGAGCACATCAACCGCGCCGGATGCGCGAACCGTGGCCCTATCATCCGGGAATATTTTGGGACTAACCAGGGCCAGGTCATCCAGCCCCATATTCTTCATGGCACGCGCCACCGCCCCGATATTGCCCGGGTGAGTGGTTCCAACAAGAACGATGCGTATCGACATGGCTAGCTAAGGTGGCCCAAAGTCCGCTATTCTAGCGCCGCAGTCGGCCAATGGCCGAGTTCTTTGTCACTAATGGAATCGTTCGATGCACCCACTTCTCAATGTGGCCGTGATGGCCGCCCGCCGCGCCGGCAGTACGCTGATCAAGAAAATGGTCAATCTCGACAAGCTTAAGATTGAACAAAAGGGGCATAACGATTTCGTCAGTGATGCCGACCGCGCAGCCGAAAAGGCGGTTATCGACTGTATTCACAAGCACTATCCCGACCACGCCATCCTCGCCGAGGAAAGCGGCGCCAGCGGCGATTCCGACACCGTCTGGATCATCGACCCACTCGACGGCACTACCAACTACCTGCACGGCTTTCCGGTATGGGCTGTGTCCATCGGTGTGCAAGAGAAAGGTCGGATGGAACATGGTGTCGTCTATGATCCGTTGCGCCAGGAATTATTCACCGCATCGCGCGGGCAAGGCGCACAGGTTGATGGGCACAAGATTCGCGTAAGCGGCCAGCAAGAGCTGCCGCGCGCATTGATCGGCACCGGATTTCCGTACCGTGAGGCTGGCATGGATATCACGCCGTACATGAATATGCTGTCCAAAACGATTCTCAATACTTCGGGTGTTCGTCGCGCCGGTGCCGCAGCACTCGACATGTGTTACGTCGCAGCGGGACGTCTGGATGCTTATTTCGAAACCGGTCTTGCACCCTGGGACCTCGCGGCAGGAGCACTAATCGTTAGAGAAGCCGGTGGTATCGTCAGCGGCCTCGACGGCAGCGAGAACTTCCTCGAGACCGGTCACGTGTTAACCGGCACTCCCAGAATCTACCGCGACTTCGCCAAGCTCTGCGCGCCGGAGATTAAAGGGATAATGAGCCAGTAAGCGCCGTTAGGGCAGATCGTCCAGCAGTTCCGGGTCTTTAACCGGCTCAATCAAGTCCTGCGCATTGACGTCGAGTAATAACGCGGTCGCACTTGCCGTGTAAATCGATGAATACGTACCGACGATAATTCCCACGATCAACGCGATCGAGAACGGTCCGATTGATTCGCCACCTAGTACCAGCAAAGCGACCAGAACGATCAACGTCGTTACGCCGGTGATCAAGGTTCGAGCCAGCATCTCATTGATCGAGACGTTCATTGACTCGAAGGCTTCGAGCCCGCGCAGCTTGAAAAAGTTTTCACGAATTCGATCGAAAGCAACGACTGTGTCGTTCAACGAGTACCCGATCACTGCGAGAACCGCGGCCACCACGGTCAAATCGAACGGCAACGCGAATATTGAGAAGAAACCGATCGTAATGATGACGTCATGGATCAACGCTGCGACTGCGCCGAAAGCGAACTTCCACTGAAAGCGAAACATGACGTAGGCGAAAATCATCAGCAAGGCAAATATCATTGCCAGTCCGCCCTGCTCGGTCAACTCTTTACCGACTTGCGGGCTGACAAACTCTACACGCCGCAAGTCAACCGCTTCCTGTCCGGCGGCAAGCGTGCTTTGTAATTCGTTACGAATACTGTCCGCGTCGCCATCTTGTGGCGGCAAACGCACCAACACATCGTTATCAGCGCCAAACAGCATGACCTGCGCATCGTCGAATCCCGCGTCAGCGAGATTACCGCGAATCGCTTCGAGATCAGCAGCCTGTTCGTAACCAACCTCAAGAAGAATACCGCCGGTAAAATCGATGCCGAAATCGAGGCCGCGAGTCATGATCGAGCCGATAGACACCACAATCATAAGCACCGACAGCGCGAGCGCCAGCTTGCGTCGCGAGGCGCCAAGAAAGTCGATACTTGTTTTTTCTTTTATCAGTCGCATTTGTGCATTCCTAAATCGGTACGGACTTCAAATTGCGGCCGCCGAATGCGAGGTTCACGATTGCGCGTGTACCAATAATCGCTGTAAACATTGATGTCATGATGCCAAGCGACAAGGTGATCGCAAATCCCTTGATCGCACCAGTACCGAATGCAAACAAAACGACCGCCGCGATCAACGTCGTAATATTGGCGTCCGAGATTGATGACAGCGCCTTGTCGTAACCCGAGCTAATGGCAGCCTGAGGCGGCGCACCTGCCGCAAGCTCCTCTCGGATACGCTCAAAGATCAGCACGTTAGCATCCACCGCCATACCGACAGTCAAGACGATACCGGCGATGCCAGGCAACGTTAGCGATGCCTGTAACATCGATAACAACGCAACGATAAAGACCAGATTAGATAGCAAGGCAACGTTCGCGATCATGCCGAACCAGCGGTAGTAAACCGCCATGAAAACGATCACTGCCAAGAAGCCGATCTTCACGGCATTGAAGCCGCGATCGATATTGTCTTGCCCAAGGCTGGGACCGATAGTGCGCTGGTCAATGATGTAAACAGGAGCAGCGAGTGCGCCGGCACGTAGCAACAATGCGAGCGAACGTGCTTCGATCGGATTCAAACCAGTCGTCTGGAATTTGTTCTTGAACACACCGCGAATCGTCGCCGTGTTAATAATTTCTTCCGTCTTGATCACGCGATACTCGGTAACACCATTTCTCGTAACCGCTTCACGCGTTGTTTCGATAAACAATGTCGCCATCGGCTTACCGACGTTGATCTGCGTGTTCTCAAGCATGCGATCACCACCGACCGAATCAAGTGTGATGTCGACAGCAGGCAAGCCCTCGCTTGACGTGCCATAGTTGGCATTCACTATCTGGTCACCCGAGGCGATGACCTTGCGCCGCAACACTTGCGCTTGCTGGCCGTCCTTGCCCGGATAGCGGCGTGATCCGGGCTCGTCGCCAGACTGATCGACCATTCTGAATTCAATGGTCGCCGTGGCTTTCAGAATATCGATGATCGCGTTCGGATCTTGTACGCCCGGCAATTGCACGACGATTCGATCGAGACCTTGTTGCTGCACCAGTGGCTCGGCTACACCCAGTTGATTAACCCGATTTCTCAGCGTCGTTACGTTTTGCTCAATCGCGAGTCTGCGGCGCTCTTCGATCTGAGCTTCGGTCATGCGCACCAATAGCGACTTGCCGTCAGTACCATCCGCGATCAAAACATCCGCATCAGCCAGGCGAATTATTTCGCGCGCAGCAATCAAATCTGCCGCGTCCGTTATACGTATGGTTATCAGGTTTTCTTTGCGCTCCACCCGATGCCTGCTCAAGTCCGCGTCGCGCAAACGGTCGTCGAAGTCCAGCTCGTACGACTTCATACGTGTCTCGATCGCCGTTGTCATATCTACTTCGAGCAATACATACACACCGCCACGAAGATCGAGACCGAGGCTCATTGGGTCGAGACCCAGGTTACGTACCCACTCCGGAAGTTTGGGCGCCAGCGTCAGAGCGATACTTGCTTCTCGCCCATAGCGTTCACGCAATCGCTCTTCGGCAATCCGCTGATCTCCTACAGAGGTGAATCGCAATACAACGCGGCCGTCTTTAACGTAGGCCGCCTCGGGAACTACTTCTGCGTTCTCAACGGTCTGCACGATTTGTGCAAGTCGCGTCCCGGACATAGCGTTGCCATCTGTATCGGACAACTGAATCGCAGGCGAACTACCGTAGATATTCGGCAACGCCATCAACAAGCCCGTCATCAAAATGGCGAGCACCAGGAAATTTAACCAACCAGGGTACTTATTCATATCGCAGCAGGATGTCTGTCAGGCGTTGTCGAAAGTGTCTTTCGGCACAATCTGCGAGACGCTGGCTTTTTGCATTTTGACCTCGGTGTTGTCGTCAATTTTGACAACGACGTAGTGATCACTGACGCCAGTAATCTTGCCGAGAATGCCACCCGCGGTCAGAATTTCATCACCTTCTTTCAGTGCGGAAATTAAAGCCGTATGTGCCTTCTGTTTCTTTTGTTGCGGACGGATCAGCAAAAAATAGAAAGCTGCAAAAATGACTATCATTGGCAGCAAGAAACCGAACGGGTCAGCCGCTTCGGCACCCTGCGCATTTGCGTTTTGAATTAGGAAATCCATGATTCTCAATTTATAGGTTGTGACGTGCTTTCTGGAGCAGCCCAGAAAATTAGCGCGGTATTATGGCATACAGCAATCGAAATAAGGGCAGCTTCTGATAACGCAAGGGCAAAGAATTTAGTTCGAATAGGCGTCGCGTATTCCGGCCACGACCTGATCCAGCGTGCCATTTCCGATAGCCGCCCTCAGCGACGCCATAAGTTGTTGATAATAATGTAAATTATGAATAGTAGCGAGCCGCGGACCAAGAATCTCGCCGCACTTCATGAGATGTCTCAGGTACGCCAGACTATAGTTCTGGCAGGTATAACAGGAACAATCCGGGTCCGGTGGCGACATATCGTCGACATATTGGGCGTGGCGATACTTGACCGTGCCCCGCGAGGTGAACATTTGTCCGTTGCGCGCGTGACGGGTTGGAATAACGCAGTCGAACATGTCGATGCCGCGCAATACGGAGTCCGCAATATCAACCGGCGTCCCTACCCCCATGAGATATCGTGGTCGATCCACCGGCATCGTCGGCATCAAATCGTCCAGTACCTGGATGCGCTCGTGCTCGGGCTCACCCACCGCGAGACCACCCACTGCGAAGCCGTCGAAGCCGATTTCGCTCAAGCCAGCGAGTGACTCCTGACGAAGATCGGCATAAATCCCGCCTTGTACGATGCCGAAGATAGCTTCGCCACGCTCGGGCGACGTAGCGCGCAGTCCGTCGAATTCAGTACGACTGCGTCGCGCCCATCGCAACGACAACTGCATGGATTCACGCGCTTCCTCCTCCGTAGCCGGGTACGGTGTGCACTCATCAAACACCATGCAGATATCGGCGTTGAGATCATGCTGCACCTGCATCGATTTCTCGGGCGACAGAAACACCTCGTCGCCATTTACCGGCGAGCGAAAGCGGACGCCCTCTTCCGATAATTTGCGCATTGCCGCAAGAGAGAACACCTGAAAGCCGCCCGAATCCGTCAAGATAGGACCGGGCCAGTTCATAAATTCGTGCAGACCACCGTGCTTGCGAATAATTTCTGTGCCGGGGCGCAGCATGAGATGAAAAGTATTGCCCAGAATGATTTCCGCGCCGCTACTGCGCACTTCTTCGGGTGTCACGCTCTTGACTGTCCCGTAGGTTCCTACCGGCATAAATGCAGGCGTTTGTATGTCGCCACGCCGAAAATTCAGCAGCCCGCGCCTGGCGGCGCCATCCTGCGCGTTGATCGTGAACTTCATGAACAGCCATCCGGCGTAAGAAACATGGCGTCACCGTAGCTGAAGAAGCGGTACTTTTCGCGCACGGCGTGTTGATAAGCGAGTAAGACGCGTTCGGTACCTGCAAACGCAGCAATCAGCATCAGCAGTGAAGATTGTGGCAAGTGAAAATTTGTGAGCACGGCGTCAACGCTGCGAAATTTGTAGCCGGGCAGGATAAAGAGATCAGTCTCGCCGCGAAAGGCCTGCAATTCATCTGTTGTCGAAGCGCACTCGAGCGCGCGCACCGATGTCGTGCCGACTGCGATCACCCGCCCGCCGGCCGCACGCGTAGCGGCAACCGCGTCGCACACCGCCTGATCGACTGTAACGCTTTCGCTATGCAGTTTGTTCTCTTCGACATTCTCCTGACGCAACGCCTGGAAGGTTCCCGCGCCGACGTGCAAGGTTACCCAGGCGTGTTGTACGCCGAGCTTGCGTGTCTCTTCGAGCATGGCCTCATCAAAGTGCAGGCCAGCTGTTGGTGCCGCGACTGCACCAGGGTCGCGCGCGTAAACAGTTTGGTAGCGAGTGCTATCGGATGCTTCGGCGTCGCGCTCAAGGTACGGCGGCAACGGCATCTCACCAACACGCTCGAGCAACGGCAAGACAGGGACAGCAAATTCAAGGGCGAATATTTCGCCTTCGCGACCGGTAACTGTCACCAAATTATTATCGACCAGAAGCTTGCCGCCGGGCTTGGGCGATTTCGACGCCCGAATATGTGCGAGCGCTGTTGCATCGCCCGTGACGCGCTCAATCAGTATTTCAATACGGCCCCCGGACTCCTTGCGGCCGTGCAGCCTGGCTGGAATCACTTTGGTGTCATTGAAGACCAGCAAATCGCCCTTGCGCAGCAAAGCAGGCAGGTCGGCGAAAGATCTATCCCTGATTTCTGTGTCGACCTCGAGCAATCGACTGCCGCGCCGCTCCGCAGTCGGGTAGCGGGCGATCAGCTCATCGGGCAGGTCGAAATTGAAATCGGATATACGCATGGGCGCGCATGGTAGCAAACCCATGCACCGCCATCCTCGGCGCTACTGCTCTTATGTTCTGTCGCCCACTGCGACCTCTGGCAGCAGCCCACTGCTCAGGTCATCCGGTATTTCTACAGCAAGCGTGCGGCGCTTCTTATTGCGCATGATTTCCAGCTCAAGAGACTCACCGGCCTGGTAAGAACCCAGAATACGCAAGGCGTGTCGTACCGAGGTGGGCTCACGGCCGTCAATTTTCTGGATGACGTCGCCGTCCTCCAATTGCAGTGATGTCGACGCCGGCGCGCTGACGACGAGCAGCCCTTCGTCAGTACCGAAATACTGGCCAAGGCCTGCATTCAATTCGACCAGTTCCATATCGCCCCAACCATCACTGCTCCAGTGGAATACCATTTGCCTGGGCGCGTCGGGCACGCCCGGCAGCACTGAAACATTTGGCGCCGACGGCATGCGGAAGCCGCGGCCGTCACCGGCGAACGCGAACACCTGCGATTCAATCGGCCGGGGTTCTACCTCCACCTTGCCGCCCTTGCCATCACGAATGTACTCAAGCTCGAGCGTGTCGCCTTCCTCAACACCGCGCATGAAGTCCAACAAACGATTGGTCGCATCGTCAGAGTTCTGCGCTCCCAGTGACTCGCCATTAACAGACGTTAGCAGGTCGCCCGCACGCAGTCCGGCGTCGTCAGCGGCACTTCCCGGCGTTACACCAACAATCGCGACCCCTTTGACTGGGCCCGCATTCTCACCACCGATGGACACGCCAAGCCGCGGTCGATCACTGCTAATAATCTGCACGCGTTGCTGCATGCCTTCGAGTTGCGGCAAGCGCTCGTGCGTTAGCTCTGCGATTTGCCTGGCGGCTTCCGCCATACGCCTTTCGGCGTCGTACATGCGGCGCTCAACCTCGGCGTTGCGTACGGCGACTTCCCTGGTCACAAATTCCTGGTCGCGCTCGACCTCAACTCTGACGTCGTCCGTCTGTGCAACCGCCTGGCCCACAAGAAGCACTGCGGCTGTGGCTGGCAAAAGGGTTTTCCAATAATTCATTATGTGTTTCTCCATTCGGGCCTGAAGGCCCTCCTACATCAAAAGGATGTCCGCTGCGCTTGCGCGTAACGCAACTGGACCAGTGATTTCATCAACCTGACGCGTTCCCGCCAGAACAATTCTGTTTCTTCGGCAGTCATCTGCACTGCAGAGTCATTCAACTGATAATCAATAGCGGCCACCGCATTCTCGATATCAGAAATGGTTGCGACAGTACTGGCTCGCAAGACCTTCGGCTCGTCCGGCAAAGAACGTAAGTCACTCTCGAGTTGTTGCGACTGCACCATCAGTGCCTGCAAGGCCGTGATACCGAGCGAGTGTTCTTCTGCCGTTGCCTGCGGTTCGGTCATGCTCGGGCCCAGCTCAGGCGTCGACGTTATTCTCGGTACCAGAATCACAGCCATAACCACCGTCGCGGCTATTGCCAAACCGCCAAACCAGGTCGAAGGACGCTGCACAGCCGTTGTGCGAATCAGGCCTTCTGCCTGCGCCTGCTCGCGAATACGATTCCAGACTATCCGTGGCGGCATCGTATCGGGGAGGTCATGCAATCCCCGTAACAATTCATCTCGCTCATCGACAGTTAGCCCGCAAATCATTTCTTCATCCTTTGTCTTATTGCTCATCTCTCAAAAACTCCTGAGCGCGTCATCCGCTGCGTTCTCGGCGTTGCCGGTCGCGAGCATTGGACGCAATCGTTGATAGGCTCGCGACAGCTGCGATTTCGAAAAACTTTCTGTACGACCCATCATTTTTGCTATCTCTTTGTGCGTAAACCCTTCCACGTCGTGCAGCCATACGACGGTGCGACTAACCTCCGGCAAATTCGCCATTGCTGCATCGAGGTCAATCGCCTCATCCGGATGCCTGGAAATGCCATGACTGATTGCATCACCTGGCGTCACTTCGTCCCAGTCCTCAGCCAGCGACTGACTCCTGGCGGTCCATGCCGAGCGCAGGAACATCAGCGCCTTGGAAACCGCTATGCGGCGTATCCAGCTGCCGAGAGCCGCCTCACCACGAAATTTCGCGATCGAGCGCATGATCTCGATAAACGTCTCTTGCACCAGATCTTCGGCATGCGCCGGGGCCCGTGTGAATCGCAGGCACACCGAGTACACCGGGGTCGCGAACGCCCTGTAGATGATCTCGTGCGCACGCGCGTCGCCGCGGGCCGCTAGCCGCACTATCGCCGGGTCGATCTCAATGTCAGCAAATTTGCTCATGTCTCGGAATATTAGATGCCCAAAGGGGCAAAAGGGTCGCACGGGAAAGATTTTTTTGCCTATACTGTGCGCCGTTCGATTTAGGCATGCCGGGATGGCGGAACTGGTAGACGCGCTGGATTCAAAATCCAGTTTCTGTGAGGAAGTGGGGGTTCGATTCCCCCTCC
>RCNC010001623.1_pt1 | contig 15199 bp, 16 predicted proteins | sample 2041301 | NCBI WGS metagenome assembly RCNC01 (sample SAMN09708231, study PRJNA481090) | Marine sediment metagenome, whole genome shotgun sequencing project. | biome: marine sediment; feature: ocean; material: sediment; isolation source: Sewage treatment plant 13A marine sediment (STP13A) ... | reverse complement strand
GTAACTCACCTCGGCTGCCGTTCCGCCCGTTATACGCCGGCTTCGCCAGATGGTGAGGGTAACGCAGCATGCTCACCTGCTAATGCACCAGAGGATGCCTTCCGCGTGGCCACCAGCACCCAACGTTCCATCAACGTATTTGCCTTCTGATCTTAGTTGAAGGTATTTTAGGCTTTCATGGTAAAGTACCGGTTGATGGGGAAAGGGCTTGCTTTCAGAAAAAATGGATCGATATGAACTGATCAAGCTCGAGCGAAAATGGTACAGAAGCTCTGCAAAACTGAATCTAATGAATCCTGGAGAGTTTGGTATGATAAAATTCCTGAATCACAGGTTCATAGAATTCTCTCTAGATATGGCTCGTGTGCTCGACCCTATGCATATTGAAGTATTTCATGAACGTAAAGATCTATACTATAGAAATGAAAGAGGATTTGTTAACAGTGAGGACTTTCAATCTGCTATAAATGATCTTGGGCTTCAACATGAGCAAGAATCAATGATTAAAAACATATATGGATTTTGTTTTGAAGAACTACCAGGAATCTTAGGCATATCAGAACGTCAATTGCATTACCAACCAGGCGATCTGGAGAGCATTGAAGAATTGCGTGAAAAGAAAATATATCAAAGAGAACCCTTCAGAGAGCTTCCTGAAATTGAGAAAAGAATTGATAAAATAATTAAGAAGTATATTAAGTAAGCCTGGTTTTAAACAGTAACTAGTTTTTCGCTACAAAGTCGGATATATTATTCTCGATCCGCCCATTAATATCAGAGATATCTGATTTTTGAAATTTCTCTCCTGTAATACTTTCAAATAATTCAATATATCTTTCCGATACTTTTTGAACAAAATCATCAGGCATATCCGGCACCGTTTGGCCTGGCTTACCCTGGAAGCCTTTCTCAATGAGCCATTCCCGGACAAATTCTTTTGATAGTTGTTTCTGGGGTTCATCTTTGTCAAATCTTTCAGTATACCCACTCCTATAAAAGTACCTGGATGAATCAGGTGTATGTATTTCATCAATCAGGTAGATAGTTCCATCCTTTTTCCCAAATTCATATTTTGTGTCAACAAGTATCAAGCCCATATCTTTTGCCATCTGGGTTCCACGTTTGAAAAGCTTGTATGTGTAATCTTCCAGCTTGTTATAATCTTCAATACTAACAAGGCCTGAAGATATTATTTCCTCTTTTGAAATATCTTCATCATGGCCAAATTCAGCCTTTGTAGTGGGTGTAATTATGGGTGCAGGAAACCTTTGATGCTCTTTCATTCCCTCAGGAAGGGCCACTCCGCATAATTGCCTTTTGCCCTCTTTGTACTCCCTCCAGGCATGACCTGTTAAGTAACCTCTGATAACCATCTCAACCTTAAAAGGTTCAACATAGTGGCCAATGGTTACATTCGGATCAGGACAATTCATTTTCCAGTTTGGAACAATGTCATTGGTAGCGTCCAGGAATTTCTCAGCGATTTGATTTAAAACCTGTCCTTTATATGGGATTCCTTTTGGGAGAATTACATCAAACGCAGAAATTCGGTCGGAAACGACCATAACCATATAATCTTTAACACGATAAACGTCGCGTACTTTTCCTTCGTATTTGCTTTTTATACCTGGAAACGAAAAATCTGTTTTTACAATTGCAGAACTCATATTAAACATTTAAAAATTAGTTACAAAAGATAATCATTTAAATAAAAAAAAACTAAAAAAAGAAGACATTCTGGGCTCCCCTGGTTCTCATCGGATTCTTTTTCATTTATTGAATTTTTTTATTTTTCAGATTTTTTTTCAGAGCCATCAAATTTAGCATAGGCCCTGACTATATCTTTAACCAGCTGATGTCTCACAATATCTCTTTCGTCAAATTCGATAACAGAAATTCCCGGTATCCCATCCAGGATATCTATAGCCATAACCAGGCCTGAATCTCGCTTAAAAGGCAAATCAATTTGAGTAACATCACCATTGACAATAAATTTAGAATTAACTCCCATCCTGGTTAAAAACATTTTCAATTGGTTAAGAGTAGCATTTTGTGCTTCATCCATAACCACGAAAGCATTTTCAAGTGTTCTTCCTCGCATGAAAGCCAATGGAGCAATTTGAATTACCTCATCTTCAATATAATTTGCAAGTTTTTTCGGAGGAATCATATCTCGTAATGCATCATAAAGAGGTTGCAGGTAAGGATCCAGTTTATCTTTTACATCTCCTGGAAGAAAACCCAAATGTTCTCCTGCCTCCACAGCTGGCCTGGTAAGCACAATTCTTCTCACTTCATTATTTTTCAAAGCCCTAACAGCCAGAGCAATAGAAGTATATGTTTTCCCCGTACCAGCAGGCCCAACAGCAATTAGTAAATCGTTCGTTGAATAATCATCAACCAATAGTTGCTGATTTATAGTCCTTGCCTGGATCGGTTTTCCACTATTCCCATATATCAGAACATCATTTCTGGATCCGTTCCAAATTATTGTTTCTTCCTCTGTACTGTTCAGGATCCTGGCAATTTCAGACTCTGATAATTCATTGTGATCCTCAAGGTAACTGATAATATCACTCATTTTACTTTCGAAAAGTTCAATCTCCTTTTCATCACCCTGTACTTTTAGTACATCACCTCTGGCCACAATTTTTAATTTTGGAAAGACAGAAGATATTTTATTAAGAAATTTGTTATGGACCCCATAAAAAGATTTTGGATCAATACCTTCTAAAGTTATCAGCTTTTCAACCATAAAGATCTCGTAATTATCATTACTTTTGTATCCAACAAAAATAAGTCCATTTTTTGAGCTTGATATCATTTATGAAGGTTTTTTATTACCAATGCCCATAATTACTTTAACTACTGACTGGAATAAAGATGATTACTACCTGGCCGCAATAAAAGGCCAATTAAATGGCTTGTGTCCGGGAGTAAATATTGTTGATATTTCGCACCAGGTTCCTTCCTTTAATGTTCGTCATGCTGCCTTCTTAATTAAAAATAGCTATAGCCACTTTCCTGATGGGACCATTCATATCATTGGAGTAAACTCAACATCTGTTTCAAAACCCAGATTTCTACTGATTTCGGTAGATAAGCAATATTTCTTAAGCTATGACACTGGGATTTTCGGTTTGCTTTTTAAAGATGAGCCTAAGGAAGTTATTGAAATAAAAACGGAAGAAACCAATCAGGTAACTTTCCCTGAACTGACTGTATTTGCAAGAATAGCCTGTGAAATTGTCCAGGGGAAAAAGATGTCTGAGCTGGGTAAAACCACATCGAAATTCACGAAAACAATCCCTCTTAGAGCTGCCATTGACGAATTAACCATTACAGGTAGTGTCATATTCATTGATTCATACAGAAATGCCATTACCAACATTACCCGAGAGCTTTTTGATCGTATTGGACTTGGCAGAAAGTTCGAAATCTCAATCCAGAGCGATCATTATAAGGTAAAAAAAATCAACAGCAATTATGGTGAGACAACCATGGGTGAATTGCTGGCTATTTTCAATTCAATTGATCTTTTAGAAATCGCTATCAATAGAGGCAATGCAGCTGATCTTCTGGGTCTAAGTACCAATTCCGTTGTCCGGGTAAAGTTCATGGAATAATACAAGACTTCTAACAATACTTTTCTTGAGAAGAAAAAGCTTCACGCTATTCTGATTTCTTTACTTTTGATGGCAATTATGTTAACTAATTTTAATACAGAAATAAATTTCAGGATATAGATGGAAAAATCTGACATTTTAAAAGCAGAGAAGGAGTTTGGCAGATTGTTAGGTATTATGAACGAATTACGTGCTCAATGCCCCTGGGACAAAGAGCAAACCTTTGAGAGCCTCAGGAAACTAACCATTGAAGAGACCTATGAACTTGGTGATGCTATTCTAAAAGAAGACAGGGAAGAAATTAGAAATGAACTGGGTGACCTGATGCTGCACATCGTTTTTTATTCTAAAATTGGATCTGAAACCGATGATTTCAATATTACAAATGTACTGGAATCCATTATTAAAAAACTCATATTCAGACACCCACATATTTATGGTAACGTGAAAGTGGATAGTGCTGAAGATGTCCTTCAAAATTGGGAAGAGATTAAACTTAAAGAAGGGCGAAAGGGTGTTCTCACAGGAGTCCCTCTTTCATTGCCTGCCATGGTTAAAGCCAATAGAATCCAGGAAAAAGTGCATGGGGTAGGTTTTGACTGGAAAGAGAAGGAAGAAGTCTGGCAAAAGGTTGAAGAGGAGATAAATGAGTTAAAATTAGAGTTGACAAAAGCTCCAAAAGACTCTGCATTAAATAATTCTAATGAAATTGAGGCGGAGTTTGGCGATTTAATGTTCTCACTAATTAATGCTGCTCGATTGTATGGTATTGATCCTGAGAATGCTCTACAACGAACTAACCTTAAATTCATTGATCGGTTTCAATTTATAGAACATAAGGCCAATGAAATTGGTAAGTCAATCCGAGAAATGACCCTGGAAGAGATGGATACCTTTTGGGAAGAGGCTAAAAATAAAGGTTAAAGCTAAGATTCCCTGAATTCTGTTCCTTGTTCATGAACTGTATTTACCGCTCTCCCTGAAGGATCAGCATTATTCTTGAACGATATATCCCATTCCAGTGCCTCACTGGTACTGCAAGCAATAGAAGGCACAGAAGGTACGCACGCGGCAGCCTGGTCGCTGGGGAAAAACTCACTAAATATAGATCGGTAAACGTACTCTTCCTTTGACTGTGGTGTATTGACAGGAAATTTATATTTCGCATTTTTCATCTGATCGTCAGAAACCTCTTTCAAGGCGATCTCCTTCAGTGTATCTATCCAGCCATATCCAACTCCATCGGAAAATTGCTCTTTCTGCCTCCAGGTAATATCTTCTGGTAAAGAACCCTCAAAAGCTTTACGGACAAGCCATTTTTCCATTCGCCCATCTTTAATCATCTTATCCTCAGGGTTTATACGCATTGCCACATCAATAAATTCCTTATCCAGAAATGGCACCCGGCCTTCCACACCCCAGGCGGCCAATGATTTGTTTGCTCTCAAACAATCGTACAAATGCAATTTATCAACCTTTCTCAAAAGTTCATTATGAAATTCTTTTGCATTGGGTGCTTTATGGAAATAGAGATAACCCCCAAATAACTCATCAGCTCCTTCCCCTGTAAGTACCATTTTTATGCCCATGGATTTAATTACCCTTGCCAACATATACATAGGAGTAGATGCTCTTACGGTTGTTACATCATAGGTTTCCAGATGGTAAATCACATCTCGAATAGCATCAACACCTTCTTGAATAGTATAATGAATCTCATGATGGATTGTTCCAATATGATCTGCAACTTTTCTAGCTGCAAGTAGGTCAGGTGAACCTTCCAGTCCAATTACAAATGAGTGCAATTGTGGCCACCATGCATCCTGAGTATCCTCTGTTTCAATCCTCTTTGCTGCAAATTTCTTAGCTATTGCCGATGTTATTGAAGAGTCTAATCCTCCTGATAACAATACTCCATAGGGAACATCTGACATCAACTGACGATGAACCGAAGCTTCCATAGCCTCCCGTAATTCATCAATACTGGTGCTATTATTTTTTACACTTTCATAATCCATCCAATCGCGTTTATACCAGGATTTCACTTCCCCCTCTTCACTGTATAAATAATGTGCTGGCGGGAATTCTTCAATTTTTGTACACACTCCTTCAAGTGATTTCAACTCAGAGGCTACATAGAAATTTCCAAATTGATCCCATCCCATGTACAGTGGAATAATTCCAATATGATCACGACCAATCAGGTAGACATCTTTCTCTTTATCATATAATGCAAAAGCAAATATACCATTCAAGTCATCTAAGAAGTCGATTCCTCTTTCCCTGTATAAAGCCAGGATTATTTCACAATCTGATTTTGTTAGAAATTCATATTCCTCTTTGAGATCATTCCTTAATTCCACATGGTTATAAATCTCTCCATTTACAGCGAGAATTAAATTCCCATCTTTGCTGTATAGAGGCTGTCTACCAGAGGCTGGATCAACTATAGATAGTCGTTCGTGTGCAAGAATTGCATTATCACTACAATAGATCCCTGACCAGTCTGGCCCACGGTGACGAATTTTCTTAGCCATTTCCAGTACCTGTGGCCTAAGTTTATCCACATCGGTTTTTAAGTCGAATACTCCCACAATACCACACATAATGCTAATCTAAAATTTTTATAAATAAATATTTTTATGACAAAATACAATTTTAACCTTCTATGAAAGCCCTCTAGAAATAGAAATTGGAATTAATTTGCAAAGGAATAAATAATCGAATAGAATATTTGTAATAATTCTATATTAATTTTTATCGAATTCGAAAATAAAATTCTTTCTATGAAAATGAAAGGAAGGTGCTTGTACTAATTTAGATTACTCAGTTCCTCTGATACAAAATCCATTAACTCCCTCACATAATCCTGCGAAAAATCAAACGAAATTCCAGCTGTTTTGTAAATTTCAGGTATCGGAACAGAATATCCAAGAGATAATGCTGCCTCAAATTGATCCAGTGCTTTTTCAGGATTTCTTCTATATTCTTTCCATATTGCAATAGCTCCTAACTGGGCAATTCCATACTCAACATAATATAAGGGAACTTCAAAAATATGAAGCTGCTTTTGCCACATATATTCTCTTTCCTTTGAAAATCCCTTCCAATCAACAATTTTACTACCGAAAACATCCATTATTTCCAACCAGGTATTATTCCTTTCCTGATGCGAATGAACAGGGTTTTTATATAGCCAGTGCTGAAATTTATCCACAGCTGCAATCCAAGGAAGAACCTGCAATACACCTTCTAATTGTGTCTTTTTTGCCCGCTTTAAGTCCTCCTCAGAATCAAAGAAATGATACCATTGATCCATAGATATAAGTTCCATTGACATGGAGGCAAGCTCCGCCACCTCTGCTGGAAGCTCTTTGTACTCCACAATTTTTTGTCCGGCACTTAGAAAGCTATGAATCGCATGTCCCCCTTCGTGAAACATAGTTTCCAGATCACGAAGATTGCCAGTTGCATTCATGTAAATAAATGGGATATTACTTTCATAGAGAGGATAGTTAAAACCACCGGGAGCTTTGCCAATTCTTGAATCGAGATCAAAAAATCCGCCCTCCTTCATTTCCCTGATATATGAACCATATTTGCTTCTAATCTTCCCAAAACTCACAATTGTTTTGCTAACTAGTTCATCTACAAATGAAAAGGGCTTTAATGCAGGCTTTAATTCTGGATCTACTTCCAGGTCCCATGGACGCAAAGTATTCACTCCAAGGCTTTTTTTTCTCTCGAGCATGATTGCATCCACTATTGGGCAAACTTCCAAAGCAATGGCTTCATGAAACTGCATGTTCTCCTCAAAAGAATAATCAAATCGTCCCAAATCAGCCCATTTATATTCAAGGTAATCGTCAAAATCTGCATTTTGGGCCAGTGTATTTCTCTTTGCAATCAAAGAAGTTAGCAGGTTCTGCAATGTATTTGCATCCTTTAGCCTACGCTTATTTATTCTTTTAAAGAAGTCTTTCCGAATACTACGATCTGGATCCTTCGTAAAATTTGCCGCTTCCTGCAAGGTTATTTCTTTCCCTCCATGCGGAATTGTCATTTCTGAGGAAACTTTTCCGTATTCTTGCTCTTCCACTTGTAATTCTGAAATCAAGCTCAGGTTTTTCTCCCTGAAAATGTCCATTCTAGTTTTAAGAGACCGATTGAATACAAGGAATTCCTTATTATCTAATTCGCTTTTCAAAGGGGAGTTGAAAAACTTCTCATCCAGCAGATTAGAAAACCTGGCAACTTCTGGTTCAATTTGAGTAATAAAAAGTTCATAGCTTTTAGCCAATTTTTCATCGGCCGTATTGCAATTCATCTTAATATACCTCCAGGCCAGATTTTCTTCCAGGATGGAAGCCAATTCACTTCTGTCAAGCAACCACTGTTTAACATCATTGCCAGAATTAAATTCACGCAAAAGTAAATCTTCAAAATACTCCTGGATATCTTTAAAGGATCTAATCGATAAGTCTGTGGAGACAAATTTCCGTTTTGCCTTGACTTTCGACAAAGGATGTGTAATGTTCATATAAAAATCTTACTCCTCTGATGAAGGTGCTTCGGTCTTTTCTGCAGTTTCATCAACTTCCTTCTCTTTACTTTCTTCTTCATCTTCAGTAAAATCAAGCATCTTCATTTTACAAAGCAAATTATACCAAAGCGCAACCTTTTTTATATCAGACACATACACTCTATCTTTATCGTAAGTTGGTAATACCTCTTCAAACCACTTCTTTAACTCCTGAGAATTGGCTTTGTGAGAAATAGCTTCCCCCTCATTCTCCTTTTCAAATATCTTTTTCAAGACATCCCTGAGGGAAACTTCTTCTTCTTCTGTAAAGATGGCAATATCTTCCAAGGCGCTAACTTTCTCAGTAGCAAAAGCACTGGTTCTTGAATTATCTTCAATATTTTCAACAATCATTGCATTCCTCCCCTGGGAAATAAATTTATATAAACCGGGTTTTCCCGAAATAGCCAAAATCTCTTTCAAATCCATAACAATTATTTTTTTCAAATTTATTAAATCCTGGTTAATATGGCTATACCATATTCCGTTCTTTCTTTATATTACTGTAGGCCTCGTTTACCTTTTTGAATTTATCATTCGCCACATTTTGAAAATCAGCCCCCAAATGGCTAACTTTATCAGGATGGTATTTCTTAGCCATCTTTCTGTATGCTTTCTTCACTTCATCATCAGATGCAGTTGGACTTATTTCAAGTATTTTGTAAGCAGAATCGGTTCTTGGGATAAACATATATTTCACTGACTCCCTATCTTTATCAGAGATCCCCATGCCGAATGCTATTCTCTCAATAACCTTCATCTCATTCTTATTCACCCGACCATCTGCATTCGAAACACCGTAAAGAAGATGAAGTAGTTCAAGTCTAGAGGAATAATTCATATTTTGTCGAATCTGGTTGGATACATCATCCAGCGGAATATTCTGCTTTAGTATATCTTTAAGCATACCCAATGCCTCAACAGCAGACTCTTCACCAAAGGCCCTAACCAGATATTGTTTGACAAAATCAAGCTCTGAGCGTACCACTTTCCCATCGGCTTTCATAACAGCGGCAATTAGAACCAAAAAACTCATAGCAAAAGCACCTGTAGTTGTTCTTCCACCTAAGCCAGGCCTTCCATTCGGTTTTTCATCAAGCATGGATCCCAAGACAAATCCCAATATTCCACCCAGTGGACCAAAAAATGCCCATCCCAAGCCGCCAGCTATCCATTTCCCAAATTTTCCCATTTTCAATTAATTATAAACTTTCTAGTTATTCAATACTTTCTTTAATTCTTTCTTTTGACTTCTCGATCAAGGTATTATGTACTTCTATAATCTGAGGCAAAAGTAAAGTCTTTTCATCATTTGCAATAACAAAGTCCGATTTTCTCATTCTTTGTTCATCATTCCACTGATTATTGACTCTATCCAATACTTTCCTACGGTCAACCTGGTCTCTTTTTGTTACTCTGTTAATACGAAGTTCCTCTGGAGCTGAAATTGTTATAACAAAATCCAGATACTTTTCAGCTCCCGATTCAAAAATAATAGCAGCCTCCTTAAGAATATAAGGGTATTTGATTTGACTCTCAGCCCAGGAATTAAAACTTTCAAAAACAGCGGGATGCACTATGTCATTCAGTTTTTGGAGTAAATCCTTATTCCCAAATACTATTTCAGATACCGCATTTCTGTTTAAATGACCGTCAGAATATACCTCAAAACCGAGAAGCTCAATTATTTTTGTTTTTACCTCAGGATCTTTCTCAACAATCTGCTGTGAAACAATATCAGCATGAAAAATGGGAATACCCAATCTCTCAAAAATGTCACATATAAATGACTTCCCACTTCCAATCCCTCCTGTTATACCAACCTTAAGCATTATTTCTTTTCAATGATAAAATCTACATATGTTGGATGAATCCTAACGGACTGTACAAAATCAGGATAAGATACAATATTTACTTTTAGCTTATTGCTTATACTGGATTGGATAGATTCATAGTCTACTTCCACCCAGAATAGGTCAGATGAAATATTGTCAAATGTTCCAAGTCCGGATATACAGGTAAGGCTTACCTGGTTGGGGAAGGTCCTTAAAATTAGAGAATCTGGCAAATTGCCTGCTTTAATGGGAACTTTGAAGCTAGCTTCAGTGAATTGCTCTACGGGGATTGTCAACTCCACTTCCTCACGGGGGAATGATACTTTGCTCATAGAAATTAATTCAATCTCCTCGGTAATAGCATTTTTCAAATCGGGATATGATTTTTTTACGGTATAAATACCTTTTAATGTATCAATTATTGAAGCAGGGCCAGAGGCTTCTAAGCTATCTGGGAAAGTCCTTATTCTGTCAATTAGTAGATATTGCCTGGCCAGTGTATAAGTTATGTCTGGTATCACTGGCAAATTCTTTCTAACCATCTCGTCAAACACTAAATTCAATGAGTCTGGCAAAATCTCCAGGATCCTGACCTCATTGGAAAATCTCCGTTCAAATCTGCCATGCAGGTCTTTGGTAAGCAAGTAATACTCCGAAGAGTTCTTTTTCTGCTTGAACACATATGTATTTATATCCAGAGTTAAGGGGACCAGCTTTGTGCTAAGCTTATATTTCAACAAAGTAAAGCCTGAAGCTTGAATTTTAACCGTTAGAATTGAAGGCAATTCATTTACCAGCACTTTATCATCAATTAAATTCTGATAGCGAACTGGAAACTTAACATCTGAAACGAACTCCTTATTTAATTCATTAAGAAGCCAGAATAATGCTGAGATAAATAAGAAAAAGAGGAAAATAAGAGAATTCTTGTTGAACTTCTTTTTCGTCCGAACCCAGAGTCCAGACAAACCGGTATAAAGGATTAGTTTCAATTAAATAAATTAGTTCAACTACTTTTACCTATTAATGTGCCCCCCGGTTACCCAATCTTATGCTGTCACAGTTTGACAGCCTGATTTAACAACCACCACACTATTCTCTGGAATCAATATTAAAAAAAGTAGAAAATAGACTACTTCTGCTTTGCTATATCACTAGAGCTTTTTAAGATTGCACTCTTATCGATTTTAATCTTAATCTTATCAGCAATTTCAACGCTTACAACCTGATCATTAATCTCTACAACTTTACCGTAAATACCACCAGTAGTAACTACTTTATCTCCTTTTTGAAGGCTCTCACGGTATGTTCTTAGTTCTTTTTGCTTTTTCATTTGTGGCCGTATCATAAAAAGATAAAACACCGCCATGATTAATATTAATGGTAAAAAAGTCGTTAGTGGATTTGACCCTTCCGCTGGAGGTGACATTAATAATACTGTTAGGAAATTACTCATAATGATTTTTAGTTTTAAATTTTAATTCAGTTATTATTGCTTATTACTTCAACATGGATATTTAATATTTTTCTTGCTGGTGTTCCATTGGTTCTAATGGCAATTGATTTGTTCTGTGCTCCAATTTTCCCCTTGCTGTCAAAAACTACTTCTAGCTTGCCCCGTTCACCTGGTGCCAAAGGCTCTTTACTATAATTTGGTATAGTACAACCACAAGTAGCAGAAGCAGAAGTTATCAACAGTCCACCTTCACCAGCATTTTCATAAAAAAAAGTATAACTAACAACTTCCCCTTGAACAATTTCTCCAAAATCGTGTGCTTCAGCTTCAAATTCTATCTGCGGTATCCCCTGGATTGTATCATTCAGTGAACTGTAAGAACTATTCTGTTTCCCGCTCCTATCAACACACGCAACAAATAAAATTATACTGAGAAATGAGATCCAAAATATACTAACAACTTTATTCACCAGAATATAATTTTATTAGGGTATATATATTTTATTCATTTATATGCTAATGTTTCCGGCTGCAAAGAAAAGAGATTTAAACTAGTTGTACAACTTTAGCTATTAATTTTATAATTCACCGATTAAACCTTTCCCCTTTTTAACAATGACCTTTTCCTTTTTAAGGTTTTCAGTAATCTTATCAAGAATTCCATTTATAAATATTCCACTTTTCTTAGAGCTGTAAATTTTTGCCAGTTCAATGTACTCATTCAAACTAACCTTAACCGGAATATCAGAAAACTCAACCATCTCGGTAATAGCTAGTTCCATTATCAGAATATCCATCATAGCGATCCTGTCCACATCCCAATTTTCAACAAACTTTCCAATTAGATCCTTATTGTTTTTATGCTTCATTACAGCTTTCCTAAAAAGATTTTTACCAAAATTCCGATCGTCGTCGTTGGTAAAAACTTCTTCCATTTTAGGAAGAGGAATGCTTCCGGGAACAGATTTCTTGATGGTTTTTATTATTCTGGAAATGGTAAACTCAACATCATCATTCCAATAAATACTCTGTTCTTCAAGACATTGATACAAGTCTTCCGAAGTAAATATATAGTCGGTAAATATGGTAATAATGAATTTTTTATCCTCCTTAGAGTTGGTTGACTTACTCATATAATCCTGGTAATCCTCTGAACTGGTAATAACCTGATGAAGCTTTCTTACAACTTCACGATTGTTTACCCAGGTCAATTTTCTCTTTTCAATTACATCACGAAATGTTGAATTATTTTCCAGTTCGTCAACAAACCAATTTTCTGCAAACTTAGTATTTGGATTTAGATCTTCCTCAGTAGGTTTTCTCTTATCTCTAGCAAGATCTATTCTTGATTCTGAATAGTCTACAATCTCAACCATCAGTAGCAAAAGTAAATAATACAGATCCATTGTTTTTTCAATACTATGCAAAAGTTCTTTCTCCGCTATATTTAAGTTTTCACTACCTCGTTTTTCATAGGCATAAAAAGCATGCAGCACTTTAATCCTGAGCAACCTCCTGTTAATCATACGCTTAAGAAGCATTTAATGAATCACAAAAATACAACCTTTTAACATGCCATCAAAAGATTTAACCCAAATACTACAATAAAATATTAATTATCTAGGTGATGGGAAAATTAAATTTACAAAACTATGTAATAAGCATATTAAAATTATTTTTTACTTTTGCCACTGGACATAGCCTATAATTATAAATATTAAAAGTATGGAAGAAGGAAAGGAAAAAAAGGGTGGATTTGAAAATAACAATCGTGAGGAGATTTTTTCAAAAGCCGTCAGAGCTGGGAAGCGAACCTATTTTTTTGATGTAAAAGCCACTAGGCGAAATGATTACTACCTAACTCTTACTGAGAGTAAGAAAAGATTTAGCCGGGAAGGTCAGCCATTTTTCGAGAAACATAAAATCTTTTTATATAAGGAAGATTTTGAAAAATTCTCTGATGGGCTGCAGGAAGTGATTGCCTTTATTAAAGAAGCCAATCCTGTAATGCTTGAAAAAGAGCCCGAAGAAACAACAGTGGAAAAAAAGGAAGAAGTTATTACTAATGATTATACCAATGTTGATTTTGAGGACCTGGAAGACAAGACTGAGTAGGTAATTAAAAAGTAAATTAAAAGAATACCAGGGGTGAACATAGGGTTTTACCCCTTTTTTATTATAAAATTTGTCAGGTAATTCAACTGTATTTATTCATTTTCTCGCCAATAGATGCATCTTTATCGTTGTGCCACTCAATCTTTAAATTAGAAATAAGTGAATCCGCACCAAATTTCAGACACGCTTCCTGGGCCTCCTTTACAATAATCATTATCTCATCATAATCACCCTCAAGAACGGTTTCAAAAGGACAAACAGTATATTTGAGACCCGAATTGGAAATAACCTTAATTGCCTCGTCTACAATGCTATAAATCTCATACTTCTTAGATTGTGGAATGATTTGCAAAGCGATGTTTACCTGTTTGCCCATGGTGTAATAATTTAATAATTAGTATTTATTGGAAATTTAGAAAGAAATAAGATTCCCCTCTTTTCCAATGTTCTTCTAATGAGGTAGAATCTAACAATTTAAAAATACCAATTATTTGGTATTGAATACATCGCTCAATTAGTATATTTTTGTGCATTCTTCCTGAACTTTGAATCCTTACATGAATTTAGCAAACCTACAGACTACAGAAAGTGCCTATATCACCAGGGTTAAAGGCAGGGGTGCATTTCGAAAAAGAATCATTGAGATGGGATTTATTAAGGGGCAAAAGGTTACTTCCATAAAAAATGCTCCCTTAAAAGATCCGATTGAATATGAAGTAATGGGGTACAAAGTTTCGTTACGTAGAAGCGAAGCACAATTAGTGGAAATAATCACCAAAGAAGAAGCAAAAAATATAAATCCAACTCAATTTAATGGAATAATATCAGAAACCGAATATAAAAAAACTGTAGATCAAAAAGAGAAAACCATTCATGTAGCACTCGTAGGTAACCCTAATGCCGGGAAAACTTCCCTTTTCAACTATGCGTCGCATTCAAAAGAACACGTTGGCAATTATGGGGGGGTAACTATTGACTCAAAGATGGCACATCTTCATCATGGGGAATATACTTTTGAGTTAACTGATTTACCGGGCACCTATTCCATTTCAGCCTATACTCCCGAAGAACTTTATGTTCGAAAATATATATTTGGTGAATTGCCTGATGTTGTTATTAATGTTGTGGACGCTTCTAACCTGGAAAGAAATTTATATCTCACTACGCAACTAATCGACATGGATGTAAAAGTGGTTGTAGCGCTCAACATGTTCGATGAATTGCAAAAATCCGGCAATAAATTTGATTTTGAATCATTGGGAAAGATGATTGGTATCCCGATTGTTCCTACCGTTGCACTGAAAGGAAAGGGATTAAAAGAACTCTTTAACAAGGTCATTGAGGTTTTTGAAGACCGGGAACCAAATTACCGACATATTCATATAAATTACGGAATTGAGACTGAAATCTCCATTCGAAAAATTCAGGATATAATATGGGAAAATAAAAAGATAACTGATAAGGTTTCTTCCAGGTACTATGCCATCAAACTACTTGAAAAAGATCGGGCAGCTGTATTTTCATTGTCCAGATGGGATAATTTTGATCAAATTGAAAAAATCACCAAATCTGAAATTGAAAGACT
>RCNC010001977.1_pt1 | contig 15200 bp, 14 predicted proteins | sample 2041301 | NCBI WGS metagenome assembly RCNC01 (sample SAMN09708231, study PRJNA481090) | Marine sediment metagenome, whole genome shotgun sequencing project. | biome: marine sediment; feature: ocean; material: sediment; isolation source: Sewage treatment plant 13A marine sediment (STP13A) ... | reverse complement strand
AAGGGGAAGAGGTTGACATGGAGAGGGTACTTGGTTCTTTTTACGACCACATTGAACACATTGAATCTCCTGGCACCGTTGAGGCCGGTGATGTAATGATGGCCGGCAGCCATTTCTATATTGGTATTTCAGACCGCACCAACCATGAAGGCGCAGACCAGTTGATCCACATACTGGAAAAACACCAGATGACAGGAGAAAAATTAGAATTAAAGAAGCTGTTGCATTTAAAATCCGGCATGTCATACCTGAAGGATAATAATCTCCTGGTCCAGTACGAGTTTTTAAATCATCCGGCCCTTAATAGGTTCCGAAAAATCAAAGTAGGTGCTGATGAAGGGTATGCTGCAAATTCACTCTGGGTTAATGGTACTGTGCTGGTCCCCTCCGGATTTCCAATAACCAGGAGCAATATTGAACAGGCAGGTTACCCGACCATTTCACTTGACGTTTCAGAATTTGAAAAACTGGATGGGGGATTAAGTTGTCTTTCCCTCAGATTTTAATCAGTCAATCTTCAACAACCTGAAACTTTTCAATAAAATCAGGGTTAATATCTACTCCAGATCCGGGGCCAGTGGGGACCTGTACCACACCATTTACGCTTTGAAGAGGTGAGGTTTTACATTCAAAATCTATATTGGTCCTGAATCCCTTGAACTCATGATGGGGCATGGCATTGGGGAGTGCTGATACAAAATGCATCATATATAGAAATCCCAGGTCTCCACCCGACATGTGAGGAGTACATTGTTTACCAAATGTCTTGGCCATTAAGGCAACTTTCATGGACATGATCATGCCACCAAAATAGAATACATCGGGCTGGACAATTTCTAGTCCGTCGTTAGCAATCAACCAGCGAAACCCATGAAGGCTGAATTCCTGTTCCCCACCAGCAACGGGAATTGACAGGGCATCGGCAACCTGTTTGGTCTCCTCGTACCAATGGAATGGAACCGGCTCTTCAAAAAATTGATAATTGTATTCTTCCAGTAATTTTCCAGCGCGGATCGCTTCCTCAACCGAATAGTAACTATTTGAATCGGCATACAATACCATATCATCACCAAATGTTTTTCGCACCAGTGGGATCATAGCTTCTGTCCTTCCCGGAGGGCCAACAACATCAATATCTTCAGTGTGGTACATGAGTCCACCAATCTTTATTTTAACTGCCCTCGCATCATTCTCCTTCACATCACGGATGATCAGTTCCATGGACTCCTCGACCGGTAAATGGCGGTATTCGGTGGCCTGATACACCTCAACCTCCGAATGATGTATATCCCCGATAAGCTGGCCGATGGGTTTTCCTGCGATACGCCCCATCATATCAAGAATAGCCAATTCGATGGTGGCAAGAGGGACTCCAAGCGCCTGTCCTGATAACCTGAAATTGAGTTTATAGATAAATACTTTTTCTAATAGCAGGTCAAGGTCACGGGCATCTTTATTAATGAAAAAAGGTTGTACCAGGTTAGTAAAAATCGGGTATAAGTTCCGCAACACACCATGACCGACAGATATTCCTTCTGCCCCATCCTTCGAGCGTACCCGGCAAAGAAAATTATTCTCATAGCGGAGTAATTCTATTGTATCAATGATGACCGGTGAACCGAAAAATTCTCTTCGGAATACCGGTTGCTTCAAAATTTTATCCAACATTTCGTAACGATCCTTTATTGTAGGGGAACTATTGATCGAGTCGCTACGGATGCAGGCTGAGAGTGGCAACGTGGCAGCGAGTCCACCGGAAACAGTAGTTGAAAGAAATTGGCGTCGGTTGGTTTTCATGATAGGTGTATTTATTTTTTCCCAATGCAAAAGAGGTGTTTGTCCCCCCGCAGATATATTCTTCCATTGCTTAAGGCCGGTGATGCATTCATTCTTTCTCCAATGGGATTTCTTGCAATAGATTTGAAAGTCGGACCAGGATTTATCACAGTTATAATTCCTTCGTCGTTTGGCATATAAACCAGGCCGTTTGCCAATACAGGAGAAGAATATTGTTTGCCCATATCTTCCACCCAGAGAATCTTGCCGCTTACAATTTCAATGCAGTGAACTCTACCGTTGGTCATGGTTGAAAAAATATAATCGTTGGTACAAACCGGAGATGGTACATAATAAGCCCCTTCTCTGCTTCGCCAAACCACATGGCTCTCCGTAACATCGCCCGTACCATCGGGTTTTATTGCCAGCAAATAACGTTGGGGCCATGCACTACTAATAAGTACTAATCCTGATTTCTCATTATAAACCGGACTGGCACAGAAATCAATAGAAGGGCCCTTTACATACCAGTATTTAGAACCATCGTCAGGATTGTAGGAAGCAACTTCTTGATTGCCCAAAAAAATCATCTGCATTTTACCTGCCATTTCCCTGAAAATAGGCGTACTGAAACTGTGGGTAGGATTTTCGTGCGAAACTTTCCAAATGATCTGTCCATCGGTCTTACTTAATGCTGCCATAAAAGGATTTTCTTGGCTACTCCCATTTATAAATACTTTATCTTCAAATAAGGCCGGTGAACAACTGTAACCATGCTGGCTCGTAAATTTACCGGGCCGTTGCAGCCAGATCTGTTTTCCTGTAAAATCATATGCTGCCACTACTGCATATTCTCCATCAAGAAATGACAAATAAATCAGCTCGCCGTCAGTGGCAGGTGTACCAGAGGCAAAACTATTGTTACTGTGTTTGTTTTCAAATGTTGATTTGAGCACGGTTTTTTGCCACAATAAATTGCCGTTTTTACAATCATAACAAAGCAGGAGCTTCTCCTGGGTTTCAGGTAAGGCTGTAGTAATGAAAAGCTTATCCTCCCAGATAATTGGTGAAGAATGGCCAATCCCCGGTACAGGACTTTTCCACACTACGTTTGTTTTTGAATCCCACCTGGTGGGCAGGTTGGTTTCGATACTGGTTCCGTCTCCATTGGGACCACGAAAGTTTGGCCAGTTTTGTGCCTGTATTTCTGAGGTTGAGTTTACTAGTAATAATGTGATAATAAAATTTAAATATTTGAGAAGGGACATATGTTTGCTTTATTCGTTTTAGAATGAATAATAATTTTGCTCTAAAAGTAAGAATTTCAGGTTCTAATGCATAACTATAATATCCTCTGCAGAATCCAGCATTTTGTTATGCATTTTTTAAAATGTTGGTAGGTTTACCATCTAAACTTACCTGATTTTTTTCTTTCCAGTACTTCTCAACGCCATCTAGTCGGTGACTATTTGCCCACTTTATCAATGATTCCCTCTCACCAATATAATCGAAGAAAGGAACTCCAAATCCACACGATGTCTGGACTAGCTCAATGTTTAATTGAAAAAATTGCCTGGCACCAACATGTTCATCAAACAGACTGCTTAGTTCTTTCCATTTATTATCTCTTGGATGTATAACAGCAGATTTACCATACAAACGCAGGATTAAGGGCTGCTTTGTAAACGAACAAAACATTATCGTCATTCTCCCGTTTTCCTGAACGTGAGTTGAGGTTTCATTTCCACTACCTGTTAGATTTAACCAAACTACCTTGCTTTCGTTAATAACCCTTAAGGTATCTACACCTTTGGGCGAGACATTAACTGTACCTTCTGCACCGGCAGTTCCAACAAAGAAAATGTGTTGTTGCTTTATAAATTCAATATGTTCTTCTTCCAGAACTTTATATCTTTTTCCCATAGTTAGCAGTCTATTGTATATAACATCTGTTCTACTGCCAATGCTGGCATAATAGTAAATATACAATCATTCTCCAAAACGGGTAAAGACCGTTGTTGCAATAAATTCCGTAGGTCTTAGCATACAATCACAAGCTTGCGTTTGGCTAAATTAGTTTTTTTAAGGGATCCAAACCTGAGGGATATTCCCCTTTCCCTTATAATAAAAATGGAATTGCGATAAACCCAGCTATCGATAATGCTGGTATACCGATAGGTGTAACATTACCATAAGCATTAAGTAATTTAGATATTAATATATAAAGCTATAATTGTTTTTGATTTTCCGTTTTGATAATTTACCTGTATAACTAATACCTTAATATAATGAAAATCAAAAAAGAAGACATTCCGATTACAATGCAAACTGAGAATAGCATTATGCGTGCCATTCCAGGTTATGGTGGTTTGACTGTTGGTTATAATGAATTACCTGCAGGTACTGACTTTAAACCTTTATTGCAAGGACTTGAAAATGATAGTTGCCACTGCCCTCATTGGGGATACATGATAGAAGGGACACTTCGGATGAATTACGATGACGGGACAGAAGAAGTTGTCACTACAGGTGATGTTTTTTACTTACAACCTGGACATACAGCGATAGTTGAAGAGGATATGAAATTCCTTGACTTTAGCCCGGAGAAAGAGATAAATGAGGTGATGGAACATATGGGCAAAAAGATGGCTGAAATGAGTAAGTAGCCTTCGTTTTTTCACATTTTCTTAATAATTTGGAGATTGCATTCATTATCAATTTCTAAATTGATGAATAAGTCGCAAGCCATGTCTGAATTAGAGTGGGGGAAAAGAGATATACGCGGTCAATGGACGCCTGACCCACTGCCCGAGCCAGGACCTTTATTTCAGTGGCCTTTGAGGCTGAGAAAAATCGTAAAATACCTATTTGCAACGGAAAGTTTCCTGTGGCCATTTAACCTTTTTTATGCGCTTCTTGCCATTGGTGCATGGTATTTCTTTACCCCTGGCCCTGACCGCACAGCAACATTTGCCATTGGATGGATTGCCGAGATATACCTCAGGAATGCGGCACTCCTGTTACTCATAGCAGGCGGTTTTCACCTGCGCCTATATGTAAAAAAGGGCCAGGGCACAAAGTTTAAATACTTAAATAAATGGCCTGCAGCGAAGAATAAAAAATTCCTTTTCAGGAATCAGACCGCAGATAATATTTTCTGGAATCTTACGAGTGGAGCCTTGATCTGGACGGCGTGGGAGGCTGTTTCACTTTGGATGTATGCCAACGATAAAATCCCGTATATCAACTTCCGTTCAAACCCCGTGTATTTTATTTTGCTGATGATTGCCGTGATTTTTATCAGGATGATACATTTCTACTGGGTTCACCGGCTTATCCATTGGAAGCCCTTATACAGGGCATGTCATTACATCCACCACAAAAATACCAATATAGGACCCTGGTCAGGGCTCTCGATGCACCCGCTTGAACATCTGCTCTATTTCTCCGGCGCGGTGTTTCACTGGATAATACCTTCACACCCAATTCACATGATTTTCCACCTGATGCATGCAGGAGCAAGCCCGGCTCTGGGCCACGCAGGATTTCACAAGCTGGTTATCAAAGGTGAAAAGGGGCTTATGAATGACAATTACTTCCACTACCTCCATCATAGATACTTCAACGTCAACTTCGGCCATGAATCTGTGCCTTTCGACAAATGGTTCGGTAGTTTTCATGACGGATCGGATGAAGCTCATCAGGCGATGCGGGAAAAACGAAGGGCATCAAAGGTATCCACCTAGTAAACTGTGGAGCTGTCATAAGTTCATTATTCAAAAATACATTCACTTAAGAAGGCAGGCATATACCCGCTATCGGATGCCCATTTAACTGCAGTCAGTACTTTTTGCCTGTAATCTGGCTGATAATTCTTATAAAAAGGATAAAAATATTGCTCATGGATCATCAGGTCCATAAATCCATGGGAGTTGGTACTCTCCTTATAATCATCCAGGTAAGGACTTATCTGATCCAGATCATAACTATTGATGACCATGGCAATTTTGGAAAAAACAATACCTTCCCGGTTATCTCTCCAGATGGACCGTTTGTTTACATGTTGCCGCTTCTCCTTATCAAGGTAATATGATACGGGATACTGTTCATCCTCTGGTTCATGTATGAAATACCCTGCCAGTGCCGCATAACCTGAATCTCTTAAAGCCCTGCAACCCTCAACTGTACCTTCACCCCAATGAAGTGTCGTGACGGGACCCATTAGTTCTTCCCCGGCAAATCGAAGGATCTGTTCCTTCACCATGTCGCAATCCGTTTTAACCTGATCATAACCTGCGTTAATATAAGGTACGTCAGGATCATTCTGCAAGGCGTGAAAGCTTAACCTGAGCCACCTAGCATTCTCCCTCCATTCGTTCCTGAATTTAGTGGTCATTTCTGAAAGATTGAAACCTTCTGTCTGGTAATAAATATTTATGTGGATTTTGGTACCATATGTTTCATGAACCTCCTTTAATAAAGCGAGATACGGATTTTCAAATATCGACCTATACCGATTTGCATTATCTGATATATCTTTCAGAAACCAGATATTATCATCTAATGACAACCTGTATTTATTTGTCCAGTTTTTCAACCAAAATACCGTAATGCTTTGCTTTTCCCCGCTTTTTCGATCTTCAACCTCGATAACATTCTCATAATCTCTAAGAAGCACCTCGGAAAGGAACAATTTGTCAGCAAATTTTGCATTGGTCCCGTTAATCATAATGCTTGATCCGTAAGGGGCTGAAATCCTGACGGTTGTAGACAGGTTTCCATTTTCCAGCTTACCGTCATATTCACATAACATATCTCCATCTATGGGACTTAAAAACCTGATATTGTTATCATGAGAGTTAAGTGGAATCGGGCCAACAGTGACTAAACCAGCACCGGCGACTGAAGTAATCTTTACGAAATTTCTACGAGTTGTTTTCATAAGGATGGTTTAGTTATTATTCAATTATAAATATCGTAAGTTCGACATAATTTGACTTTTTCCTGGCAATTTCCTTACTATTAATATTACGAAAATTGATCAGTTTTTTCTATTTTAGAATGCACTAATTTTTCGAGAGAAGGCCATGAAAAAATTACAGTATTCAAAGAACAAAATCATTCTGCTATTTATTTTACCGTTCCTGGGATCTGCTTGTCAGAACAAGGGTAAAGAAGTAATTACATTTAAAGAAAATGGTTCCTGGTGCTGGTTTCAGGATGAGAGAACGATCATACACAATAAGCAACTAATTTTCGGATCCGTTGCCGACAGGTATGGCAAAAATGGTGAAGCGCTAGATGGCAATATTGATGTAACCTCCTATGACCTGGAAACAAATACCCTCCTGGGTACTTATGTATTGATGGAAAGATCGGTTGCTGATGATCATAATGCACCGGCATTCCAGGTCCTGCCGGATGGTCGCTTGCTATCTGTATATACCCAGCATAATGAAGACAGCCTGATCAGGTATCGGATATCAAAGAAGAACAATGCACTGGAATGGGGGCCTGAACAAAGCCTCAAGGGGTCGGACAAGGTTTCTTATTCAAATCTTCATTTCATTCAGTCAGACAATAATGGAAAAGGAAGGATATATGATTTTTACCGGGGCAAAGAAAGGTCTCCTTATTATATTTTTTCTGATGACTTCGGTAATAACTGGCAGGCGGGATACAGAATGATAAACTTTGAAATGGAATGGCCTTATCTTAAATACGCCTCTGATGGGAAAAGTAAAATACATTTTACTACCACCGAGAGCCATCCGAGATTTTGGGATTGTAGTATTTATCATGGATATTTTGAAAATGGAAAAGTTTACCAGTCAGATGGTAAATTGATTCGTGATTTAAAGGATGGCCCTATCCATCCAACAGAAGCTACAAAAATTTTCCAGGGTGATAGCCTGAATGCTGCATGGACTGTAGACGTTCACCTCGATAAAGATTACTTCCCGTACACCGTTTATTCAGTAAGAAATAATATTGACCACTTCCAATACAGGTACGCCAGATGGGATGGCAACTCATGGAACGATCATTTTCTCGCTTTTGCAGGAAGAGCGCTGTACGAAATCCAGTTTGATTATTGCGGTCTTGCCGCATTGGACCCTGATAATCCCGATGTTGTTTATATTTCGACAGATGCTGATCCTGTTACGGAAGTCCCATTGATAAGCAATACTGATAATGTCCGGCATTATGAGATCTTTAAGGGTACCACTTCCGATCTGGGGAAAACCTGGTCATGGGAGGCATTAACACAAAATTCCATGCAGGACAATATTCGTCCCATTATGCCAAAAGGAGATGAAAAATATAAGGTTGTACTCTGGTTGAGAGGATCAATGAAAAGTTATATGGATTATGACTTCGATGTAGTGGGAATGATCAATCCTTAATGAGTATTCATTTTACAGAAAAACATGGCAGAAAAATCAAAAATAATGCTTATACCATTACCTGGTATGATACGTGGAGCGGAAAGTTGTTGAAATCAACCATGGAAAAATCTCAAAATGGGGAATTGGTCCTTTAGGTGCCGAAAATGAAATCAGCCCATCCAGATATTGCGTTCAAAATCAAGGAAAAGTAGATGATCATTATGAATGTCCTCCGGTTGTGACCGGGGTATAGTTGGCATGCTTATTCGTTCCACAGGTCAGGAATGGCATGGTGCCCCCGTGCCCTCGTAGGGGCCATATCAACCGGGGGAAGGGTACCGGAGTGGACCTCAAATATTCTTTTGGCTGTTTCAGACACAGCTTCCACCAGGATGGGATAAGGCCGGTCGGTCACATCCACCATTCCACAGTTATAATTCTCCCCGTCATTGCCACGCCCGGTCAGATCCTGGTCACACCACTGGAACCAGGAAGTACCTATCAGTCCCGGGTGCGCATACCCATTTTCCGTATAATAACGATAGGCAACTCCTCTTTCTTCCTGGGAATTTACCTGCCATAAGGACTGTGCCATTCCCCGGTCCACCGTCCCGAAGTGATACTCCCCGATGAACAAGGGTTTGCCTGTAACCTCTGTGAATCGATCCAACATTTCCTTTCTCGGGTACAGGTCATAGCAATTGAAACTGAATACATCAAAGACATCTTTGCATAGGTCCAGTATTTCATTTTCGACTCCCTGGCCGAAACGGATCCCAAGTGTAAGATGATTTGGATCGTGCTTTTCCAGTGCCCTGTCGACGGTTTCAATAAAAATCCGGAACGTATTATGGATGAACTGTATCCTGCTTTCCCGGGTATCCTCCTTTGCGAGATGTTCCTGCAACGCCGTTTTTATGGATCGCTCCTTTCCTTCAATGATCAGGTCACAGAGTCTCTCCTCACGGCCCAGGAACGAGGGTTCATTGAAGGTGAAATAACCCAGTAACCATGGATTATCACGGTAGGGTTCCACTGTTGACTTTACCGCCTCGTTTATCTTATCTCCGAAATCCGGCGCATATACGTCAGCCAGTCCCATCAGTCCCCCTTCAATTCCAATGCCCCTCATCTGAAGCGTAAAAGCCTTCCTATTCTTGTCATAAACCTCTCTCCTTGACCAGTTGGCAATGGTATTGAGTCCCCATCTATCCATCCGGGTGATGATATTATCAACGGACAACTCCCCGTAATCCTCTCCATACCTGCGGGAGAGATTCCATACACCAAATGAAGCCGCCCGGTACCTGTCAGTCCCTATCCACAGATCCTCAGGAGGAAGCTCCTTGTAAAGGTTCTGGCGATGTTCGAGCCTGTAGGCGCCTCCCCCACCCCCTGGCCCCACACAATTCACCCCATGAGAAAGGAAAAGATAACCTTCGGGGTCCACAAACCACCAGCGGCCGTCAATTTTCTCAGTCCTGAAGAAACCGGTACCTTCATCAATCCTTGCATCCAGGTAACCCCCATATTTTGAATAATTATACTGGGATCTGTCCACCGGCTGGCTATCCTCGGCATCCCACTCTTCCTGAAGCTCTTCAAGAGAATATATCTTGCCTTTCCAGTCCCCCAGGTTATACTGTCCGAATTCATCCACTACAGGAACATCACCCAGGTACTGGTCACCCGGGTCCTCTTTGGCAAGGCTTACGGATCGCAGTTTCATGACCGGATCACCGATCGGGGCATGCATCCTGATACCAATGGAGTCCACTCCCCTCAATGGCCTCCTCTGTCCGCTCAGGTTGATCCATCCGGTATGCCTGGGCTGGTTAAAGGTAGCTGCAAGATCACTGCGGGCAGCCGGCGGCTTCCGGTAGAAACTCAGCGGGATGGCAAGCCTGTTCCAACCGTTCGGGGTATAATTCATTACCCGCAGTTCATTGTACCCGGTCTCTGTAGTAAAACCGACATGAAACCGCTGGGATGAGGTAATCATAAATTCCAGGACAACATATTCGTAACCCTCCCAGTCCGTGGGCAATCCAGGTGAAATATCCTCCAGGGAAAACTTCATACCTGAAACTTCCTTCTCACTGTCAAAAGGAATGCTTACATAATCCCTGTTACATGAAATGAGAGTGAATAGCATGAGGATAGTGACTCCCCTGAAACCAATTTGAGTAAGAAACTGCATATCCTTAACTTTTGTCTATAAACAATAGTACCAGATTAAAAATACGCAAATAATATTTGACTGACAGCCAATATTCAATCAGATCTTCTTTCTTTTTACCCATCATAATGTGTATATTAGATCAAATTGATACGCATATTGACTGGGAGAGCCAGAAATGAGCATAACAACTTAAAAAAGAAGCAAGATGCTTGGTATTACAGATGAAGAGATCAAAGGCCTCATTTCGGCGATTGATTATTCTGAAGTACTTACAATAACTGCTACGAAAGATGAAGTGCAGTCCGCCTGTGAAGATGCAAAATTGTATGGATTTCGTGCTGTTGTGGCGTTTCCTCAATATTTAGGTGTCCTGGTCGATGCCCTCGAAGGGACCAATGTCCGTGCCCAGATCCCTGTTGGATTCCCTTGCGGTGGAGTTACCACGCTTGTCAAATGCACAGAAGCTGAGCAAGGTTTGAAACGTGGGGCCACCGACCTGGATATGGTGATGAATCTTTCAGCCTTCCAGGAAGGTGACTACCGTCGTGTATCAGCAGATATCCATGATGTTATGACCGTGGCCAGGCCATTTGGCGTTCCGTTCAAGGTAATTATCGAAGTCGGTATTCTAACTGACGAACAAATTGCCACCGCTGCAAAACTGGTGGAGGACTGTGGAGCGGATTTCGTAAAGACCTGTACTGGATTCGGACCTGGGCGGGCTACCATTCACAACATCGGCCTGATAAAGAAGACTGTGGGTGATCGAGTCGGGATAAAAGCATCCGGTGGTGTGGCCTCTCTTGAAGACGGTGTGGCCATGATGCAAGCCGGTGCCACTGTGGTGGCTTTGCGTCATGTGCTGGTTGATCAGCTCAAAGCCCTCGACTGGCCAATTATTGAAAGGTAGCAGGCACCATAGATAATGTTCATCTGTTTAAGATGACTCGCCTGGTGGTAAGGATTATACAATTCTCAATTATTACAATAGCCCAAAATGGAAATTAACAGAAGAAAGTTTCTAGGTCTGCTTGGGATCACTCCTCTGGCATTGTACGGTAGAGATTTCAAAGGATGCTTGAATGAGGAAAATTCAGAATTACATTTTGGATGGACCACCTGCCTTACATACCAGACAGATGATAGAAGACTTGGCTTTAACTACTTCAGTAATTTGCTCGATGAAATGCATGAACATGGCATGACCCGCTTGAAAGTGATGATGGCAAGCCATGGTAATTTCTCACCCAAAAACCATGGCCTGGCATGGCCTGTAAAAAATGATAGACTCAAGCCACAACTTGATCTAAAGGCAGTGAATGCACATGAAGGAACTGAGTTTTTCTCCCGTATCATCGAAAAGGCACATGCCTTGAATATTAAAATATATATTGAAATCAAATACCTGGGAATGATAGGTATTAAAGAGGGATATCCGGGAATTGAAGTACTGAGGAAAAGAGATGGCCAGATTATTCATACCGTTCCTCCGGAAGCAAGTGCCATTGAACGCGAAAAAATTGAATGCTTGCATATATGCTGCGACAATATGCAGACCCAACAATATATGCACGATAAAATTTTCGATGTATTAACACGTTACCGGGATCTCGATGGGATTGTACTGGAACATCCATCTTATTCGGGAGGTACATGTTATTGCAAAGGGACTCAACAGCAACTAAAAAATGACCTGGGCAAAACCATTGCTGAACTTACAGTAGAAGAATACCAGTGTTGGAAATCAAAACGAATCAGGGATACGCTAGTTGATGTGAAGAGATTGATTAAATCAATCAATCCGAAATTTGAATTCGGATTTTACACAGGATTCTCACCATCTGACGGAGATATTGAGAATTTCCAACTCACCCGGGGCCATGATCCCAAAATGCTTAAAGAGGTAGGATTTGATTTTTTAATGCCTTATTGCGAAGGCCGCCATAAAGAAATGGAAACCTCGGAAATTGATAAAATATTTAAATACCTGGATTTCCCCAATATAATTTTGCATACCACCATCCGAAGAACGCCACCGCTGAATTATCCGCTTCCCCCCAAAGGTCCCAAATATGTTAAATCCATCATTAATTGGGGTAAGGAATATGCGAAAACCAATAAGCAATTTAAGGGAATGACTTTCTTTAATGAAGTTAAAATCCCTTACGATAACAGGCAGGCAGTTTACGATTCAATTATCTAGGTAATATCAGATTAATGATTACTGCCTGATGATATTTATAACTATTTATCATTAATAATAGTTATCACTCAACTTTTTTCTGAGAGATTATGAGAATTTCATTAAGGTCGTAAATTGCGTCCTTAAAAAATATCATTTGCTGATAACCTAAGAATTGGCTTATATGATTGATGATGGTTCTCCTGTTTCAATTCCGGATGAGGTAATCGTAGGTAAGATTTACCTTGTTCGGGGAGTGAAAATAATGCTAGACAGAGATCTGGCAGAATTGTATGGAATTGACACAAAGGTGTTAAAACAAAGCGTGAGACGAAACATTAAACGTTTTCCTCTTGATTTTATGTTCGAGATGTTAACTGATGAATTTAATGAATGGAGGTCACAATTTGTGACCTCCAAAACAGATAGGATAGGATTACGACACCCTCCTTTTTGTTTTAGTGAACATGGTGTTTTAATGCTTTCAAGTGTATTGAACAGCGACCGGGCAATTGAAGTAAACATTCAGATTATAAGGATTTTTACAAAAATGCATCAGCTCCTCTCGACCCATAAAGACATAAAATTACAGTTAGAACAGATGGACAAAAAAATAGCTGAGCATGACAATAATATCATCCTGATCTTTGAATACTTAAAAGAACTTGAAAAAGAAAAACTCCAAAATTCAGAACAACAGAGTCGAAGAAAGATTGGCTTCAAACGATAAAAGAAATACTCTGGTAATCAGGCTCTAATGATCCAGGTAAACCTATTTCCCTTGAACCCTCTCCAGGTTGGTTTTATAGACCGGAGTGTTAGGATCGTCTGAGGCCATTCCCAGTTCATAGGCTTTCTGGTAATTTTCCCCGGCCAGTTTGTCCTGGTTGAAATTCTCGTGTCCCTCGCCAAGACTGTCGTAAACATTCGCGGAACCGGGATGGCGCTTTACGTTTTCCGAAAATACGGATATCGCAGTTTCTATCTCATTGTTCCTAAGATAGGTATATCCTAGAAGATTGATTACATTCTCCGGAGTTTCAACAGTATTCCCATACTTTGAGGATAGTTTAGCGTAATGTTCGTCTATGGCCGCCAGTCCCTCGCCAAATTTCTCACGAGGAAGCTGCCAGTCCCCTGATGCCGTTAAACAGGCTTATATATGGAACGGAAGAGTGATCTTCTGCCAGCATCTTAACGTACTGAAAATCCACCGTGCCATTTGTCTTTTCTCTAAGTAAGGAGGAGAATGCCTCTAGTGGATCAAAGTAGTCGGGTTCATCACCAACCGTCATATAAATGTATTTTCTATTTTTCTTATAAGGTTTTAATAAATTCAAAGACTCCTTCAGAAGATAACTATCGGCATAGTGCAGATAAGGACTTATTGCTATGTAAGCATCAAAGACTTCAGGCTTGGTAAGCAGGGAATATACAGCGAAAGTGCCCCCGAAGGAGTGTCCCATCAGCAAATTGAATCCTGAGGTTCTGTAATCTTTAGCCATATCTGGAATTAGCTCCTCAGACATGAAACCCAGGAATTTTTCAGCTCCTCCCGAGGTTGGTATGTTCTCATCGTGCACCGGTGAAAAATCCCGGCTACGGTCCACATTTATGATCGAGACGACGATCAAATCAGGAATTTTTTCATAAACGGACAGGAAGTTTACTGCACCAGTAGCATGGTGAAAATGCGTTCTTCCATCAAGAATGTACAATACAGGATAAAGGGTTTCCGATGTATAGTAGTCATCGGGAAGATAGATGATGAATTCTCGCTCTTCATTGAGAATTCCTGAATTAATTACAGCATTCAAAGCCCGGGGATTGCCTTCCTGGGTTTGAGCAAAAGAACTGCCAAATAGGAAGAGCAACAGGATAGTCGCCAGTAAATTGTTTGTTTTCATGTAGCAAAATTAGAGGTGGTTTAATACTATGATTCCTAACTCGGGCTTTACCCTAAATATACAGGTATTTATTTGTATTAAATCTGAATTACCTTTCAAGATGTGAAAGGATATGCTTGATATATGAATAATTGCTAACTTTCAGAGGATTACTTAATTAGCATTAATGACGGCCAAAATTTTTTCGCTGAAATGAAAACATGGAAAACGAATAGCAAGCATTTTCGATGGCAATTGATTACCTTGTCCCTGGCAGTGATCCTGGTTGTATCAGCAGTTGTACCCAGCACAATTGATGATTTTTTCCTGCCGGGATCTCAAGTGGGTGAATCCGGAAACTTTGAATCACACACTAACTGTAATATCTGTCATGGTGGGTATGATATTGAGATAGAACCCAATTTCAACTGGCGGGGCGGGATGATGGCCCAGGCTATACGTGACCCTATATACCAGGCCGCACTGACTATTGCCAACCAGGATGCACCTGAATCCGGCGGTTTCTGTATACGTTGCCATTCACCAGAAGGCTGGCTGGGAGGCAGATCCGAACCAACTGATGGTTCAGCATTAACAGCCGCAGACAGTGAAGGTGTAACTTGCGATTTTTGTCACCGGATGGTTATGCCGACAGAAATAGGGGTGAATCCTTTTCCGCAGGATGAATATTATACCGATTTTACTTATGCGTTAGACCAGCAATATTTACAGACCATCTCAGCCATACCACCAATGCCTGGAAACGGAATGTTTGTAGTTGATTC
>RCNC010001622.1_pt1 | contig 15202 bp, 16 predicted proteins | sample 2041301 | NCBI WGS metagenome assembly RCNC01 (sample SAMN09708231, study PRJNA481090) | Marine sediment metagenome, whole genome shotgun sequencing project. | biome: marine sediment; feature: ocean; material: sediment; isolation source: Sewage treatment plant 13A marine sediment (STP13A) ... | reverse complement strand
CAGGCTTCATGCGTGGCCCGAAGCGTCGCGAGATCGGACACGGCGCTCTTGCCGAGAAGGCGTTGCTCCCGGTCATACCCGACGACGAGCAGTTTCCGTATGCGTTCCGTCTCGTCTCCGAGGTTCTGATGTCGAACGGTTCGTCGTCGATGGCATCGGTCTGCGGATCTTCGATGTCGCTGATGGACGCGGGTGTGCCGATCGCAGCACCGGTCGCAGGCATTGCGATGGGTCTCATCTACCACGACGGCGAGTTCGTCACGCTCACCGACATCCTCGGAGCCGAGGATGCGCTGGGCGACATGGACTTCAAGGTCGCAGGGACCGAGGACATGATCACGGCCTTGCAGCTCGACACGAAGATCGAGTCGCTCCCCGCTCAGGTGCTCATCGACGCGATGGGCCAGGCGAAGGATGCCCGGCTGTTCATCCTCGGCAAGATGACGGACACGCTGCCAGCACCTCGCGAGGAGCTTGCCCCGACGGCACCGAAGATCGAGGCGATCTCGGTTCCAAAGGACAAGATCGGCGAGGTCATCGGTCCGAAAGGCAAGACGATTCGCGAACTCGAAGAGGAGACCGGCGCCAAGATCGAGATCGAGGACGACGGCACCATCCGGGTCGGCGCTCCCGACAGCACGTCGTTGGAGCTTGCCAAGGAGCGGATCCTGGCCATCGGTTATCCGCCCGAGGCGAACGTCGGCGAGACATACGAAGGCGAAGTCGTGAACATCACGAAGTTCGGCGCATTCGTCAACATCCTGCCCGGCCGTGACGGCCTGCTGCATATCTCCAAGATTGGAGGCGGCAAGCGCATTGATCGGGTCGAAGACGTGCTCGCTCTCGGCGACAAGGTCGAGGTTGTCGTTCGTGAGATCGACGACCGCGGCAAGGTGAGCCTGGACCTCGCCAGTGCGCCGGCGCCCACCGAAGGTGGCGGCTCGGAGCAGAAGAGCGACGATCGTCGCGATGACCGCAGCAGCGATGACCGCGGTAGCGGTGGTCGCGATCGCGATCGGGGACGTGACCGCGGACGCGGCCGTGACCGCAACCAGCGCGATCGCGGACGCGATCGTGGTAGCGACCGGTCGAGTGACGGGGGCGGCGAAGCCAAGCCCGGACGCACCGTCGTGTCGTTCGAAGACGAGTTCGAGGACGGCCTCTCGTAGCGAGAGCCGAACAAGGACAAGCGGAAGCCCCGGGCGATGCCCGGGGCTTCCGGCGTCTGGGACGGAAGGCTGGTCAGTCGTCGAGCACGAAGGTGAGCTTCATGTCGACGCGGAAGTGCTTGATAGTCCCATCTTCGGCGAGTACGACCTTCTGCTCAGATATCCAGGCCCCCCGGACGTTGTTGACGGTCTGCTGTGCCTTGGCGATCCCTTTGCGGATCGCATCCTCAAAACTTCCGGGGGATGTAGAGGTGATTTCAACCACCTTCGCAATCGCCACGAACCGGCTCCTTTCGTTGCTCGTCTCTAGGATACCGCAACTTGTGAATCGAACATATGTTCGATAGGATACTTGTCCGGCAAGAGGTCGGGGAACGATGGGAGATCGGGCGAGATGGCACGTGAGCAGGGAGTCGATAGTCGCCAGTCGCCAGTCGCCAGCCAGCAGTCGCCAGTCATCAGTCGTCAGTCGCTGGTCGACAGTCTCGGGTCTCGGGTCTCGGGTCTCGGGTCTGACTCTGCTACCAGTGGCTCTTCGGAAACGGACTGGGGACTGGGGACTGGGGACTGGGGGTTGGATCTCCCTTCGCTCCTTCCCGGCCAGGTTGGCTTACTTGCTGGGGACCCTGGGCTCGGCATGACGCGGCTTGGGTTGGTCATGCTGTCGGACTACGCCGGTGCGGGTGCGGTTGCCTATCTCGACGTGCGTGGATGGTTGAGCCCGCTTGCGGCGTGGGAGGTCGGGATCGAACCCGATCGTCTGGTGATCGCCCGCTGTGGAGAGGTCGTCCGTTGGGGGAAGGCCGCCGCCGCCCTCCTCGACGGGGCAACGGCGGTGCTGGCGGAAGTCCCCGCCGGTGCAAAGGACGCATCGATCAGGAAGCTCGCGGCACTCGCGCGGAATCGGGGCACCACGCTGCTCCTGCGGCCGCTCGAACGTGCCATGCCAACCGGTGTTGCGCATCTGGTCCTCGAGGCAAGCGAGACCGAGTGGAGCGGGACGACGGGCGGGCACGGACGGATCAACCGGCGCAGGACACTGCTGACCGCTTCGGGGAAAGCCATGCAAGGAATGACCCGAACGATCGAGATGGAGGACGATGGCTCGAACACTCTGCGTGTGGTACCCGGAGTGGCCGCTGCGGAGACCAGGAGCGTCGCAGGATGAACCCGGCCAGGCGATCGGCGCCGACGGCCGGGTCGAGGCAGTAAACGCTGCAGCGATCGCCGCCGGGATCCGTCGCGGGATGCGACGCGGTGAAGCCGAGGGGATCTGCCCTCTGGTCGTGACGATCGAGCGCGACTACTCGGCCGAGATGATCGCGTTCGAGCCTGTGGTCGCTGCGATCGAGGACCTCATTCCGAACGTCGAGGTCGTCGAACCCGGCCTGGTTTTCGTTCCGGTGTCCGGGGCCGTCGGCTACTACGGCGGAGAGGCCCCGCTTGCCGAGCAAGTTGCGAAGGAGATCGATCGGGCCGCCGGTGGCGGATTCCTGATCGGGATCGCCGAGGGCCCATTCTCCGCGCGACAAGCATCGGCGAGGGCTGTCGGCGAACCGCCGGTGCTCATCATCGAGGATGACGGGGCATTCCTTGCCTCGCTCGACATCTCCGCAGTTGGCAGGGACGAGCTCGTGGCGACGTTCCGGTGGCTCGGCATCGCCACACTCGGAGAACTGGCTCGCCTTCCCGGAAGCGCCGTTGCCTCGCGTTTCGGGACTGCCGGCCTCGAAGCGCATCGACTTGCCTCCGGTCGAGATCGCGCGGTGAACCCTCGTGACCTGCCCGTCGACCTCACCGTCACCGAGCGGTTCTCACCCCCACTCGAGGATCTCGAGCAGGCGGCATTCGTGGCGCGAGCGATGGCCGGTCGGCTCGTTGAAGCGCTTGCGTCGCTTGGCGCGGCGCCCTTCCGGATCGTTGTGGAGGCCGAGGCAGCGGACGGGACGGTCCGCTCTCGAACATGGCTGAGCGCCGATCCGCTGGATGATCGGGCCATCGCCGATCGCGTGCGATGGCAGCTGCGAGCATGGATCGACGGGGTTGGGGCAGGGATACGCGGTGGCCTCGTCGCGCTGCGCATCGAACCGGCGAACCTTTCCGGTGCAGGCCGCCAGCTCTCGCTCGGGGAGGATGCGAGGGCAGCCTCGGAGACTCACCGAGCGTTCGCGGAGACGCAGGCGATCGTCGGTCGCGATGGGTTGCTCCAGGCTCATCCACAGGGTGGCCGTGAGCCGGGGGAGCAGGTCACCTGGCACCGCTGGGGTGAGGAGCCGGTCATTCGCCGAGATCCAGAGGCGCCGTGGCCGGGAAGGATTCCCGGACCGTCGCCAACTCTCGTACCTCCAGAGCCACAGCCGTTCCATGTCGAGTGGGATGGTGGGATGCCCTCCCGGGTTCGGTTGGGCAGTCGGTGGGTGACGGTCCGATCGTGGGCCGGCCCGTGGAGGAGGGTCGGGCGATGGTGGAAGGGGGAGGATCCGGGTGATCAGTATCAGATCGTCACTTCGGCTGGTGCGTTTCTCTGCGAAGTCAGAGGTGGGCAAGCATGGCTGACCGGAATCTATGACTGACAACGGACCGTCAGTCGGTGGTGGGCCGAATCTCCTCGTAGACGTCAGCCATGACGTCGTGGAGTTGTTTCGTCAGCGGCGTGATGTCGCGGAAGGTGAGATCCTGGGTCTCGACAGTCTCGAGAATTCTGACCGAGACCCGACCCGGATAGACGAAGATCGACCCCGGCGGGTTGATGTCGAACGTACCGGCGATCACAACGGGCAACAGATCGGCGCTGTTGTCGATGGCGAGCCGAACGGCACCCTTGTGGAAGTCCCCCATCTCGCCGGTGCGGCTGCGGGTCCCTTCGGCGAAGACCATCAAGGAGTACCCGCGCCGATAGCTCTCTCGCGCGGCATCGCTGATCGCCTGGCGCGTCGACCTGGCCCCGCCGCGGTCGACCTTGACGATCCCCGCGGCGTCCATCCCCGGCCCGAGCAGCGGGATCTTGTAGAGCTCCTTCTTGGCGAGAAAGCGGATGGGCGTCGGGATTGCCAGAAACAGCACCGGGATGTCGAAATTCGATATGTGGTTCGCCACCACCACGTAGTTTCGACCCGGATCGACATGCTCGGCACCCTCAACGTTCATCTCCAGCGGTGGGATGCGTATGAAACGCCGCGCCCAGCTTTGGATGATCTCCTCGATCTTGGAGGTCCCCTTCTTGGACTTGCCGACCCGGGTCACGCGCAGCGCCTGCACCATCGTGTCGAGAAAGAACAGGGGCACGAGGACGAGCGTGCGGATTGCGGCTTTGAAGGTTCGAACCATTGGTCGGTAGCGTAGCGATGGCCGGGGGAGGTACACCATGAAGCATCGACGGCTCTCCGTCGACCAGGCGCGAAGGATCGCGCTCGGGGCGCAAGGATTCACGACGCCACGACCCGCAGGTCGGATCGATGTTCGTCACTTCCGTCGCCTGCTCGGCCACGTTGGCCTCCTCCAACTCGACTCGGTCAACGTGCTGGAGCGATCGCACTATCTGCCGGCGTTCTCTCGTCTAGGGCCGTACGATCGGAGGTCGTTTGATCGATGGACCGCGGCATCCGGGGAGCTGTTCGAGTACTGGGGGCACGAGGCGTCGCTGATCCCGGTTGAGCAGTATTCGACATTCCGTTTTCGCATGGATGAGATGCAGCCGTGGGGGAGCGCTCGACGCCTCCTCGAGGAGCGGCCGGGGTATATCGAGGCGGTGCTGGGCGAGGTCGTGGAGCACGGGCCGCTCACTGTGTCGGGCCTCGACGATCCCGGCGAGCGAGGCGGGCCGTGGTGGGGATATGCTCCGGGCAAGCAGGCGCTGGAGTGGCTCTTCGCTACCGGCCGGCTCACCGCTACTCGCACCCCGTCGTTCGGTCGGCTCTACGATCTCCCCGAACGGGTCATACCGCAGTGGGCTCGGCGACTGCCTGATCCAGATCGGGACGACGCTTATCGCCGCTTGCTGGTCGAGGCGGCGCGTCACCACGGTGTCGGTACGGCCGCCGATCTCGCCGACTATCACCGGCTCCATACGCCGACGGCGCGCGCCGCACTCGACGGCCTTGTCGCCGACGGGCTGCTGGTTCCAGCCACCGTGGAAGGCTGGAGGCACACCGCCTATCTCTCGCCCGACGTGGTGCTGCCGAGGGGAGCGGCAGGCGCCGCGCTCCTGAGCCCGTTCGACCCTCTCGTGTGGAACCGGGACCGGGTTGAACGGCTCTTCGGCTTCCGGTATCGCATCGAGATCTACGTCCCACGGGAGCAACGCATCCACGGCTACTACGTGCTGCCGTTCCTGCTTGACGGCGAGCTGGTCGCCCGGGTCGATCTGAAGGCCGATCGCAAGAGCGGTCGGCTGCGCGTTCAGGCGGCCCATCTCGAGCCCGAGCGCGAGCTGGCGATGGTTGCGGCCGCTCTCGGTACCGAGTTGCGATCGATGGCGTCGTGGCTCGGCCTCGAAGACGTGGTGGTCGTCGGTCGCGGCGATCTTGCGCCAGCATTGCAGCGCTCTCTCGCCCGCCGGGTCTGACGTCTCACGCGCGGTGTGGGGACGGCAGGTGGTTTGGCTGGTTGAAGCCGGATGGAAGGCTCGACGCGCTCTGTCGGGTCCCGGGCGATCATATGTCGACGGCGACGAATTCACCGCTCAGGCCGGGGACCTGGTAGCTCTCTCCGCTGCGCCAGTCCACGAGGAGGATCTGGCCTCCGACCCCATTCTGCATGGCGAGATGGTCGCCGCTCGATGTGAACCCGATCGGCCATGTCACTTCGGTGGCGTCGAGTCGCACCGTGCGGATGGAGCCATCGGATCGATCGCGAATCGTGATCGAAACGCCGTCCGCGCTCGTATAGGTGGTCACGGAAATTCGCAGACCGTCGGCCGAGATGGTCACGAACGGGATCTCGGTACCCGTGCCGGGGAACAGGAACTGGGGCTGGAACTCATGGTCGACGATCGCCATCGCGTGATCTTCGCCGACGACGATCGGTGCGAGCGCTTCGAGTTCCTCTGCGTCGATGGATGACGCCGCAGCGCCGACGAGCATCACGTCGCCCCCGCCCTTGTGGCCGACGCCCGGCATGGCACGTATCGGGCTGCCGGACGGGTCGAGCACGACGATCGCAGCAGGGCTGTCGACGGCTACGGCGAATCCCCAATCACCCCATGTGAGCAGCCTCGTATCGTCTCCCAGCGGCGTGACCAGCTCGGACGCCGCCGAGTCGATTGCGCTCGCAATCACGTCGATGCGATAGAGACCGTTCGTCCCTGTGCCGTTCGGCGATGCGGTGTATGCCAGTTCGTCCGCGTTCTGCGGGTGGAACACCGCGGCCGAGGCCAGGCTGTTGATCCGGACCGCGCCGTCACCGGGTAGGGGCCCGGCCATGAGCACCCACGAAGTATCGATATAGGCGATCGCGCGGCCGACGGCATCGAACTGTGCGGTCGTTGGCGTGGACACCAGCGGATACGACCGTGCGAACCGATCGGTCGCCGGCCAGACCACGGTGCGGGGAATCTCACCGCGTGAAACGGCTATGAGTCCGTCGGTCTCGAAGGGCAAGGACGCGGAGAGTGGGGGCGGCATTGTGGTCGTAGTGGTGCTGAGATCCGCGGTCTCTGCGGCGAAGTCTGAATCAGCGTCGTCGTCGGATTGCTCTTCGCCGGTTCCGGATCCGAATACCACGAGTATGACGATGAACACTGCGGCGGCAGCGAGTGCGGCGGTGGCTCGCGGACGGCCGCGTTGAGCGGTCTCTGGCTGCTCCGACTGGTCGGGTGCCAGCGGGCGTACGTTGTCGTCGTAGTCCAATCGTCCCATGCCTCGATAGTAGGGGGAGGCGTTTGTTTGCGGGAACGGATCCGGGTGACGACCGGGGCTATGGTTGGCACAGTGCATCGGCAAGGAGTGGGCAGCATGATCGAATTCCAGGACCGGGTCGCCGTCATCACCGGGGCGGGGGGAGGCCTTGGTCGGGAGTACGCGCTATTGCTCGCGTCGCGTGGCGCTGCGGTCGTGGTGAACGATCTCGGTGGTTCCGTCCACGGCGAAGGGGCAAACGTCGGCGCGGCCGACGCTGTCGTCGCTGAGATCGAAGCCATGGGCGGCACCGCGGTCGCCGAGCACAGCTCAGTGGCCGACCCGGACGGCGGAGCCGCCATCATCCAGCGGGCTGTCGACGCGTTCGGGCGGGTCGACATACTGATCTCCAACGCGGGAATCCTTCGTGATCGAACGCTTGCGAAGATGGAAATCGAAGATTTGCAGTCCGTCCTGTCGGTGCATCTGGATGGCGCGTTCTATGTGACGATTCCGGCCTTCCGGCTGATGAAGGAGCAGAGCTACGGACGCATCGTCTTCGCATCCAGCGGGTCGGGCTTGTTCGGCAACTTCGGCCAGACCAACTATGCGGCGGCGAAGGCCGGCCTTGTCGGGTTCATGAACGCGCTGAAGCTCGAAGGAGCCAAGTACGACGTTCTGGTCAATGCCGTGGCACCCATCGCACAGACGCGTATGACGGAGGAGATCCTGGGCGACATGGCCGAGCGCTTCGACCCTGAGTCGGTGGCACCGGCAGTTGCCTACCTGGCGTCGGAGGAGAACCGCTACAGCGGCGATGTGTGGTCGGTCGGAGGCGGATCGGTGAGTCGCGTCTTCACGGCGTTGTGTGACGGCTACTTCAAGCATCCCGACCGCGAGGGTCCGCTGACGATCGAAGACGTTGCCGGGCACCTCGACGACATCAGGATCGAGGACGGCTACATCGTTCCCTACTCCTCGCGCGACGAGTTCGCCAAGCTCGGGCCGTTGTTCTACTCATGACCGACTGGAGCGGCAGCACCGCACTCATCGTTGTCGATGTCCAGAAGGGATTCGATGACATCGCGTTCTGGGGCGAGCGGAACAACCCGGACTGCGAGGAGAACGTGGCACGTTTGATCGCGGAGTGGCGCGATCACGAATGGCCGATCGTCTTCGTCCGCCACGACTCGGCGAGCGTCGGGTCGCCACTCGCTCCCAACGAACCGGGGAACGAATTCAAGGCCGTGGTTGCGGGTGATCCCGATCTTCTTGTTGCCAAGTCGGTCCATTCGGCATTTCTTGGGGAACCCGACCTGCATGCGTGGCTCACCGAGCGTGGCGTCACCGGCATCGCGATCTGCGGCATCCAGACCAACATGTGCTGCGAGACCACGGCCAGGGACGGGAGCGACCTCGGCTACGAGATGCTGTTCGTGCTCGACGCAACGCACACGTTCGACATCATCGGCGCCAACCACCGGGTCTATCGGGCCCGCGAGATCGCCCGCTACACGGCGTTGACCCTCGGCGCCGATTTCGGGAAGGTCGTGGCCACGCACGACCTGGTCACCTGATCAGTCGGCGAACCAACTGACGCGGTCGGCCTCGATGTCGAAGCGTGCCACCGAGCCCGTCTGAAGCCCGGTCGGCGACCAGGCGACGAGGTCGAGTCCGGAGCCGAGGTCGAGCTCTACGCGATAGACGCCGCCGCGGAAATACGAGCCGAGCACGGGCGTGCTCTGACGGCCGCCTGGGTGGATCAGGATGGCTTCTGGCGGTATGACGCCGGTGGTGGAGGCTGGGACGGGTGGGACAAGGCCGAGACGTTCCAACGCTGCGGTGGGGAGGAGGTTCTCCAGGCCGATGAATCGTGCCGTCCAGCCGTCGGGTGGGTTGGTCCACAGGCCGGTCGGTATGTCATCGGCGACGATGCGACCGTCGCGAATCACCGCGACCTGGTCGGCGATCGTGAACGCCTCGTCGCGGTCGTGCGTCACATACAGCACGGTGGCTTCGACGGCGTCGAAGACACCTCCCATCTCGATCAACAAGCGCTCGCGCAGGGAGCGGTCGAGCGCTCCGAGGGGCTCGTCGAGCAGCACGAGCCGAGGCCGGGGGGCAAGAGTGCGGGCAAGTGCGACACGCTGGCGCTCGCCTCCCGAGAGCGTTCCGACACTGCGATCCTGGTAGTCGGGAAGACCCACGAGGTCGAGGATCTCGCCGACTCGGCGCCGCATCGACGTCGCGTCCGCGCCTTGCATCCGAAGGCCGAACGCGACGTTGCCGCCGACGGTGCGGTGGGGGAACAGCGCGTACTCCTGGAACATCAGGCCGAAATCGCGCTGGTGGGTTGGCACGTTGAGCATGGATCGTCCGTTCCACGTGATATCGCCCGATGTCGGCCGTTCGAGGCCGGCAATCGCTCGCAGCATGGTGGATTTACCGGAGCCGGACGGGCCCATGAGTGCATGGACCGAGCGATCCTCGATGGAGAGCGTGGCACCGGCTACCGCGGTCGTTGACCCGAAACTGACCGTGAGCTCGGCTACGTCGAGCATCACACTCCTCCCGAGCGAGTACCGCGGATGGCTTCGATACCGAGAGCGGCCACCGCCGTGATCCCCATGAGCACCACCGACATCGCCATCGCTTCGCCAAACGTCCCAGGGCGCCCCAGCAGCCGGAAGATGGCCACCGGGATGGTGGCGGTCTGCGGTCGAGCGATGAACGACGTGGCGCCGAACTCACCGACCGATATGGCGAAGGCGAACATTGCCGCAACTGCGAGTGCTCGAGCGACGAGCGGGAGGTCGACCTCTCTCCAGACACGTCGTGGCGATGCTCCAAGAACTGACGCGGCCTCGCGAAGCCGATGTTGGATCGATTCCATCACCGGCACGGTGCTCCGAACGACGAATGGAATGGCAACGAGTGCATGTGCCACCGGTATCAGCAGCAGCGATGCCCGCAGGTCGACCGGTTCATCGAGCGCCACAAGGAAGCCGAAGCCGATTGTGACGGCAGATGTCCCGAGTGGGAGCATGAGCACCGCGTCGAACACCCGGCCGCTGCGCCCGCGAGCTCCCACGATGACGAAGGCGGCCAGCAGTCCGATCCCGGTCGCTATCAGGACAGCCGGGAGAGCAAATCGAAGCGTATTGACGATCGCATCGGTCGGAGGCACGAAGAGTGCCGACGCTCGAGGAGGGTCGAACAGGTTTGCGTAGTTCGTGAAGGACCAGCCGCCGTCGACCTTCAACGATCGGCCAATCAGAACGGCCAGGGGGACCACGACGATGACGCCGAGCATGCTGAGCGTGGCAACGACAACCGCCCATTCGCCTGCCGTGCGCGGGGTGCGCGCCGTCTCGCTCGGTGGACGAAGCGGAAGCTCGGCTGCCCTGCGCTCTCGCGCCTTGCCGTAGACGATGAGAAGCACCGTGACACCGATCAGTTGAAGCACGGCGAGTGCAGCGGCGAGGTCGAGTCGGAGAAACGCGGTGGCCTGGCGCCAGATTTCCACTTCGAGCGTCGCGTGGCGCAGGCCGCCGAGTACGAGAATCACGCCGAATGACGTGAACGAGAAGAGGAAGATGAGCGCTGCGCTCGACAGGATCGCGGGGCGAAGCAACGGAAGGGTCACCGTGCGAAATGCTCGCCACTTGCTGGCACCGAGTGAGCGAGCTGCCTCTTCCATGTGCGGATCAATCTGTTCCCAGAACGCACCGACGCCGCGAATCACAATGGCAAGGTTGTAGAACACATGGGCGATCAGGATCGCCCAGACCGTGCCGCGTAGGTTGACGCCGATGGGGCTGCTCGGTCCGAGCACAGCGAGAAACGCCACGCCGACGACAATTGTCGGGAGCACGAATGGCACCAACGTCAGAGAGCGCAGCAGCGATCGTCCGGGGAAGCGATACCTGGCGAACACATAGGCGGCCGGCAGCCCGAGGGCCACGGTGAGCACGGTCGAGAGGAGCGCCTGCCACAGCGTGAACCATGCGACACCTCGGATGGTTGGACTCGTGAGGATCTCGCGGAATGCCGACGTTGCGAGCCGGCCATCGGGCACGAGCCCGGTGTAGAGGATTGTGAGCAGCGGGTAGAGGAAGAAGTAGGCGAGGAAGACCGCGGGAATCGCACCGATCAACAGAAGGGAGCGCTGCGACCTCATCGCACGATCGACTCCCATTCGGCGAGCCACCGCTCGCGGTTCGTGTCAATCGTGGACGGGTCCATCGAGATCGAACTCGTCGGGTACGCCGCGAACTCAACGAAGACCGCCGGCAGTTCTGTTTCCTCGTTGGCGGGATACACGAACATGTTGAGTGCGATGTCGTCCTGGAATGGTCGTGCGAGCAGGAAGTCGACGAGCAGCTGCGCCGTCGGCTCTGATTCGGTTCCGCTCAGGATTGCGGCGTACTCGATCTGACGGAAGCAGCCGTCGTCGATGATCCCTGTCGGTGCTGCGTCGAGATCGCTGAAGTAGACCTCGGCGACCGGAGATGTCGCATAGGAGACCACGGCAGGTCGGTCGCCCTCTCCAGAGCCTCCGGAGAACTCGCCGTAGTAGGCCTGTTCCCAACCCGGGACGATCTGGACGTCGTTCGCGACGAGATCCCGCCAGTAGGACTGCCAGGTGTAGGAGCCGTCCTCGCCGAAGATGCTGATCGTTGACAGTAGGAATGCAAGACCCGGCGACGACGTCGACGGATCCTCGACGACGAACATGCCTCGATACGTCGGATCGGTGAGGTCGGCGAGTCGCGTTGGCGTCTCGACATCGCTTTGGTCAAATGTCGCGGGATCAACATTCACGCACACGTAGCCGACGTCGATCGGCGTTGCCAGGTCACTGGGAACATGGAGCTCGTCCGCGACGAGATCGAGGTTCGCAGCTCGGTAGGGGAGGAAGAGGTCCTCGTCTTCGGCTCGCGAGAGGAAGGTGTTGTCGATGCCGAAGAGCACGTCGGCGACGGGGTTGTCCTTGGTCAAGATGGCTTGATTGACCATCGATCCGGCATCGCCGGCCTCGAGCACCGTGACCGTCACACCGGTCTCGTCGGTGAACGCATCAATGACGCCTTCGGATACGGCGAAGGAACCGTGTGTCATCAGCACGATTTCGTCCGGGGCATCTTCACCCGAGCCGCAGGCGGCCACGATCAAGACAAACGCCGTGACGAGCGTGGCGGTACGGATGTGCTTCATTGGTCGGTCCTCTCATGGATGGCCAGGACGATGCCGGAGTCGACCGTGATCACGGCGCGTTCGCCGATCATGATGTTGCTGATGCCCCGGCTCGATCCTGCGGACAGAGATTCGTTCTCGAGCGTCCAGCGGAGCCCGGCTGTCGACACTCCGGTCGCTTTGACCATTCCGGGGATGATCGATACTCGGTCGCCGGCCCGTCCGCGCACGACGATGGCCCGACCCGATCGGCACACGGCGACGTTGGTGCGTCCGTCGGTCCAGTCGATTTCGGCGACGCGCCCGGCCGTCGCAGCGAGCAACTGCATCGAGCCGAGCAGATGGTCGAGTCTGCCGGCGTACGACCCCACGATGACGATCCGCTCGGGCCGGCGTGCGAGCGCGGCCTCGACAGCGAGTTCGAGATCCGTGTGGTCCTTGTCGGCGGGATAGCGCTGAGCAGACGATCCGCCCCGGATCGCACTCTCGAGCGTCTCGGGTGCGACGGAGTCCATGTCGCCGACCACGAGGTCGACGCGAAGGCCGAGCATCGCGGCGTGGTGAAGTCCGCTGTCGGCCGCGACGACGTAGGCATCGTCTGGCAGATCAAAGCTTCCGTCGGCTTCGAGTGGTTCACCGCCCGAGAGGACGATCACCTGATTGGTGTGGCTTTCCACGCGCTCCCTCCGCTGGCATGATCCAGATCAGGTTCCGCGGGTCGGAGGCGTTCGCAGCAAGCTGCACCGGCCGCCCTCTCAGTTCGGCGTTCCCGAACTCCCCGGAGTGGTCGCCCACGATGGTAGCCGCAGGCGCGCTCGTGCGGACCGCCGGCTTTGGGGGTTGACAACATGACAGCAGTATGACAGCATCATGCTGTCACGTACGACAAGCAAGGACATCGAGAGGTGCGTCATGATGTGGTACAACACCAGCCCAGAGGTTGCCAGAGTCGTCACCGAGATGATGAGCTCCGACGATGATCGGCGTCGCCGCCGCGAAATGATGCGCCTCATCGGCCGGCCCGACGGTCAATGAACAGGAGGAAGCCATGGACGCCAGCATCGTCATGAACGAGATCGAACAATCCCTGAGTACACAGATCCAGCTTGCGGGCGAATCCCCGGGTGTCGCCGAGGCGGGTGAAGCGATTCTCGCAAGCCTGGAGCCGGCCATCGATCGCGCAGTCATGCATCTCGCCGAACAGGCCGCAGCCGAGATCGAAGCGCAGCTCGTCGGACATCGAGTCGGTGTGGAGTTGCAGGAAGGCGCCCCGGTCCTGATTGTGCATGGTCAGCCCAGCGCTGTGAAGATCGACGCCGACGATCTGGAAGCCAGGATCACGCTCCGCCTATCCGAGAAGCTGAAGGGCATTGTCGAAGACGCAGCCGGCGAGACGGGGGAGTCGGTCAACACATTCGTTGTCAAGACGCTGTCTTCGAAGGCGAGCGAACGCGGCGCCGGAGGCCGATACACCGGGACCATCCAGACATGAGCGGCATCTCCCACGATTTCGCAGTCGGAGATCGCCCCGAAATCTCGGTGACACTGGCATCGGTCGATGTGATAGTCGCCGAGGGCGAGCCGGGCTCCGTCAAGGTCGAAGCCGAAGGCAACGATAGAGATCTGGAACTCCTCGAGATCTTCCAGACCGGCGACACCGTCACGGTACGTTCCCGCAAGGGAGCTCGTCGTTGGGGCCGCCGCGGAGCGGTGGTTCGGTTCTTCGTTCCGAGCGGAGCAGTTTGCACGGCGCGCACGGCCTCCGGTGACTTCAGGGCCGTTGTAGCGCTGTCGGACGTGGACGTGGCGTCGGCGTCGGGCGATGTCCATCTTGCTTCGCTCGGCGGGCGTGCCAGGATCAAGACGGCCAGCGGTGATCTCACCGTAGGCGACGCTTCCGGCGGGTTGCGGGTCGGCACAGCATCGGGTGATGTCAGGGTCGACGCCCTCAGCGGCGACGCCGTCATCAACTCGGCGTCCGGCGACATAGCGTTTGGCTCGGTGGCCGGGTCGGTCACGGTCAAAACCGCGAGCGGCGACGTCGCCATCCGTCGGTTCATGGGTGTCGACTTCAACGGCGCATCGATGTCCGGCGACTTCGACATCGGCCTCATCGAGGGGATGTCGATTGACGCGGACATCCAGACCCGATCCGGAAGCTTCACAAACCTGGCATCCGCCGGAGCCGGCACCCCGACGATCAACGCGACCATGCGTGTTGCCACCCTGTCCGGCGACGTCACGCTGCGCTGACCGCCTGAGACCGCAGCTGATTGGAGCGGATGTCGTCGTCTGTGCCGCAGAGGTTCTGGGCATCTCGGGTAGGGTCACCGGATCTATCAGAAATGGAGAAAGTACCGATGGCTGACTTCTTGAAGGCCCTGGTCGTATTCGCCGTAGCGTTTGCGCTGTTCACGCTTCCTGCCACATGGCTCCTGATGCTGTTCTTCGGGAACATCGGCATGGAACTGTCCTACGTGGCGACCTTGCCCCTCGGCATACTCGCCTCCGTCCTCCTCGGTGGCGTGACCAGCAGGACCTACTAGACGAAACGTAACGAGGCGCACCCATAGGCCCATCCTTTTCAATGGGGACGGGTTCGTGGGTGCGCTTCTCTATGCCTCGGCGACCATCCTGGGACTATCGGGCTACTGGGCCCTGTCGGAGTGGGGTTGATTGGTCCGTGGAGGCGAACGAGGGTGACGAGCCCCCTCCTGGGAGGGTTGTGCCGATTCGTTGCTCGTCTCGGCGAACCCGCATTCAGCGTATGTGTGTTGGCGGGTGTCGGGTATTCCGCGATGCGGGGCACGTCGAATCGGGTTCTCGGAACCGTGTTCGGCTCGTGCGAGTGTGGGCGCCCGCTATCTTCACTGAGGTATGGAGACTCAGCGTCAGCGGCACACCATCGAGGCAGATGGCTTCAGGACTACCTGGTATGTCGATCGTTTGTGGGAACTCTCCGCACGTTTGGTGAGCCGATCGATCCGGGTCGACACGCTCGCC
>RCNC010001621.1_pt1 | contig 15204 bp, 7 predicted proteins | sample 2041301 | NCBI WGS metagenome assembly RCNC01 (sample SAMN09708231, study PRJNA481090) | Marine sediment metagenome, whole genome shotgun sequencing project. | biome: marine sediment; feature: ocean; material: sediment; isolation source: Sewage treatment plant 13A marine sediment (STP13A) ... | reverse complement strand
CGCGGGATGTCGTACTGCTCGCGGATGGCGGCGAAGGTCTCGGCCTGCTTGACCGTGTCGATCCCCAGGTCTGCTTCCAGGTCCAGCTCCGGATCGAGCATGTCGGTGGGGTAGCCGGTGATCTGCGAAACGATGGCCAGCACCTGTTCGGTCACCGGGTCGGTTGCCGCGGCGGGTGAAGACACGGCGGCCTCCGCCACCGACGCAGGGGCCACCGGTGCGACGGCGGCAACGACCGGCTCCGCCACAGCCGGCGCATGGGCCTCGGCCTGTCCCGCCCTGAGGCTTTCCTGTACCCGCAGGGTGCGTTGCACCACCTCCAGTTGCGGTGTGTTGCTGCCGCTCACCTGCTGCAGCCAATGCTGCCATACCAGCGGATCATCTAACCGGTATTCATAGCCAAGGTGGTTGGGACTGGGCCGACTGCCATCGGCCGATGGCACCCAGCGCATAAGCGACAGGCTGATCTGGGAGCCAAAGCCAGCCCCAAGACGCAGTGCATAGCGTATCGGGTGCGCACCACCGCGCGAGAGATTGAGGGGACCTAACTCGGGATCCTGCTCATGAAAGTTGGCCACCGGCGGTACCACGCCGGTTTCCAGCGCCTTGATAGCGACCGTATCCTCAATCCCCACGCCCATCGCATGGCCGGTCAGGCCCTTGGTATTGGCGATCACAATCCTGTCCGCAGCGTCGCCGAAGGTCTTGCGCAGGGCGTTTACCTCCGCCGAAGCACTACCGCCGCGCGCGGGAGTGTAGGTCTCGTGTGACATAAAGAGCAATTCAGAAGCCATCGCACGCCGGTCGATACCAAAGCGCTGCTCGGCCTGCGCCACGACCTTTTCCATCACCTGGCAGATATGATCGATGTTCAGGCGCGTCCCGTGAAAGGCGCTGTTGGCGGTAACCGTACTGAGCACCTCACAGATTGGCCGCAATCCGCGCTCCGCCGCCGCATCGGGACTCTCCACCACAACGCCACAGGCGCCCATGCCCAGGATCATGCCGTGGCGGCGCCGATCGAAAGGCAAGGCGGCCTCTTCGACCACCTCATCGGTGGCAGCCGCACCTGAAGCGAGAAACCCGGAGCCGACCCATTCAAGCAGATGATCCGAAGTGACATCGTCTGCGGCAATGATCACAACGCGCCGACAACGGCCGACGCGAATCCAGTCCTCGGCCAGGGCAAAGGCCTGGGTAGTGCTGGCGCAGGCTGAATTGATATGCGTATTGGGCCCGCGCGCACCAATATATTCGGCCATCTGGGAATGCCCCATGGGCAGGGTCCTGAACAGGAAACGCCGGTTAAAGCTGTAGGGCTCGCGCTGCAGGGTCTGTTCCAGCTCCTGGATTTCCCGCTCAATTTCACCGACCGCCGCTGCATTACCTGCGAGGCGATCCCGCAGTTCAATCAGCGTATCGAGCTGCGCCTGCCGTCCGTGCTCCTGCTGGTAACGGGTCAGCTCGTCTGCAAAGGAGTCATAGCCTGGAAACGCAGAGGCAAATATGACCCCGGTGTCATCGCGCAATTGTTCCGGCAGCATCCATCGCTCCGGCAATTTACTGCCCAAATGGGTTGTCCTGTACTGCATTATTAACGGAATACCGGCGTCCCGCAGGGCGTCAATACCTGCGGCTATGGCCAGTTGTGTGGTGACATCCAGGGCTTCCACGCGCTCACCGGGCACACCGTAATCCTGTTCCAGATCCAGAGCCCCGCCACGCCCGGCGAGTTTGATGACGTCTGCGGAGCTAGCAATGGTTTCGAAGTGGGGACCACCGCCACCGCTCTTCACCAGGCGGGTGATGTGTTTGTCGACCATGGATTGGCGAAAGTGCGTCGGAATCGCCTTGATTTCCTGTTCACCGTCGAGAATCCGCTGCACGTTGGCATCATCGAATACCCGCTCAGTACCTGGCAGACCCAGAGCGGCACCTGTAACGACCGGTGCAGTGAAGACCCTGGTGTCGCTATTACCGCCGCCATTATCGCCGCGAAATACCTGCACACTCTGCTCCAGGAAGTTGGCAAACAACTGCCCCATTTGCTGGTAGCGGTCCGGGGGTATAGCGACTGCGGAGATGGCGGGAGAGTTTGTAGCAGGGGATGTCGTGGCTGGCACAGGATGCGCCGCCGCGTAATCCATCTTTGGAGCTGCGCCGCGCACCTGCTCCACGGGTTGTTCTGCACTGACGTTCGCCACGCCCAGCCCCGCCGAGTAGAGACCGCATAAGGCCTGGTTGAAGGAGGCAATTTCCCCGGTCCTGGGATGATTTGAAAACAGGGTCAGGACGTCGTCATACTGGCCAAGGACATCGTCGGCAAAACCCTGTAAGGCTTTCTTGGGGCCGACTTCAAGGAATACGCGCGCCCCGTTCTGGTACAAGGTCTCCAGGCCCTTGACGAACTGGACCGGTGACGCGACCTGTTGCGCCAGAATATCCACCATCTGCGGTTCGACGCCCGCCGCCATCGGGTAGAAATCGCCGGTGACGTTACTCACCAGCGGCAGGACAGGCGGGGACATGCGCAATTGGCACAGCGACTCCCGCAGAGGGCCGCTCGCAGCAGCCACGATAGACGTGTGAAACGCGTGACTGACCGGCAATTGGGCAACCTCAACGCCGCGGCTTTGAAACTCATCCATCGCGCGCTGAACAGCCTCAGTGGCGCCGCCAATGACTGCCTGGCTGTTGCTGTTGATATTGGCAATGACAACGTTGCCCTGGATGGTATCCACCACCTGCCGTATCTGCTCCAAGGGGGCGAAAACCGCCGCCATGAGGCCGTTGTCATCCTCGGCTACCTCGGTCATGCCGCGCCCGCGGGCGCTGACTGCCTGCAACGCATCCTCGAAGGGCAAAGCGCCGCTGGCAACCAGCGCGCCGTATTCTCCCAGGCTATGCCCTATTACCATGTCCGGCTGTATACCGTAGGCCGCAAACAAGCGCGTCAGCGCAAGGTCCACGGTCAGTACTGCGGGCTGGGTGATCTCGGTGCGACGCAGGTCCCTGTCTGCAGCCTCCAGGGCTGCGCTGTCGTCGGGGTTGACGAATATCAGATCACTGAGTGGGCGGCCAATTAACGGCTCCATCACCCGATCAGCCTCGGCAAAGGTCGCCGCTACCACCGGCTCGCACTCGCGCAGCTCCGCCAGCATATTGGCGTACTGGGAACCCTGGCCAGTGTAGAGAAAAGCGACCTTGGGGGCGGGGCCGCTGCCATAAAAAATTCCCTGGGAGCGCAGCGCTTTCCACACTGCCAGCTGATCCACCTTGAACGCCTGTACCGCCCGCTGCAAACGGGTCTGCAGTTCTTCGCCGTCCTGATAAGCGATGGCCAGGCGGTGCGCAGCCCGCAGATCCTGCTCCTGCGGCAGGCTGCCCATGGCGGGTGTGATGCCGGACGCCTGCGCCTGCTTGAGTTTCTCATGCAGTGCTTCCTTACTGACCGCCCCCAGCACCAGCGCGCCCTGCAGCGGCGCCTTGGATCCGGTTGCAGGCGCTGAGCCCATCGGGCTTGCGCTGGTAGCGCTGACAGCTTGTGGTGATGAAACGGGTGCAGGGCGCCTGGCCTGCAGGCGACCGGGAATGTACTCCTCCAGCACAGCGTGAAAATTGGTACCTCCGAACCCGAAGGCGCTGACCGCCGCCCTGCGTACGCCATCGCCACGGTCCGGTTTATCCCAGGGCCGCAGTTGCGTATTAACCCGGATCGGCGATTGGGAAAAATCGATATTCGGATTGGGGCTGTCAAAATTAAGGCTCGGTGGCAGCACCTTCTCATGCAGCGCCATCACCGCCTTGAACAAGCCCGCGGCGCCGGCGCCACTCTTCAGGTGGCCGATATTGGATTTCACTGACCCCAGGGCAATTGATCCGGGTGCCAGGTCATTAGCGCCAAAAATGGCGTTCAGGGATTCAAACTCGACCACATCTCCCACCCTGGTCGAGGTCCCGTGGCCCTCCAGCAGAGATACAGAACTGGGATCCAGGCCGGCGTTTTTCCACGCGCGTTGAACGGCGAGCTTCTGGCCCACGGGGTTGGGCGCGGTGATCCCCTTGCCCCTGCCATCGCTGGAGCCACCGACGCCGCGCAATACCGCATAAATGGTATCGCCGTCACGCTCGGCGTCGGCCAGGCGCTTGAGCAAAAACAAGGCGCCGCCCTCCCCCATGACAAAACCGTCAGCGCCGTCGGCGTAAGGCCGAGTCCCGGTGGCCGACAAGGCACCAATTTTGCAAAATTTGACGAAAGACGACGCACCCATATTGCGGTCCACCCCGCCTGTCAATACTGCGTCGTACTCATTCTCAATCAGGCCCTCAACCGCCGCATCCATGGCGGCCAAAGCAGAGGCACAGGCGGCATCGCAGACAAAATTCGGGCCCTTGAGGTCGAACAGGTTGGCCACCCGCCCCGCCATGCAGTTTGAAAGCTCACCCGGCATGGTGTCTTCGGTGCACTCGGGCAGCCTCGTGGCAAAGCGGCTATGTATCTCACTTTCTATAGTGGCACGCACATCGCCCGACAGGCCCTGAAATGCCGGTGAATCGGCAAGGGTTTGCGCGAATTCCGGGTAATAGATGCGCAGCGCCGTCATATACGCCTGTTCGCCGCCCATGGCATTACCCAACACCACCGCGGTTCGCGCCCGGTCCAGGGGCAGACCCCCGTCACCGTGGTTGCTCAGGACAGCGTGGGCCAGGGACACCGCCCACTTCTGCCCGACATCCATTGCATCGGCGATTTTCGGTGGAATGGGCAGGTGCCATTGGTAGGGCTCCCACGGCCATTCGCGCACCCAACCGCCAATTTTGGAGTAGGTCTTGTCCGGTGCTTTGCGATCGCTGTCATAGTACAGACCGGGGTCCCAGCGCTCGGGTGGCACCTCGCTGATACTGTAGCGGCCGTTTTTTATATTCTCCCAAAAGGACTGCGCATCGGGCGCATCTGGCATAATCGCACTCAATCCCACTACAGCTATGGCGCGATGCGCGGTATCTTCCATCTATCGACCCTCCTTTCGGTGTCCTAATTACGATCTGGAAAAACAGCTAGCGCCGGCAATAAAGCCCGATGACATGCATATCGATGCCACATTCTTCGTGGCTATAGCGAAAACCGCGACTACTAATAATTCTGACTCTAAACCAGATTAATTATACACAGCAAAAAATTGCCGCGCCCCCGGCAAACGTCGATCCATTGCTCCAAATCAAGAAATGCCGCGGTCCTGGCAGATTCTCGTATTGCGCCGGCGCGGAGAAATCGTCTAGGATTACTATCAGGTTTTAAGGGAGCCGGGGCATGAGTTTTGAGTTGTGGGAAAAACTTCTACTACTTGGTCTGCTCGCGGTGACCCTGGCCATTGCCGTGCGACAGCTGCGCCCAAAGCTACAGTTTGTATTGGGCGGCGCACCCGAGCGAGTGCGAACGGATCGGCTGGGCAGTCGCATTGTGCGCGTTGTCAAAGAGGTACTGTTCCAGTCCAGGGTCATCTCCGGTCGACCCGTGGTAGGCACCTTGCATGCCGTTGTTTTTTTTGGTTTTCTCTGTTTCGCCTTCGAAACCATAGATCACTTTGCCGAACCGTTCGGCCTGCACTTTCTCGCTTTTTTGCTCGGCGCGGCAGTGCCCGTGTTCAAGCTGGCGCTTGCCTTTATCGCCGGGCTGGTAATGATTGGCGTGGTGGGGCTTGCCATTCGGCGCTTCCTGATGGTGAAGATATCGCCAGACCCCAAATCCTGGAGCTCGGGAGTGGTTGCCCTGATGATCTTCATGCTGATGGTCAGCTACCTGTACAGCCTCAGCGGGTCCGCCCCGGGCCAGAAGGTGAACTGGTGGTTTCACGCGCTGCTGATCTTCGGCTTCGTTCCCTTGATTCTGCATTCCAAGCACTTCCATATCCTGATGGGTCCCGTCAACGTCTTCCTCAGGAACCACAGCCTGGGTGAGCACCAGCCGCTGGACCTTGAGGCGATGAGCGAGGCCGAGGAAGAAGTCAGCATCGGGCTCGAAACGATGAAAGACACCAGCTGGAAAATGCGCCTCGATTTCATAACCTGCGTTGAGTGCCGGCGCTGCACCGACCATTGTCCGGCGGCCAGCAGCGGCCAGGAACTCAACCCGCGGGAGTTTGTCCTCGCAGGTCGCGCCATGATGGGGCGCGAGGGGCCTTTCATCGGCAACGTCATCAGCGAAACCGCACTGGGACAGTGCACGAGTTGCGGCGCCTGTGAAAATATCTGTCCGGTTGGCATTGAACACACCCAGTTGTTGCTAGGTGCCAAGCGGGCACAGGCTATGGCCATTGGCCAGGGCATGGTGGCGGATGAGTTCCTGCAGACCATCGACCGTTACGGCAATCCCTTCTCCGCACCAAAACAAAAACGCAAGCAGTTGCTGACGGACCTGGAGATCCCGATTTTCGAGAAAGGCAACACCGAGTACCTGCTGTGGATGGGTTGCGTGTCGACTTACAATGAGGAATCCAGGGGCGCCCTTGAGGCGTTGATCAAGCTCCTGAGGTCGGCCGAGGTCAGTTTCGGGGTGCTGGAGGAAGAATCCTGCAGCGGCCACCATTCCCGTCGCCAGGGAGAGGAGTTCCAGTTCCAGACCCTGGCTGGCGAGAATATGGCCCGCTTCACTGATCAGGATGTGGCTAAAGTCCTCTCCTCCTGCCCCCATTGCCTGCACACCTTCCGCCAGGAATACCCGACCCTGGACGCCGCATTTTCGGTGGAAACCGTGCACCACTCCGAGCTGCTGTCCCAGCTGGTGAAGAGCGGGCAGTTACAGGTTAATTCCGGGGCAAATGCCGATAAAAAGATTACCTATCATGACCCCTGTTATCTGGGTCGCTACGAAGGGGTATACGACGCGCCCCGGGACATCATTGCCAGCAGCAGCCAGAACTTCATCGAGCTGCCACGCAATCGAGCCCGGTCGTTTTGCTGTGGCGGCGGCGCTGCTGGTTTCGCCCGCACCCAGGAATCCGATGGCACCCGGGTCGACCAGGCGCGCAAGAAGGAAATCGTGGAATCCGGCGCACAGACCCTCGTGACCGGATGCCCCGAGTGTAAAATGATGCTTGGCTCGGCAGTGGCAGAGACGCTCGATATCGCCGAATTCCTGAACGGCGCAGCAAACTGACTCCCCCGGCGCCGGGGCTAAGCTCCCAGCGCCTTGATGAGGGCCGGAATCACTTCCATGACATCGCCCGTTATGCCGTAGTCTGCCTGCTTGAAAATCGGCGCCTTGGGGTCCTTGTTGACTGCCACCACCAGCTTGGAACCTTTCATTCCGACCAGGTGCTGGCTGGCACCGGAAATACCCAGTGCAATGTAAAGCTTCGGAGCTACTGTCTGCCCGGAGCTGCCAACCTGCCGCTCGATCGGCAACCAGCCCTCGTCGCATACCGGGCGTGATGCACCTACTTCACCACCAATAGCGTCGGCCAATTGCCGGACAATATCGATGTTGGCCGCATCGCCGATACCGCGACCCACGGACACGACGATTTCCGCCTGGCTGAGATCGACAGAGCGCTCACCCTCCTGGACCGGCTGCGCCATCACCACACCGGGCGCGGAGGCATCGGGGGCAATGGCTGGTTTCTCGACCTGGCAAGCTGTCGCGGCCGCCGCCAGTTCGTCAATGCTAAAGGCTGCACTCTGGAAGCTGGCAAAGTGTGGGGGCTCGCCCACCGGAACCACGTCGGCGTGTAGTTTTCCCTGGAATATCTCTCGAACGCAAACCAGTTGCCCGGCGTCATTGCGGATATCGACGCAATCGCTGATGAGTGAGCGGCCGAATCGGGCGGCTACCCTGGGAGCAAAATCGCGGCCCTGATAGGTGTGCGGGAAAAAGACCAGGTCCGGGCTTAACTCCCTGACCAGGCCCTCGACCACGCTGCAATAGGCCCCGGGGCTATAGGGATCGAGCAGCGCGTCCTCCACTACCAGCAGGCGATCCATCTGATAGCCGGCGAGTTGTTCCGCGGCGGCTGCCACCTGGGCGCCCGCCAGGGCCACCACCAGACTCTTGCCCTGACCTTTGGCCGCCCTTTGCCCGGCCACCAGGGTTTCAAGACTCGCCGGGTTGAGCTGCCCCGAACGCTGTTCAGCAACAACAAGTACAGTTCCAGTCATGATATTACCCGCGCTTCATTTCTCAGTTTATTGATCAGTGCCGTCGCCTGTTCATCCGGGCTGCCGGCGAGCATTTCTGTCTGCTTGCTTTGCTGGGGCACATAGACCCGCAGCAGTTGCTGGCTTGCCGGCGCGACATCCGGGCAGGGCACGCTGCGGATTTCTTTCCTCTTGGCAGCGATAATGGCCTTGAAGGTGGCGTACCGGGGGGAGTTGATGCCCGACTGTATGGTGAGCACACCGGGCAGCGACATCGCCCCGCTCTGGGACCAGCCGGCTTCCAGTTCACGTTTGAATCGCAATTGGTCGCCCTCCAGCTGAATATCCACCACCACGGTGGAATGTGGAACGGCCAGTAATTCGGCCAGCAACACACCGGTCTGGCCGAATCCGTGATCGTCTGATTGCAGGCCGGTCAGAATCAAATCGAATTGCTCCTGCCGGGCAGTGTCAGCAAGAACGCTTGCTACCTGGAACGGGTCGAGGTGCTCAAGCTCCTCGTTGAGGATATGGATGGCGCGATCCGCGCCCTTGGCCAGCGAGGTTTTTACGGTCTCGCTGGCGCTGGCCGAGCCGAGCAGGATGGCCACCACCTCACCGCCATGTTGTTCCTTGAGCTGGAGTCCAGCCTCCAGGGCGTAGTTATCCGGTTCCGAACTGTCATAACTGTCGGGTGCGGTAACCCAGGTCTCGCTGGCGTTCACTGCCAGTTCTGATTCCCGGGACGGAACCTGCTTGATGCAAACACCAATTTTCATGAACGATATAACTCCTGGAGTTAAGTGTGGAATCGCGTGTGAGCCTAACTGCCGACGCAGAGAAAACTGGCGACGTAATCCATATCGGCAATCAAGCCCATCTGGGCATTGTAAATCTCGGGCAGATGCAGCGCCTCGCCCAGGCCCGAGAGTACATCGGCCTGGTCGCTGCCCCCGGCGACCAGTCGCAGCCCTTCGCTGGCGACCTTCAGTGCCGCTTCCCGCGCAAACAATCGAGCAAAAGCCGCCAGTTGTTCAGCGTTAAGCCGCTTGTCGGTTTTTCCGCTGAGTGTATTCGCCGCAGCCCCGTGCGCTCGCCTGGTCAGGCTGCCGGCGGATTCCACCCAGGCAATCAGTTCGCCGAAGCGCAGCAACACATGCTGGTTGCGGGTCAGGCGGCCGATACGTGCCCGCTCCAGCACCTCGGCGAGGCTGTGCATCGCCAGTGCCACTACATCGGCACCGATATCGGGCGTGCTAGCGTGCATTTGCTCGAACGTGGCAGCCATGCTGTGGTAGAACTGGCCACGGGTTTTCAGGTGCTCCTGCCAGCGATCCCGGGCGATGGTCATTTCCATAATTTCGGAAGTGCCTTCATAGATCGTGGTGATGCGCACATCGCGCTTGATTTTCTCGACCATGTATTCGCGGGTATAACCATACCCACCCAGGCCCTGGATTGCCGCGTCGGCGGCGGCATTGCCAGCTTCGGTACACATATATTTTGATATGGAGCCCTCGGTATTGAGGCTGCCTTCACCGGCATCTATCCGCTGGGCCGTTTCCTCTATAAAGGCTCGTCCCGCCTCCAGGCGTACCGCGTGGGGAACGATCAGTTTATGGGTGTAACCCTGCTTTTGCGACAGGGGTCCGCCCCCCTGGATGCGCTCGCGCGAGTAGGCGATCGCCCTGTCCAGTGCCTCCCAGCCAGCCCCCAGTCCAAAGGCGGCCACCATTAATCGGGTGAAACCAAAGACCCGCTGCGCCTGCTCCAGCCCCTGCCCCTCGACGTGGCCCAATAAGTGATCAGCCGGCACGAAGACATCATCCAGGCTGACCCGGGAGGTGTTACTGGCGCGGATACCGTGCTTGTCTTCCGGGCGGCCGTGACCGAGCCCCTGGGTGTCCCGCTCCACCACAAACCAGCTGGGTCCCCCGGGGGTGAGCGCCAGAATAGTGTAGAGGTCAGCGTAGCCGCCATTACTGATCCACTGTTTGGTGCCATTGATCCGGTAGCCGGTAAGCGCTCCGTCGGCATGAACCGGCTCCGCTGTTGTGGTCAATGCCGCCAGGTCGCTGCCGGCCTCGGGCTCGGTGGCCCCGTAGGCCATGATCAGGCCTTCCTCTGCCAAACGCGACATCCAGCGCTGGCGCTGCTCGTCACTGCCACCAACGCGAATGGGGTCGCTGCCCAGGAACGTGGCCAATACGCCGGTGGCAACGCCCAGGTCAAAGCGTGCCATCAGCTCGCAAAGGCGATAGACATCAAAGGCCCCGCCACCCATGCCGCCGTACTCCTCCGGAATGAACAACAACAGTATTCCGAGTTCGTCTCCGAGCATGCCGCGTACCAGGTCCTCCGGGAACTCGTCCTTATGGTCGAGTTCCAGCAGCAGCTTCTCCGGCATGGTCTCGGCAGCGAACTCACGCACTGCTTTCAGGATCATCCCTAACGTATCCAGATCTAGTCCAGCGTTCATTGCCAATCCTCCGGCTTGTGAGGTGTTTTTTGCGAAACGTCACACCATTACCGCCGTTCATCCATCGAGCGACTTATGGCTTTCAAGATATAACAGAGTGCTTAATAGACACCTTGTGCAAGATCAAGAAAGCGCTATTTCACTGCCAATTTTAATTAGCAAAGGCTGTGTTCCCAGGAAGTTTGTCTAACCCAGCTCAAGCAGCAGCTCGAACAGGCGGGCTGAACCGCCTGTCGGGCCACTATGCCGCCAGCAGTTATCTCGAGGGAGAATAGGGGTCGGCCATCCAGGTATGCCCCGGACGGGCCGAACGCAATGGCTCTGGATGAACCAGGCTCACTGGTGGTGCGGTTGGCACTGCGGCAGCCACTGTCAGCACAAAACTGCCAAACCTGATCCACCAACCGGGGAACCGGCGGCCATCATCCGCGGTGACCTCCAATTTCAGCCACTCGCCTTCGCCGCTGTCGAGCAGCTCAACGACGACCGACCGGGTGTCACGTCGCAAGCCGGTGCGCATCACCTTCAGGGCGCTTTCCTTGGCTGACCAAATCAGGTTGGCAACCAGGTCAGGATCATCCGCAGCCGCCACGCGGGCCTGCTCCGTAGCTGTGAAATAACCCTGCACAAAGGTTGCGCTGCGGGGCTCGATCAGTTCCAGATCGCAACCAAGCCGCTCACTCCCGGGTATGATACTGCAGACAGCCCAATCAGCCCGGTCGGTCATGGCGATTACCGCATTCAGCGGCTCGCCATTGACAATGGCTTCCGGTGCGCCGTCCGGGGCATTGCGGATAACAATCTGACGCAGTGTCGCAAGATTCGGCTCCATCCCAAGAGCCCGGGCGATCGTGACCTTCGCGGTCCAGCGACCGAGCCGGGCTTCTTCACGCCGCTTGGTGTAGGGCATGGCAACCAGACGCTCGGCCAGGGCCGGCTCGAGCCAGCTTCCGTCGGCGGCAACGTGCTGCATGCCGGCAGCAAACCAGTTGATGGTGGCCTGATCTGACACAATATCAGCCATGGTTTGAACCGCGGTAGTGGCCGCACCCCGGGTCATCCCTGGGCGACGGATTTACCCCTGGAGCCCAGGTCGTCAAAGGCTTCCTGGAGACGGGCCACAATACTGAGCTCTCCAGCCCGCAGGTACTTGCGCGGGTCGTAGAACTTCTTGTAAGGGGTGCCGTCTTCCGGGTCGATCTGGTACTTGAACGCCTTCGGATTCTCATTCACGAACGCCCCGATCGCTTCGGAGAAGGCGAATTGAGTGTCCGTATCGATATTCATCTTGAACACGCCATAGCTAACCGCCTCGTTAATCTTCTCCTTCTCAGAGCCGGAGCCGCCATGGAATACCAGGTTCAGGGGATTGCGGGTGCCGTTGTGCCGTTCCTCAACCAGCGCCTGGGAGTTTTTAAGGATTTCAGGTAGCAGCTTCACGTTGCCGGGTTTGTAAACGCCGTGCACATTACCGAAGGAAGCCGCCACGGAAAAATCACCCAGCGGGGTCAGTGTCTCATACGCCAGCAGTACATCATCCGGTTGAGTGTACAGGCGGGAGTTATCCGCACTCGCGTCGATATCGGAGCCGACCCCGTCCTCCTCGCCACCGGTGACGCCCAACTCGATCTCGAGGCTCATGTCGATCCTGGCCATACGCTCCAGAATGCGCGCGCACTCTCGCAAATTCCACTCCAGGGGTTCCCCGGAGAGATCCAGCATATGCGAGCTGTAAAGGGGTTTACCTGTCTCCTTGTAGTGCTGTTCCCCGTGGTCCAACATGGCCTCCACCCAGGGAATAAGGCCCTTGTTGGCGTGATCCGTGTGCATGACCACACACACACCGTAGTGTTCCGCCAGCAGGTGCACATGTCGGGCGGCGGATACCGCACCCAGCACCTTGGCCTGAAAGGCATCGGGCAGGCCCTGGCCCGCAAAGAACTGTGCGCCGCCGTTGGATAACTGAATGATCACATCAGAACCCGCATTGGCGGCTGCCTCCATGACGGCATTGGCCGTGTTGGTGTTAGTGACATTGACTGCCGGCAGGGCGTACCCACCCTCCTTGGCAGCGGCAACCAATGCCTTGTAATCAACACCGGTGACCACTCCGGGTTTTAGCGCAGGTCTTGTCTTGGTATCCATTTGGGGCTCCTTGGGGCAGTACCATCACTCTAATCAGTATAGCCGTTTTTGCTCGCGAATCTATTCATCCTGTGCGCAATTAACTCGACCAACGTGGCACGCGCCGACCAGAATGATTTGAAACCCAGCATGGGCCGAATTATCCGTTTGATAAAACGATGATCGGAATGCCGCACCACCTACTCCACGATGTTATTCAGATATTTACATTGGCGAATCTTGATGCGCTTGTTCTCGTCAGTGGTTGTAGTAGTACTAAACCCAGGCAACCGCAGGCCTTAATGAAACTGTTAAATAATGCTTACCAGATCCGCCTGTATAGTGGGGTCCTAGGGTTTTTCCGTCCAAAACGGACACAATCCTCTGGATTGTTATAGTCACACATTGGTAGGAATTATAAATGGGGTAACATTATGAAGAATTTTATTCGTTGCATAATCGCCTTGGGCATTGTCTTAACTCACTTGCTCGGCGTTTCAGCACAAGCCGCAGTTGTCAATTATAACAACCTGGCTACATTTCAGGCTGACTCTGGAAATTTGACATTGGTCAACTTTGACGTCGATTCCGATGGAAATTCCATCGCTGCGCCCAGTCCGGGGATTTTGGCCGGGACGAAATTCACGGGCTACGGAATCACTTTTGATAGGGGTGTGGTGTTTGGAGAGCCCAATCTTCCCTTTATCGGTGTTTCACCCCCGAATGTTATTTCTAATTCGGGTATCAATTCCGGGACAGGAGCACTGGTAAACGCAAGCTTCTCTTCGGCGGTCTCCGAGGTTGGGATAACAAACATCGGTGCCGGGGCGATCCTCCGTATCTTCGATGAGACAGACAATCTACTCGGTAGTCTATTGTCTGATCTAGACACCTCAACGGACGACTTCGTAGGTATGATTTCAGACACCCCTATATACCGAATGGAATTCGACTTTGTTCAAGGTATTGGATTCGGGGGAGACGATTTGTATTTCTCACCGATCCCGGTACCCGCAGCCGCCTGGCTATTCGGTACGGCATTGATTGGACTGGTCGGATTCGGTAAACGCCGGAAAGCGGTAATTAGCCCAACATAGCTCTAAGGGCAGCTAACTGCTCCAGAGCGGTCATAGCCGAGCCTCGATATTCACCGCTCACCAGGTCGCAAATGTGCCATGAACGGTCATTGGCTCAAGCTGGCTCAGCGCATGAAAGCGAACACAGCTAAAGACCTGTCCCTACCAAAAACTGAATCCACCACCCTTATTCTACTCAGAGCACAGAGTCGCTTCAGTAATCCAGGCGAAACTGGCTCGGCTTGGATATTGCTTCTCCGGATAGGAAAACGCTTTGAGCAAACGTTTTTCAATTCACCTGCGAAGGCCGCTGTAAACATAGGCTCTCCGTCAGAAACCAGGGGGTGTACGTTGGGCCAATCAGGCCGCTCGCCGGTACTCATGATGAAGGCCACCCAAATGAGGAATTGCCACAATATTTCCTTGGTCGGGATCCTGTATCGAGCGAGGCACCGGACATTGTTTGTCCAGAGATAGGTGCGTTCTCGCCTGGTGATAGTAGGTGGTGTAGGATTTCAGCTGCTGCCGCAGATGCCGCTCACTGAAGATGATGACGTGGTTAAGGCATTCACGCCGAATGGAACCGATAATTCGCTCGACGTACGGCGATTGCCAGGGGGAGCGTGGAGCCGTAAGCACCTCTTCGACACCGAGACCTTTCACTCGATTGCGGAATCGTTCACCGTAGATGCAGGCGCGCGGTAGCAGTCGCGGTCACGCAATAAGTAACGAGGAGCCGTGTCAAAGGGAAAAGCTTCCACTATTTGCTGGGCAGTCCATTCTGCAGTGGGATGATACGTCGCATTGAAGTGAACGATTTCTCTCCGTTCGTGATGCAGAATGACAAACACATACAATATCCGGAATGTTGCCGTGGGGACGGCGGCCGGCGCTCCGGTGAAAAAATCTACTGAGACAAGATCGGCTGTATGGTTTTCGAGAAACGTCCGCCATGTCTGCGAAGGCGGTTTCCGGTTACGAATCATGTATTTGGCAACAGTGGACTCAGCCACCCGGATACCGAGCATCTGCAATTCACCATGGATGCGAGGCGCGCCCCAACCAATATTGTTGCGGGACATCAACCGGATCAGTTCTCGCACATCGGGGTCGATTGCGGGGCGACCACCCTGCCCTCGCCGCGATTTCCAGGTCCAGTACAGCCGAAATCCTTTGCGGTGCCAGCGGACCAGTGTGTCCGGCTTGAAGATCATTAGTGTCTGGAGGCATGCGGGCCATAGACGATAGAGCCAGACCCAAAATATTCGTTCGCACTGATGAAAACTCAGTCGTTTCCTATCGCGGTCGGCAACCATTGCCAATTGCTGGCGCAGGGCAAGTAACTCTAGCTGAAGCGAAGCTCTGCTCCGCAGGAGATCTGTCAGTGTTGCG
>RCNC010002493.1_pt1 | contig 15205 bp, 14 predicted proteins | sample 2041301 | NCBI WGS metagenome assembly RCNC01 (sample SAMN09708231, study PRJNA481090) | Marine sediment metagenome, whole genome shotgun sequencing project. | biome: marine sediment; feature: ocean; material: sediment; isolation source: Sewage treatment plant 13A marine sediment (STP13A) ... | reverse complement strand
GTCTGGATCCTGATCATCTGAAACAACCCGCACGTCGGGCAACTCATCCAGGTTTTCATGCACGATGACCCTGGGGTTTTCGAATCCTTGCAGCTTATCGTCCGCCCCGATGATACCGGCATGCATCGCAAAACCAAGAGCGGCAAATAACAGAAGGCCATACCTGGCAGGAATTTCGGTCTGATTAAACATGGATCATGTAATGCAGCCTGATCACATCTAATTGGTGGGCAATTCCGTCATCCGGCAGGTCGAAGAAAGCGGACTCAGCCATTGATAATACTATTATGTATTTTTATTATACATAGTCGTATGCTAATGCCATTATCCAGATTACTACAAGGAAACGCCCCATGTTTTTTAGCACTCATATCAGATTTTTCATACTTCTGACGGCGCTCCTGTTTTCAATCGGAAACATCAACGTTGCGCATGCGGCCGGCGGTGACTCAACTGATGGAGAATGGAAATACTCACTCTCCCCCCTGTTTTTATGGGCACAGGGCATCGAGGGCAGTTCCCAGATCGGTCCGGTGTCTGCGCCGTTGGATATCACCTTCAATGACGCACTCAGCAATCTCGATATGACGTTTACCGTCCATTTCGAAGCGAAACGGGACAAATTGACCCTGTTCGGGGAGTACCAGTATGTCAACCTGGGGCCGGAGGCGGAGGGCCCGATGGGTGGTACGTTGGATATTGGTTTCAAAGACACGATCGCGGAACTGGGTGCCGGCTACTGGGTGTTTGGCACCGAGAAAACCGACTGGGAAATTATGGGTGGTGCACGCTATGCAAAACAGAAACTAAGTGTCGCTGTTGAGGGTGGACCGGACCTGATTAATACAGATAATGACTGGTGGGTAGGCTTTTTCGGTGGGCGGATGTCGGCGTCACTTTCAGACAAATGGACCTTCATCGGCCGGGTTGACTATGGCCTCGGTAGTTCGGGCGATACCAACCATATCTGGAACCTGGCAGCCATGTTTGACTATCGGTTCAAACATTGGGGTTCGGCATTTGTCGGCTATAAATTCATGAGCTACGACTTTGACAACGGAAAAACAATGAGTTTTGATCGCTACGCCTATGATGCAACGCAGCAGGGACCGCTGCTTGGACTGACTATTCACTGGTAGAAGAGAGGAGAGGAAACGTGAACACCAAATTTTGGATTGTTTTTATGGGTGGCGTGGTCTCCACCGTCCTGTATATCAGCCTCATGGGCGCAGGTGGTGTCGTCGAGTCGCCAACAGGCGTGGCCCCTGATCGTTACGTGTACTACCCGGGAACCGAGGAGCTTACGAAGGACGAAATCAGGTTGATTTCATGCGGAACGGGGCTGCCGGCCGCAAGGCGTGATCAGGCTGCCACCTGCTGGCTGGCCGAAGTCGGAAATGGCGATAAATTCCTGTTCGATATAGGCACCGGTTCCATGACAAACGTAGCGGCCCTGATGATTCCCTACGATTTTCTCGACAAGGTATTCCTGACCCACCTGCATACCGATCACTGGGGTGACCTGGCCACGCTATGGGCGGGTGGCTGGACTGCGGGACGAACCAAGCCATTGCAAGTCTGGGGGCCCACCGGCCAGACACCTGACATGGGCACGGCCTATGCTATTGAACACTTTCTCAAGGCCTTTAACTGGGATGCCACGACCAGGAACTTTGTGCTTAGCCCCAGGCCCGGCCAGATTTCAGTGAAGGAATTCGATTACAAAGCGGTCAATGCCGTGGTTTACCAGGAAAACGGTGTGACCATCCGCTCGATACCTGCAATTCACGCGGGTGATGGTCCGGTGAGCTTTATACTTGAATACGCCGGACTAAAGGTCGTGATAGGTGGTGACACTTTTCCGAATAAGTGGTTTATCAAATATGCGACCGGAGCGGATGTAGCCATTCATGAAACTTTCCTGACACCTTCAGACCTGGTCAAGTTCTACGGCCAGTCACCTGCACAGGCAATTGGCGTCGGAACGCAGATTCATACTTCGCCACCGGCTTTCGGTAAAGTGATGAGTACCATCAAGCCGCGCCGCGCAATCGGCTATCACTTCTTTAACGAGCAGGGTACCCACGACCATATTCTGGAGGGTGTCCGGTCGACCTACTCAGGCCCATTGTCCCTGGCAGTCGATAACATGGTCTGGAATATCACCAAAGAGCAGATTATCGAGCGCATGATCGTTTCACCCGATCAGGCCTGGAGCGTAAACGGTCCGAACAAGCCGCCGGCGCCGCCCGCAAAGGGCACCGTACCCGATCCGATCAGCGACTTCATCAAGGCCGGCCGTTGGCAGCCAGCGGAAAAAGCCCAGGCCTCTATGGTTGACAAGTTCAAGAAAGACAACGACCTGAAGTAAGACAAAATCAAGGAGATTCCGGCTAAAGGGCCGGGATCTCTATCCCTTTGTTCGGCGTTTGAGCGGAACTGATAAGCGAATAGCACAAATTACGTTTCCGAATGACATGCATCAATTGCAAATGAGAATCATTTGCAATTAGAGTATGGCCTCATTAAACTTTCTGCGTCCTAAAAATACATTGCGCAGGAAGAAAAATGAGAGCTTTCTTAATGGTTGCACTGCTTACAGCCAGTACAGCAGGATTTACGGCCGATCCGCAGACTGAAGATATGCAATCAGTCATCAAGGCGCAGCAAGATCAAATCGACTTTCTTTTACAGCAGCTGAACTCAACCCAGGAAGCTCTTCTGGAATTGAAGGAGCAGGTTGATGCCAATGCGCTGGCAAGTGCCGAGGTTAATGAAAAAGCCGAAATCCTGGCCGATAACATGGATAGCCAACCCATTGCCGATCTGTCTACCCGTTTCGGGGGTTACGGTGAATTGCATGCGAATATGCTGGAAAACCAGGTCACCGGTGAAGACAGCAACGTTCTGGACCTGCACCGATTCGTGATGTACTTCAGTCACGAATTCAACGACCGGACCCGCTTCATGAGTGAGTTGGAAGTTGAACATGCACTGTCAGGTGACGACAAACCGGGTGAAGTGGAACTGGAGCAGGCTTATATCGAATACGACTGGGCCACTAATCAAAGCCTCCGTGCTGGTGTGTTTCTTATTCCGGTGGGTATTTTGAACGAAACTCACGAGCCGCCGACGTTTTACGGCGTTGAGCGTAATCCGGTCGAGAAGAATATCATTCCGACCACCTGGTGGGAGGGTGGTCTGGCGTTCAATGGCGCGTTCGCAGACGGGTGGCGTTATGACGCAGCAGTGCATTCCGGCCTTTATACCGGCGCTGAAGATGGCTACGCGATTCGCGCCGGCCGCCAGAAAGTTGCCAAGGCAAAATTCGATTCTCAGGCCGTTACCGGTCGCGTACGCTGGCTGGGTATTCCTGGTCTGGAGCTATCAGCAAGCATTCAGTACCAGGACGACATAACCCAGGAAACAGATCCAACAGCAGGTAATGCCTGGCTGTACACTGGCCATGTCAGCTGGCAGCACAAGGCATTCGGCTTGCGCGCACTCTACGCCAACTGGAACCTGGATGGCGAAGGCCCGGAGGAGATCGGAGCGGATCGTCAGAAAGGCTGGTACATCGAGCCGAGCTGGCGCTTTAACGAGAAATGGGGCGTGTTTGCCCGCTACAACCGCTGGGATAACCTGGCCGGCAACAGTGGCGATTCCGAATACTCGCAGTGGGACCTGGGAATCAACTACTGGTTGCATCCCAACGTGGTGTTCAAGTTTGACTATCAGGATCAGGATGCTCCGGAAGGCAAGAGTGAATACGATGGCTGGAATCTTGGCGTGGGGTATCAATTCTGAACATGTCATTCTCTCCTCGAATGATGGCGCTTGCGGCCTGGCTGGTCTTAATGACCAGCCAGTTCGCATTTGCGATGGAGACGGTTTACCAGGAACCTGCCGAGTTTCTCGAACAGAGCCTTCCCGAATGTAAACAGCAGGTGTTCTGGCTGAAGCGTGACACGAAGTCGCAGATCGAAGCCCTCATTGATCATCCGTTTCCGGGTGTCCGGGTTCGCTACTGTGAAAAAGACGGCAAAACAGCCTGGATACTTGATGAAATCGGGAAAACTGAACCCATCACCAGCGGAATCATTGTCAATCAGGGTCGCGTAGAAATAGTACGTGTGCTGGTTTTTCGCGAAAGCAGGGGTTCTGAAGTTCATCGCAGTGTGTTTACCCGCCAGTACGAAAATGCCGTCCTTGAAAATGACAATAAACTGGACCGGTATATTGATGGCATCACCGGGGCCACGATGTCAGTCAGTGCATTAAATCGCCAGGTGAAACTGGCTCTGTTACTGGACGAAAAATTACGGGAAAAAACCAATGACAATAGATAAGGCCAGGCGCCGCAAGACCTTGGCACGCTGGCACCGGCGGTTTGCTATTTTCGTTTCGATCTGGCTGATACTCCTGGCAGGCAGCGGATTGGTGATCAATCATGCTAACGATTGGGGGCTGGATAAGAAGCCCCTGGTTGCACCTTTGCAGCAGTGGGTTTACGGAATAGACGCGGGGGAGCCGGGTTTATGTGAATCGGATATCCCTGAGGGCATCGCATGCGATGAATTATTTGCCCGGCTCCAATTGCCGGTCGGCGTGTTGTTGCTGGGTACGCGGGACCTGTTCCTGCTGGACGACTCGGGCCAGTTGGTAGAAAAGATAAGTGTCAGGCAGTTGGGATTGGCCAGTCTGCAGGCGGTACTTCGCGAGGGTTCAGAAATATACCTGCGCGGTGGCAACAAGGTTGTGCTGACCACGCCGGACCTGGCCGATGGGCAGGTTCTGGACACAGCAGCTGCCGAAGCGCTTGATGGAAGACAGTGGCAGGAGGCCGGGGAAACGGCAGCACAAATCACCTGGGAACGGTTTTTACTGGACCTTCACGCAGCGCGCTTTCTGGGGCCTGTGGCCAGCCTGTTCAACGACCTGATGGCCACGTTTATTTTGATTCTGGCGATATCCGGAATTTGGCTTTATTTCGTGAAGGGTAAAAAGTACGGTAAGGAATCTGTTTGAAATGCCGAATATGAAAATAGAACTAGCGCTATCGCCTTCCAAAGAAGATTTGCAAACGATCAGCCAGGGAATTCAATCCTACAATCAAGGCCATATGCCAGATGACGTGGTCTTTGAAAAGGATACCCGATTTGCTGTATTTGCAAAGAATGATAGTGACGAGGTGGTTGGCGGAATTAGAGCTACAGCGTTTTGGAATTATTGCATTATTGAATTACTTTGGTTGTCTGACGAGGTTAGAGGTAAAGGAATTGGCACAAAATTGATGGGTCAGGCTGAAGCTTTTGCACTCGAAAGTGGTTTTGAATATATTCGGACTGAAACCTTAGACTTTCAGGCCAAGCCGTTTTATGAGCATTTGGGTTATAAAGTGTACGGTCAGTTGAAGGATTATCCCAAAGGGCACACAACGTACTGTTTAGTTAAAGAATTATAAAGAGTTATTCACGATGGGTTGGTTCAGAGACTAAGTCTGTGCCGGGTCGATTTGCCGAACCAGTCGGCGAAGTTCGTGGACCTGTACCGCCGCCTTGTCGTCGTATCGTTGGCTGACATATAGGTTGGCTATCGCCATTACTCCCGGCCCGAGTTGGGGCCGATCAGCAGCTATACGCCGGGCGTAGTCGAGGATTCCCTCGCCTGTTCTGCGCGGCAGTCCAGCCCGGGCCATCCTGGCACAAAAACGGTAGATCAGTTCATCCCGTGGGTCCGGCCTGTCCCTGCGGCGGTTGATGAGCCATACGGTCAGGAAGGGAAGCAGCGTGAGCCCAGTGGCCGCCAGGAACAGCAGGCCCAGCCGGAATGCGTCAACCCGGCCAAGCAACCGTTTCAGGAAATCGGCCTGTTTGTTGTCGTAGCCAAGAATCCAGATGGCCCAGGCGTAATCGAGGAAATCCCGTTGCAGGACGATCCAGTTGACGAATCCGAAATCACGGAAGCGGAGCAGGCTCAGAGGGCTATCCGCCAGGAAGTTTTCTTCATCGCGGAACAGATCTGCCAGGCTCATTTCGATCCGCTCGGGTGCGACCGCAGCGGTTGGGTCAACGCGCAGCCAGCCCTGGTCCTTGATCCAGACCTCGGCCCAGGCATGGGCATCGTACTGGCGCACCGTCACGAAATTCTCAGTGGGATGGATCTCTCCGCCCTGGTAGCCGACGACCACGCGCGCCGGGTGGCCGGCCGCCCGCATGAAAAATGCAAAGCTGCCGGCAAAGTGCTCGCAGAAACCACGGCGGGCTTCCCATAGGAATTCGTCAACTGAATGGGTGCCGAGCAGTGGCGGTTCCAGGGTATACACGAAGGAGCGATTGTAGAGCTGCAAAAGCCTTTGGATCAGCGCCTCAACATCTTGTGTTTCCCGCGCCCATTCCCTGGCCACACGAACTGTTTCCGGGTTGGAGCCGGGCGGCAGCGCTCGCTCAAGTTCGGCTCGATATGGGTGCAGTCCCTTCGGTTCGAGCCGGTGGTCGAGCCATGACTGAATGTCGAAATTGCGCCTCTGACCGATCCGGGAGGCGCTGAGCAGTCGCGAATCGCGCATTCGCATGATTCCGGGTTCGAATGATGCCGGCGTAGAGAGTGCAAAAAGCCAGCGCTGGTAAGTCGGCTCCATGGTCAGTGCATAGCTGATCGGCTCACCCATGCGTACGATACCGCTGATGTCACCGCGCTGCAGGATCGGTCGATCCGGGCCGTAGAATTCAGCCTGCGTCCATTCCCGGCCGTCGAACTCGGAGAATACCAACCCACGCCAGTACAGTTTGTTTCGGCTGGGAATTTCGCCGTCGAAGCGAGCGCGAAAAGCCAGCTCGTCGGAACCCACCAGCCGGGAGAAATCACCCGGCGCCATCGTGTCTCCAACACCCGTCCGGGCCTGGTTTTTGGGCACGGGGATGGACCAGAGCGCGCCGAGTCGCGGCATCACGAGAAACAGTACCAGCATCAACGGTATTGAAGTCGCCAGGATCCTCACGGCGATGAGTGATGGCCCTGCTGAGAAGCCCCGATCCTTCGGTTGGTTGATGCTGACCAATGCAGTGGTGGTGATTACGTAGGTCAGCAACACCAGGACGAAATAGGGAATATCCTGTGTGAACACGCAGGTGATGGCAGCCGTGAAATAGGCCACGTAGGCCAGCACGACGGCGTCGCGCTTGTGGTGCATTTCTAGCAGTTTGAGACCGAAGCCGGCAATCAGCATCGCTAGCATTGGTTCAAGGCCCAACAGAGATCGGTAACTACTCGCCAGGCCGACCACACAACTTGCGACGAAGATAGCTTTAAGTGGCCAGGGCGGAAACGGAACTGCGCCGCGATACTCAAGAATGCGCCAGAGCACGCTGGCACCGGCCAGAGCGATAATCCAGACAGGCAGGTGATCGAGGTGCAGGGCGACCACGGCAACAAAAGCCAGCAGTACCCAGAACAGGCCGTTACGGGAAAGCTGCCAGTCAGGTCGCTTCATCGCTCGCTCCTTTAACCCCGTCGATGCCGTAGAGTGCCAGGCTACGGAGCACCGCTTGCCGGTGCGCCCCGCCCTTGTCGGGGGCCTGATCAGTACCCGGAAGCCGTAAGCCATAGACCCGGCCATCGGCGTCGCATGCGCAAACCTGCCACGTCATTCGGGCAAGGCGTTGCTCGGTGTCCATGCCGGTATAGTCGTTCCAGTCCACCCATACCCTGCTGTCGACCGGGTCGCTATACTGCTTGGTCCAAAGACCCTGCTCGCGAGCGTATTGCTTCCAGGCCACGTGCCGCAGGGATTCACCGACCTCGTAGGTTTTCAGCCCTGCGTAATCTTCGGCTCCGGCTGTACCTGAGTAGTGGCCCCCGCTGCTTCCGCTACGGCTGGTTGTATGCAGGGTGTCCGGAACCGGTGCGGGATACACAACCGCGTTGAAGCGAAAACGGAGATAGCTCCAAACGCGCAGCAGGCCGACCGGGGAAACACTCTCTACGGTCAAAAGGCCCGGATCAAGAAAACCCCGGCGGGTCGTGGGCACCAACACAGTGACGAATGTATCTCCGGCATTCGCGAGTGTGATCATCAGGGGTTCCCCTCCCGCGAAGCACAAAGAGATCTGCTCCCGGCGCCGTGCTTTGGGCTGGCTGATGCAGAGCTCGACCGCTGCTGCGTCACCTTCGAACACGGACTCGGCGCGCACCGTTTTGACGCGCAACCCGGACAGCGTGCCATGGGTGACGTGGATGCTGACGATAAAAAAGCCCGACAGCAGGAAACAGAGTACGAAAACCAGATTGTTTTCGAAGTTCGTGCCCAGCAGCCAGAGCGCAAACACCAGGGCCAGGAAACCAAGGCCCGCTTTGGAAGGCAGGATGTAAAGGCGTCGATGGTCCAGATGGTGTTCGCGAGCTGCTTGAGCGCGACGGTCGATCCAGCGCTGAAAGTAGCCCCTCAGTGACTGCCGGATTCGTGACAGTGGTCTCATGGTTGATTCGATGCCGTGTTCAGATCACATCGACGATGTCGAGGACCTTCCCGATCAGCACCCGGCTCCCGTTATCGTGGCCGCGTCCCGTGCCCTGCAAACGGTGGTTTGCTACGGCGGGGAATACAGTCTGGATGTCTTCCGGGATCACGAATGAGCGACCGTCGAGCAGTGCGATGGCCTTGGCTGCTTGCAGCACCGCCAGGGCCGCTCGGGGCGACAGTCCGAATTCGAAATCTTCGCTTGTGCGGGTGAATTGGATCAAGCGCAACAGATAGTCCACCACAGGTTCCGCCGCGCTAATCTCGTCAACCTCACTCTGCAGGGCCAGCAGCTCGGCGATAGTAAGCAGGGGATCCAGTTCACGCAGGCGCGTCCGTGGGTCACCGCCGGTCAGAATCGACTTTTCAGATGTAAGATCCGGGTATCCCAGGGAAAGGCGCATCAGGAAGCGGTCGAGCTGCGACTCCGGCAGTGGGAAGGTGCCGGAGTGCTGCACCGGATTCTGAGTCGCGATCACGAAAAACGGCTGCGGGAGGTCCCGTGTTTCACCCTCCACTGTAACCTGGCCCTCGGCCATGGCTTCCAGCAACGCGCTTTGGGTCTTGGGCGTAGTGCGATTTATCTCGTCGGCCAGCAGTAATTGGCAGAACACGGGCCCCGGGTGGAAACGGAACGTCGCTTCGGTCCTGTCGTAGACGGAAACGCCCACAATGTCAGCGGGTAGCAGGTCGCTGGTGAACTGGATGCGGTTGAACTCGAGCCCCAGTACACGCGCCATGGCATTGGCCATCGTGGTTTTTCCCATCCCGGGTAAATCCTCAATCAGCAGATGCCCCCTGGCGAGTAGGCAGGCCAGCGCGATCCGGACCTCATCCTCCTTGCCGATCAGCACGGAGCCGATCGCTACAACGACCGCGTCCAGTTTTTCCTTCGAAAGACTCACAGGCAAACCTTTTATTTAGTTTTGGTCAATCGATGCATGATACAACGCGGGCGGGCATGGATATATGCCCACAGCCTTTTCCAGTTCTTGAAGCTCATCCTCAATGTACTCAGCCAGCACGTGCAGGTTTTTCATGTCGCGGGTGGCAACCAATCCGAATTGAAGCAGCCCATCGTAGCTGAATAAGGTGATGTTCATATGCAGGCCAGGGGTCAGGGTGCTGATCGGGTACATTTGCTCTACTTGTGCCCCTTTCAGGTACAAGGCATTGCGGGACCCCGGCACATTGGATACCAGCGTATGCCCGTTGACCGGCAACTTATCGCTCAGCTTGATCTTCTCGATGACCTCGCCGAACACGCCTGAAATGATTGAATATCGCTCGATTGAGGCTCCGGGCAGGGCCTCGACCTGTTTCTTGACGTTTCGCAGGTTAAATCCAATATCCCGTAATCTGATGTATGGATCATCTGTTGGTTCAGCCATGTCGACCAGCAGGATACCAACCTTGTTGCCTTTGTTCTGATCGCCCGTCTTCCTCAGGCTCACCGGCATTTGAATGCTGATCGGATGGTCGAGCGTGATCCCGCTGTCCGCCAGGTATCGATGAAGTGCGCCGTCGATACAGGCCATTGCCACGTGGTTCACCGTCGAGCGCGTGGCACGCCCCACGCGTTTTATCCGTTCCATGGACAACCCCGCGGTCGCGATGCAGCGTCCTGCAGAAGCGCTGCCGGTCAGGGGCGTGTCATCCCTTACATTGAAGGGCACGCTTACAGTGCTCTCGGTCAATCCAATGCGTTCAATGAGCTGTTGGAAAGAGAGCTTGGCCATGCCTCCGGTAACCAGCAACTGTTCCCAGGACTGTCGCCCTACGCCGCGAATGGTCTCGCCAAGAAACTTAGACCTTTCCACAGGGCGGTTGCGCTCGGGCTCAGGCAGCGACCAGATGGGGTTCAATTGCATGTCATCGGGCGATTCGCTCAGGCTTCGGTTCAGCCAGGAGGTCATTGAAAGTCCGTCCGCGTAGCCGTGGTGGATTTTCAGGTAGACAGCAAACCTGCCTCCCTTGACCCGGTCGATCACGTGGAACTCCCAGAGCGGCTTTTTCCGGTCCATCGCCGGTTCGTGCAATTTCGCGACGATATTCTGGACATCCTGCCAGGTGATCAATTTCTCCGGCCGGTGGTACAAGACATGATCGTCGATGGAGAAATCCTCCACCGGCTTCCAATGCGGGCCCTTCCAGCCGATGAACTGGATCACCTGATTGAAAGGTGGGGTGAGATCTGTGTGTGTCTTCAGTTCCCTCACCAGCTGTTGAGCGAAGTTGCGCGAGGCGTTCTTCGGCTTTTTGCACAGCATTACTCCAGCAACATGCTTAGGGCTGCCCTCGGATTCGACCAGGAAGAAGGCCAGGTCCAGTAAGGATAGTGATTTCATCGCTTTGACCTCATACCTTTCAGCGCCCGCCAAAACAGAATTACGTATAGCAGGTCAGCAGACGCCAACAGCATCATCTGCCAGCTGACCGCACCGGCCAGAACGCAGGCCAGGGCAACCAGAACAACGCTCAGTTTTCCTAGAATGCCCAGTTTGATGACAGGAACATTGGCCACCGGGTCTTTATAGACCCAGAAATAGCCGATGCCAAAAATGATCACCAGCCAGGAGAACAGCTGAAGGAACAAAGGCTCCACCGGTACAGGTGTCACCCGGAAAAGCTCGAACAAAAACTCTGCCTTGAAGGCCAGCGTCAGGCCAACGGCCCAGTTGAAAATGGCCGCTGTGAGAAACATGGTCTTGTCGCTTTTTGCGTTCACTTTCTGTTCTCCATTCTATTTTGCGGCGCTGAACGGGGCAGTCAGTACCCGCCAGGGAATCAGCCGGCTTGAGCCGGCGACATAGGCTTCCCATTCGGGATAGCGCGAAATGGAACCATCTTTGACCAGCATGCGGATGTAGAAATAACTTACCGCGTAGGCAAATACGATCCAGCTCAGCCAGTGATTTGCCAGCATGGCGTAGGACAGGTAGATCAGGACTTCTCCGAAGAAATTGGGGTTGCGCGTGTACCGGAACATGCCGTTGGTCATCAGTCCTTTGTGGTACTTCAGCTGGAAATGTTTCTGGCAGTCGGCCGCGATCATCCAGGTAATGCCCCAGGTATGCGTGGCTATCGCGGCGAACAACAGTTCGTTTGAAGGCGCTGTTTCACGGGTCAGGAAAAACCAGGGGAACAGCCAGTACCAGCCCACCAGCAAAACGTAGGACATCACGGCCCCGCCGTAGGTAGTCCGGCTTTCGAAACTTCCGTCGCGAAAACCGAAATCCTTGACCAGCCAGCAATAGCCGTAGATGCCATGGAGGCCCAGGTAGACCCAGGCCACCGTGCTGAAATTGTCGAGATACACCATCATTCCGGCGATGATGAACAGCGTGAAGATCTTATGGAAGTTGATCACCCAGGCCATTTTCAGCTGTTTTGGGCCGCCACCAAAATCCTCGGTCATGTACCCGACGAAATCGTAGAGCTTTCTGGCCCAGGAAGGTGTGGTGTAGGTCGACATGATCAGTGGCACGTGTAGCCGCCGTCTATAACCAGTTCGGAACCGGTCATGTATTTCGATTCATCCGAAGCCAGGAACAGGCAGCCGTTGGCGATATCCAAAGGCTCGCCGGGAGTGCCCAGCGGGATAGAGGCGAGTACCCGTTCCATTAACTCCTCGGTGTTGGGCATTGAGGCGACGGGCGATCGCTCCCGGGTGGATGGAATTGATCCGAATTCCGTAACCCTGGCCGGCGCAATGCAAGGCCGCTGACTTGGAGAAAAGGCGCACGCCACCTTTGCTGGCGTTATAGGCGGCCGTTGTGGGCTCGCCAACGAGTCCTTCGATGGACGAGAGGTTGATGATCGATCCGCCGCTTTCCTTCATTACCCGGATGGCAGCCCGGCAGCCCATGAAAACGCCTTCCATGTTCACTGCCTGTGTTTTACGCCAGTCATCAAGCGTGGTGTCTTCAACCGTACCGGGAATAACGATCCCTGCATTGTTGACCAGCACATCCAGTTGGCCCCAGGTTGCGACGATGTCATCGACCAGCGTATCCCAGCCGGCCTCATCGGCAACGTCCTGGTACCGGGCGATGGCCTGTCCACCACTTTCCACGATTTCCTCGGCAACGCGTTGAGCATCTGCTGTGTTGATATCGCTAATTACTACGCGTGCACCTTCTTCGGCAAAACGTTTTGCAGTTGCTTCTCCGATGCCGTTGCCGGAACCGGTAACCAGTGCTACTTTTCCATTCAGTCTGTCTGTCATTTTCTTTTCCTCGTTCAAATCAAATCAGGGTTGACCAGCAGGTTGCCGCCTTTCATCGCCAGCACTTCGTTGCAGCCATCGGCGATCAGGCAGGCGCGTGCGTCCCGCAGGAGTTTTTCAATTGGATATTCTTTAGTCAGGCCATTGCCGCCGAACATCTGCAGCGCCTCACTGGCTACTTCAAAGGCAGTCTGGGTTGCGGTCACCTTCGCGGCCATTGAACCCTGTAACGCCGGCTGCGACGCCGTCGCATTGTATTCTGCTACCCGTCGCACCAATGCGCGTGCCGCCTCGACTTTGCGGAACATGTGGAACAGGCGGTATTTGACGTTCTGGTGCCGGATGATTTTCTGGCCGCCCTGCTTGCGTTGATGCGCATACTCAAGTGCATGCTCATAAGCTGCGCGGGCAACTCCAACCGCCAGGTTGGCCACGTGCACGTTGGCTTCGGCCAGTGTTTTGTAGACCATGTCGGCATAGTCATCCGGGCCGGCCAACAGGTGAGAGATCGGTACCTCAACGTTATCGAAGTAAATCTCACCCTGGTTCAGAGAGCGCAGGCCCATTTTGTCGAGTGGCTTGCCGCGACTCACGCCCGGAAGATCCAGCGGTACAATGGCGACAATTCCGGGCCGGGTTTCGCCATTCTCTTCGAGGTGGCAGTAAAGCGCGCAAACCTGCGCGGTTATACCGCCGGAAACCCAGGCGGACTTCTGACCATTGATGATGATCTTGTCATCCTCGATCCGCGCTACGCAGTTAGGGCGGCCATAACTACCATTTTCTGCTTGAAGACTGCCGTCTGCATCCAGAGTGTCGCTGCCATGGTCGGGCTCGGTAATGCCCCAGCAGCCCATCTTGCCATCACAGTATTCGACCATTTCCATGTTGCCCGCCAATGCCGAGTACAGTGCCGGCATCTGGCTGACCAGGATCATGCCGGCCAGACCGGGCTCGCCCCATGCCAGTTCTTCGGAGGCGATCAGCAACAGGCGGGAACGTTCCAGCTCATCCATTTCCAGCATGGCCGCAACGCTCAGGCCCAGTTCCTGCGCCTGCTCCAGCACCCGCCACAGGGGCGATTCCGGTGCGAGGGTTTCTTCCGGTGCCATCTCATCCAATACTGGTCCGGCTGGCCGCAAAACCTCCACCGCAAATCTATGGCAGGTGTCCTGTATCAACTCTTCCATTTCGGAGAGCGGTGCTTCCAACCCGCTGAGGGGCAAATCAATGTATGAAGTCATGTCATTCACTCTTGTGCAAATACGTTTTCAGCTTTGATATCCAGGGCTTCAAGCAGGAAGCGTTCCTGGGGCTTTTCAGAGGCGGTCTTGGGGATTTTGCGTACGATCTGGATAAAGTCCGGTACGCTGTTGGGGTCCAGTTTTTCGCGGCAGGCCGAGAAAACAGGCACGCCTTCAAAACGGTCGTAGTCCGTGGGCACTATCGCCGCAATCACCTGTTTTTCACCAGGCGCCAGTCCGTCAGTTACAGCTGCACCGTAAACAAAGACATCCGTAACCAAATCGATTTCCGATAGTGCTTTCTCAACGAAGGCGGTATTAATGAAATCACCATTCTTGCGAATTCCACCTCCCATGCGGTACTGGAAGAACAGCCAGCCATTTTCGTCCACTTGGCCAACATCACCCATGTGCAACCAGCCGCCTTCAGTTTTTTCGGCAGTGGCTTGCGGGTTCTTGAAGTAGGTGAGTTCCGGGCAACTGCCATCAGCATTGCGAAAACAGATTTCTCCCGACTGGCCCGGCCCGCGTTCATTACCATCCTCGTCGAGAATGGCTAATAGCAAAGATGGCGGAGCCATACCGCAACTGCCGACCGGTCCAGTGCCTGTTGGGTTGAAGGTCAGGCCGCCCTCGGCCGCACCATAAAACTCGAACAACTGCACTCCGAAGCGCCGGGAGAAATCGTCCCAAATCGCTGCGGGCATGCCTGCGCTGAGAATCAACCGCACCGGATTGTCGGTATCGTCGGCGCGCGGTGGATCAGCGTAAACGGCGGTGGTCATGCCGCCCAGCAGGTTAAAGAACGTACAGCCATAGCGGCGGGTGATGTCCCACAGCCGTGACTTGGTGAATTTACGACTGATCACGCCCCGGATCCCGGCGTGCAGGATCATCCCCAGGCTGACAACCTGGGCGTTGGCATGTGTAAGAGACAGACCGGTGTAGATGCAGTCGTCTTCATTCAGTCCAAACACTTCGGGAAGCGTTGCCGATACGGCGTAACGCCCGTGACTGGAAAGGATTGCCTTGGGATCGCCAGTCGTACCGGAGGTATACAGAATCTGCATCGCCTCTTCCGGGTCCTTACTCTCAATCACCAATTCCGGCGAGGGCAGGGGTTCGGCCAGGATGTTCTCCACCCGGGTGTGGCTGGAGTCTTTCGCTTCCAGTGTCGCAATCCAGCGTTCCCCTGTTACGCTCCACGCCGTTTCA
>RCNC010001620.1_pt1 | contig 15209 bp, 7 predicted proteins | sample 2041301 | NCBI WGS metagenome assembly RCNC01 (sample SAMN09708231, study PRJNA481090) | Marine sediment metagenome, whole genome shotgun sequencing project. | biome: marine sediment; feature: ocean; material: sediment; isolation source: Sewage treatment plant 13A marine sediment (STP13A) ... | reverse complement strand
CGTCTCTGGCACGAAACCCGAATTTCCGTTTTTGAATATTCCGTAGATGCACGCTCAACGACACACCAGGCCCGTGGACTGAAACCCCGTGTGCATTTTGGTAACCAGTGGGTGGATGAATCAGTCACTGAAATCTTCAAGGAAGACATCGCACGTTTCCGGGTGTTGCTGACAACCGAAACCGAGGATGACCCATTGGCGATGGTGGCACAGGGTATCGCGCCAAACCTGAAAGCGCTGTGTTTGCATAATGGCACCGTCTACCGCTGGAACCGCGCTTGTTACGGCGTTCATAACGGTATTCCCCATCTGCGTATCGAAAACCGTGTTATTCCTTCCGGTCCGACCGTTATTGATGAGATCGCCAATACGGCATTTTTTGTTGGAATGATGGCCGGAATGTCTGACAAATATGATGATATTCGCGAGCAAATCACTTTTCAGGACGTAAAAGCCAATTTTATGGCGGCAGCCAGGGCGGGTATTCGTGCACAAATGAACTGGTTCGGTGACACGCATATGCCCGCAAGGGAATTGATTTTAGATGAGCTGTTACCGCTGGCAGAGCACGGCTTGAGCAAGTACGGGGTTGACCAAAAGGATATTGATAAGTACCTGGGTGTTCTGAGGGACCGGGTTTCCACCCGGAGAAATGGCGCGCGCTGGGCATTGAAATCCCTGGAACGGATGAAAGATCAGGGCACAGAAGATCAACGTATGCGTTGCCTGGTCGCCAGCATGGTAGACCAGCAAACCACGGGCAGTCCCGTATCTGAATGGGAGTTGGCCGAATATTGCGAACAACTGGGTTGGCGCGAGAGTTTCCTGAAAGTATCACAGTTCATGGCCACGGACCTGTATACAGTACGACCGGATGACATCGTAGATTTTGCGGCAACACTGATGGACTGGCGACATGTACGGCACATTCCCGTTGAAGGTGATGATGGTGAACTGGTGGGCCTGGTTTCACACCGTGCACTGTTGCGCCTGGTAGCCGAGGGCAGGATCGGGGGAGAGCACAAGGTTGTCGTCAGGGAAATCATGAAAACCAACCCGATCACAATAGATTCTGATGCCACCACCGTTGATGCAATACGTATCATGCGGGAATTCAGGGTGGCGTGCCTGCCGGTGGTTGAGAAGGGCAAATTAATTGGTTTGGTCACCGAGCATGACCTCATCGTGGTTGCATCGCGTCTGTTGGAACACCACCTGGAAGAAAATAAATGAGCCAGGGGTGAGGTTTGTTTTTGGTACAGTTCTCGCGCTTGGTCTGTTGATAGCCTGTGGTGACAAACTCACTGTAGAACAACAGATTATCGCGACTCTTCGTAATATGGAATATGCCGCCGAAGAAGGGCAGCACCTCGATTTTATGGGCTATGTTGCAGACTCGTTTAAGGGTCAGCAGGGCTCAATGGACCGACGTGAATTTCATCGCTTTATGATTTTTCAGATTAACCAGCACCGGCGTCTGCAAGCTCAATTTTTCCCGATCTTTGTCACGGAAACCAGTGAGGAAACGGCCTCTGCACATTTTAAAATACTGGTAACCGGGGGCGGGGGCCTGGTGCCGGATAGCGGTCAGTTATATGAGGTGGAAACACGATGGCTGCGTGATGGCGGCGATTGGGAGCTAAGTGGCGCGGACTGGGAAGCGGTACGTTTGCCCGACCTGCAACCGGGTAAAAAGTAGGCCCTGGCCTGCCATTCTCAGGTTTTGAGAACAACTGCACTACAATCTGTATATGACCGCAGATAATTCCTCCTTTATTTTGCCAGACGCGTTTCACCCGGCTGTATGTCAGTGGTTTGAGAAGACGTTTTCAGCACCAACACCGGTACAGACGGCAGCCTGGGCGGAGATAATTTCACAGCAACGGGTGCTGATCGCGGCGCCTACCGGCAGTGGCAAAACCCTGGCGGCGTTTTTGTGTGCGATCAACGACCTGGTTCTGCAAAGCCGCCAGGGAGTTCTGGAAGACAAAGTCCATGTGCTGTATATCTCACCACTCAAGGCACTATCAAATGACATAGAGAAGAACCTGCAGTTGCCCTTGCAGGGCATTGCCGATGAACTGTCTGGCAGCGGATTACCGGCCCACAACATACGCGCTGCGGTCCGAACCGGTGACACACCGGCTGGCGAGCGCGCAAAAATGGCGAGGAAACCTCCGCATATCCTCGTAACGACGCCCGAGTCGCTATACCTGCTCCTTACCTCGGTATCCGGCAGAAACATGCTTGCGGGCGTTTCTACGCTGATCGTGGATGAGATCCATGCGTTGGCGGCGAACAAACGCGGCAGTCATCTGGCGCTTTCGCTGGCAAGGCTTGATGCCCTATGTGGTTTCGCTCCGTCGCGTATCGGTTTATCGGCGACACAAAAACCCATTAAAAGGATCGCTGATTATCTTTGTGGCGGTCTGGATTGTGCCATTGTGGATACCGGTCATAAGCGGCGCATGGATATCAGTCTCGAGTTACCGGATTCCCCACTGGCGCCAGTATTGGCCAACGAGGTCTGGGAAGAGATTTATGAACGGCTGGTAAGGTACATCCTTGAGCACCATACCACGCTGATATTTGTCAATACCCGACGCCTGGCAGAACGCATCGCACGTCACCTTGCGGAACGCCTGGGTGAAGATGCAGTGACCGCACATCATGGCAGTTTGTCGCGAAAGCACCGTCTTGAGGCGGAACAGGCACTCAAGTCCGGGCAATTAAAAGCGCTGGTGGCCACGGCATCTCTGGAACTTGGCATCGATATTGGTCATGTTGACCTGGTTTGCCAGATGGGCACACCGGGCAGTATTTCCGCATTGCTGCAACGCATCGGTCGATCTGGTCATTCGGTAGGTGAGACACCCAAAGGTCGTCTGTTCCCGCTCAGCCGGGATGACCTGGTGGAATGTGTGGCCTTGCAAAAAGCGCTTGAATCAGGAGAACTGGATGCGATTATCATACCGGATGCGCCACTGGATGTGCTGGCCCAGCAACTGGTAGCGGAATTAGCGGTCAGGGACTGGCAGTTTGATGATCTGTATCAAGTGGTATCTGCCGCATGGCCATACCACGATTTAAAAAAAGAACAGTTCCTGGCGGTCGTGCGAATGCTCGCCGATGGATACTCTACCCGTCGCGGCAGACGTTCTGCACTGGTTTTTTACGATGCCATTAACGGACAGTTGCGTGGCCGTCCGGCGGCCCGTTTAACCGCACTTCAAAATGGTGGCGCGATTCCGGATCACTTCGACTATGAAGTCATCATGCTTCCACAGGGTCACCGCATAGGAACCCTGAACGAGGATTTCGCCTTTGAAAGCGTCCCGGGTGATATTTTCCAGCTTGGAAATACCAGCTACCGCATGCTGAAAATCGAACAGGGCAGGGTGCTTGTCGAAGACGCTCATGGGCAGCCTCCCACGATTCCTTTCTGGCTTGGTGATAAACCCGGTCGCAGTGATGAACTATCAACAGCGGTCTCAAGTCTACGAATTTATATTGAACAATCTCTTAAAGAACAAGATCCTGCCGGTGTTATTGAAACACTATGTGAAGAAGGGGTTTCTAGAATTGCGGCAATTCAGCTGGTCGAATACCTGCATGGCTCCATACAGGCCCTGGGCTGTCTGCCAACTCAGAACAAAATCATCATGGAGCGTTTTTTCGATGATTCCGGTGACATGCACCTGGTGGTGCATGCGCCACTTGGTTCGCGTCTGATGCGGGCCTGGGGACTGGCACTACGCAAACGTTTTTGCCGGCAATTCAATTTTGAATTGCAGGCTTCAGCGCTTGAAGATTCGTTGATACTTTCCCTCGGGGAAACACACAGTTTCGAGATCGCCGATGTTGCGGCTTACCTGAAGAAGGAAACAGTCCGGGATGTATTGATCCAGGCACTGTTGGACGCACCGATGTTTGAGTTGCGCTGGCGCTGGAATGCCACTATCGCGCTTGCAGTACAACGTATGCGTAACGGTAAAAAGATACCTCCACAATGGCAAAGAAACCAGGCTGAAGACCTGGTTGCGGTGGTCTTTCCTGATCAGATCGCGTGTTTTGAGAATATACGCGGGTCACGCGAGATACCCGATCACCCACTGGTCAACCAGACCATTGATGATTGCCTGACGGATACAATGGATATTGATGGCCTCGAAAGCCTGCTGGCGAAAATGGCCGATGGTGATATTGAAATAGTTTGCCTTGACCTGGTTGGCCCATCGCCCTTGTCACGGGAAATCATCAATGCCCGTCCTTATGCATTTCTGGATGACGGCGAGGCTGAGAACCGCCGAACACGTGCCATTGGCAACGACCCGGATGACCTTTCATCTGCAAGTACCTTGAGCATCATCAGCGTGGAAGCGCGCAGCCAGGTTCGCGATGAGGCCTGGATACAACCACGTAACGCGGATGAATTACACGATGGTTTGCTACAACTCGGTTTTCTGACGCAGGCAGAGTATTCAAGTGGTAATTCCAGTTGCGGTGCTGCCGGAAGTTCAAGCCAGTGGGCCAAGTGGTTCGTAGCCCTGGGCGAGGACTTCAGGGCTTGCAGCATCAGGTTGAGTCAAAACGGGGGGGAGAGGGTGGCGCACTGGTGGATTGCCTCCGAGCGCTTACCCGAATGGCTGGCCATTCACCCGCAATCCGGGTTTTCACCTGATCCGACTGCACTACTGCCTGATGGCCCGGCTTTTGAGCGAGAGGATGCACTGGTTGGGTTGTTGAGGAGTCGCATGAGCGGTCTGGGGCCCGTTAGCAGGGCGCGCTTGGCTGTCGACTTCGGTTTGGATGAAGACAGCCTCCAGCGAGCCTTGTTGAGCTTACAGAATGAGGGTTTTGCCATCCTGATGCAGGATGAGACCACAGAGAACCTGTGGTGTGAACGGCGTCTATTGGCCAGAATCCACCGCTACAGTCGTGAACAACGCCGACGTGCCGTGAAGCCGGTTTCACCGGCCGTTTATATGAGTTTTCTGGTGCACTGGCATGCTATGGATGATGCCGGTTCCGATATTGACCAGGCACTGTCTCAATTGCAGGGATGGTCCGCTCCTGCCTCCATGTGGGAGCACAATTTACTGAAGACAAGGTGCGAGGATTATTCCCCCAATCAACTGGATCACCGTTTTCTGAGCGGGCAACTGGCCTGGTTCAGGCCCTTATCAATACCTGAACAAACGAGCACCATTGTTTCAGCAACGCCGCTTGCGATCGTGCCCCGCACCGATATTCCCCAATGGCTTCCAACTCCACCAGACCCCGATGCCGTTTCGGATTCGCTGGCCAGGAAGGTTCTGAACCTGTTGGAAACGCATGGCGCCATGTTTACCTCCGACCTCGAATTGCAATCCGGTCTGTTACGACCGCAATTGGAGCAGGCATTAAAAACCCTGATCGCTGCCGGTGCGATAAGCTCTGATGCGTTCTCACCCGTTCGCTGGTTACTTCGCCCGGAGGCGCAGAAACTCCGCCGTTCAAGACAGGCGAAACGTCATGCAATCAATTTGCCAGTAGGACGCTGGAGTATTACGGGAACAGGTTTTGCCGATCAGCCTGCGAGTGCAACAAGTAATGCCGTGCAACAGAGATTGGCCGTTATTTGCCAGTCCCTGCTACGACGTTATGGTGTTGTGTTCCGTGCTGTCATTCAAAGGGAAGCACTTTTGCCACCGTGGCGGGAACTATTAAATTACCTGAGAAGAATGGAAGACCGTGGCGAAGTCCGGGGCGGGCGTTTCGTAGATGGTTTTTCCGGCGAACAGTTTGCACTGCCCGAAGCCCTGGGTTTACTACGTCAACCCATCGATACCAGTGGCAAGCCGGTATTTACCGTGATCAGTGCCTGTGACCCGCTAAACCTGGGCGGCTTGATCACACCGGGTGCAAAAACTCCATCGGTATCTGGCAACAGGATATTGTTGGAAAACGGCCTGCCCGTAGCACGGATGATTGGTGAGGAACTTCAGGAATTCGCAAATATCAGCGCTCAGGCCAGTCGCGAGACCAGTCGCCGGCTTTTGGTGGTGAGACCCTGGCCTAATTCCAGTGTGGTGTATCGTAATTAGTGTATTTTTATGGAAGTTCATTCAGAAATGTGCCGTGACCATACCTGTTGTAATACTGTCAATTCTAGCAGCTGATTAATAACCTCCAAGCAAGTATAAAGTACCTGTAGTAGTTTATATTTTAGTGGTTGGTATGGATATTCAACCAAATAAAAATTAAAAACAGGCAAGGGATTACCATATGAAAACCTCAGTTTAAGTTATGCTTTTCTGAGGGCCTGTGACTTATAACCGGGTCTGGGGATCCAGGCGCGGTGACGGGCTTGTTTAAGGGGATGAACTAATGACACCACCACCAGTGCATGCAAATGCCAATCTTGCGCGATTTGACTCCAGACCTTCAAGTACAAAAACACCTGCTGTCAAACCCCAGGTCAGGCTGGTAAAAATTGACGGTAAACTCACTGCAGTACCTGTACAGGTAGTGGAGCCAGTACAAGCAGACAAACCCGTGCAGGCAGTCGCCCCCCTAAAGGCAGTCGAGCCCACACACACAGCTGAGCCCGAACACGAGGCTGAACCTGCACATACACAGAAGTCTGGCATTCTGAACTACGATCCCGGCGTGACCCTTCAGGATCTGTTGCAACAAGCTGTTAAGCGGAATGCCAGTGACCTTCACATCCACAGTGGAGCATTTTTGCGCCTTCGTGTTGATGGCAAATTCAGTGAGGCTTCACCGACTGTTTTGAGTTCGCAGGAATGTGAGCGTCTCATCATGGAAATATTGAGTAAGTCGCAACTCAAGCGATTGAAAGAGAAGTTTCAGGTCGATTTCGCCTACGAAATTCAGGGGGTCGGGCGCTTTCGCGCTAACGTTTACAAGCAACAGCGCGGTTACGATGCCGTGTTCCGCGTCATCAAACCGACACCACCAACACTCGCTGACCTCGGGCTTCCTAAAGAATTTGAGCAATATACTGAATTTCACCAGGGCTTGATGCTATTCACAGGCCCTGCGGGTTGCGGTAAATCTTCGACAATGGCCGCGATGGCGGATTTGATCAATAAGCGTCGCCCGGATCACATTCTGACCATTGAAGACCCGATTGAGTACGTGCACGCCTCAAAATCATGTAACGTCACCCAACGGGAGGTAGGACTCCAGACCGAGTCGTTCCCTATGGCTTTAAGAGCGGCTTTGCGGGAGGACCCCGACGTAATCGTGATTGGCGAACTGCGTGATTTAGAAACGATCTCGCTGGCCATAACCGCCGCTGAAACCGGTCATCTCGTCATGGCGACACTTCATACGTCCAACGCCATTCGCACCATTAACCGTCTGCTTAGCGTTTTCCCACCGGATCAGATAAACCAGATTCGCAGAATGCTGTCGGAGTCTCTCAAAGTGGTGATATCCCAACGATTGGTGCAGCGGGCGGATGATCGGGGACTGGTTGCAGCACTCGAGGTAATGATCAACAACAATGCAGTCGCCAATCTCATCCGGGAAAACCGGACTTTCCAGATTAAATCCATTCTGCAAACGGGTAGAGCCCAGGGCCAGCGCCTTCTGGACGCTTCTTTGACGCAGTTGATGAAAGACAGGGTGATCACCAAAAAAGAAGCGATCAAGCATGCGGAAGAGCCCGAAAATTTCAAGTAACAGGGGAACGTTTTGGCCAAAATCGATGAACTATTTCGATATCTGAAAGAAAAAGGAGGGTCGGATCTGCATCTGCTTGCCACCCTGCCTCCCCGGGTGCGCATCCACGGGAAGCTGACGGATATCGAAGGTTGGGAAGTTATTTCGGATGAAGAACTGAAGGAATTGCTGCGGGAGATATGTTCCGAAGAACAGTGGTTAGAGTTCGAAGCCTGTGGCGATCTGGACTTCGCCTGGGCTCTACCTGGCGAGGCACGGTTTCGTGTCAATTTTCTGAATCAGTATAACGGTGTCGGGGCTGTCTTCCGTATTATCCCTGAGAAAATTCTCACTTTTGATGAACTCAATATTCCCAAGGCGATTCGCAAACTGGCCTACCTTGAGCGTGGACTGGTCCTTATCACGGGTCCAACCGGTTCAGGTAAATCAACAACACTGGCTTCGATCATTAACGAAATCAACGAAAACTTCAGTAAACATATTGTCACTATTGAAGATCCGGTGGAGTTTGTTCATCTCAATAAAATGAGCGTGTTATCACAACGTGAGATTAACCATGACACACTCAGTTTTGCTGATGCCCTGAAAACCACCATTCGTCAGGATGTCGACGTAATCCTGGTGGGTGAGATGCGCGACAGGGAAACAATCGAATTGGCCATCACCGCAGCCGAAATGGGTACTCTGGTATTTGGCACCCTGCATACAAACAGTGCAACCAAAACCATCGATCGCTTGATCGACGCATTTCCGGCCAGTCAACAGTCCCAGGTACGCACGACCCTGGCCGATTCGATTTGTGCAATCGTATCGCAGCTTTTGCTGCCGACCTCTGATGGTCAGGGGCGTTGTGCGGCCTACGAGATCCTGCTGCGCACAAACAGCCTGCCCAACATCATCCGCGAAGGTAATACGACCATGCTGTCATCTGTGATCCAGAGTGGCGTTAACGAAGGAATGTGCGCTATGGATGATTCGCTGGAAGATATGCTAAGAAAGGGCAAAATAACCGGCGCTGCAGCCATGCGTAAAGCGAAGGATAAGGCTCGCTTCAAAAGCTATACGAGTCGGTAACAGGCCAACAGTATGTAACGTTTCGCCATTGAGAGAGCTGAGACGATCAGATATATGTATGATCATTACTCGATTAATTTATCCTGTGTTTTGAAGGCCACGTGCAATACCATTTACGGTAACCAGCAAGGCTTCAAGTAAGGTATCGTCCTGACGGTCACCTGCTCGCCAGCGTTTCAATAAATCCACCTGCAATAAACTCATAGGATCTACATAGGGGTTCCGTAAACGAATCGATCTTTGCAGGGTTGGTTCTGAGTCAAGCAGGTTATCCTGATCCTTGATGCTGAGAATCAAGGAGCTGGCAAGCCTGAGTTCTGTATCGACCTGGTCAAAAATCACCCGGCTCGGAGCGGGTGCCAACAAACGGTAATGCCTGCCGATATCCAGATCAGACTTTGCCAGGGCCATTTCAACATCCGACAACATGCTACTGAAAAATAGCCACTCCTTGTTCATGGCTTTTAACGTATCGATTCCAAACTCTTGCTTGGCCATGGAAAGTGCTGTGCCCATCCCATAGGCTGCCGGCAGACTGATGCGACTCTGTGCCCAGGAAAACACCCATGGAATAGCTCGCAGGTTCTCTACCCCGGCCCCCGAACGGCGGGAAGCCGGACGTGAACCAATCCCCATTCTCTCTATGACATCAATAGGTGTCGCATCTCGAAAATAGTCAACAAATTGGGGGTGTTCATAGACCAGTTGGCGATAGGTTTGTTTGGAAGCGTCCGCCATTAGAGTCATCACCTGCTGCCATAGCGCTGCCGGCACGGGTGCCGGGGACAGGCCACTTTTCAATGTAGCAGCAGTTGCCAACTCGAGATTTCGTTCGGCCAGGGCACGATTACCGTATTTCTGGTTAATCACTTCTCCCTGCTCGGTGACTCGCAGAAAACCGTTCACCGTTCCCGATGGCGCCCCAAGAATCCCGCCAGCAACATTGCCGCCACCGCGACTGACTGTTCCGCCGCGGCCATGAAAGAAACCATGATTGACCGAATATTTCTCACATATCCGGGCAAGTTGCGTCTGTGCAGTCGCCAGGGCCCAACGGGCCGAAATCAAACCACCATCCTTGTTGGAGTCGGAATAACCCACCATGATGATCTGGCGTTGATGACGTGCGGCAAGATGAGCCTGGTAGGCGGGGTCAGTGAACAGACGTTCCAATATTGCTTCACCGTGCTGCAAATCGGCAACTGTTTCCAGCAAAGGTGAGATATCCAATGGTACATTGTTGTCACCGTCCACCAATCCGGCCATACGGGCCAGAAACAGTACGCTCAAAACATCATCAGCACCCTGGGTCATGCTGATGATGTATGGCCCCACTGCACGTCGGCCAAAATGTTGCTGACCCCACGAAATACTTTGAAAAACCCCGATTGTCTTTGTGACGTTTGCATCCGCTGGTAATGAGGGCAATTGACCGGACAGAATCAGTTCAGACAGACGGTCGGCCCTGATTTCGGCATCAAGATTTATCCAGGTATCGTCATTGAGTATCTGCCCAACCACCTGTCGATGTACCAACGAGTCCTGGCGGATATCAAGCGTGGCCAGGTGAAAACCAAATGTCCTTTCACGTACCTGCAAACGATTGAGCGCAAAAATGCCGGCGTGCTGGCCCTTGTTTGCTTGCATCGACTGTCGGATCAGTTCGAGGTCCGTCCTGAATTCCCCGGTGTTGCGGTACGCACCTTCCGAGTTGTTGAGTACCCGCTGCAACCGGGCCATCATGAGCTTGAGCAGACAACGGTAGGGCATATTGCGAATTCGTTGCTCGATTTTCTCAGCTTCATCCGGAAGTATTTCAGTGTACTTTTGCAACTGTGACAAAACTTCTTTGCTGACATCGACTTCAGTTAGCGACTGACTGAGAAACCTTGAAAGAGAACGTATTTCCGGTAGGTATTTTTTGATGATTTCGCGGCGGTGATATTCCAGGGACCGCCGGATCGTTTGGGCATCGACATTGGGATTACCATCCATATCGCCACCCACCCAGGACCCGAAATGAAGAAGTGCCGGCAAAGACCGGTCGGGTACATCCTGCCAGTTGGATTCCAGGGCCTGGTACAGGCTTTCATAAAATGGCGGTACGACCCGATAGAGCACATCGGTAAGATAAAAAAGCACATGCTCCATTTCATTTTTGACCGATAGTCTTTGTTCAGGATACATTTCGGTCTGCCAGTTGCTGGTGACCGCTGCGCGTACACGTTCCAGCGAGGCGGCTTCTTCCTCGGGTGTTCTCGACGGATCCAGCCGTTCTACCAGTCGGCGCAGAATCATCTGTTCTTTTTCAAGCAAAGTACGGCGAGTCGATTCCGTTGGATGCGCCGTCATCACCGGCTCAATGCTTAACCCCCTAAGCTCTCGCATCACTTCGTCAAATGAATGGGATTTGAGCTCTTGCATCACTGCCAGCAAGCCACCGGGCTGGGCCTTTTTACCCCTTCTGAGGTAATCCCGGCGCCGGCGTATGCGATGGACTTTTTCCGCCAGGTTGACCACCTGGAAATAAGTGGTAAATGCACGCACCAATCGCCCGGCTACGGCGACATCCATTCCTGTGAGTAATTCATCCAGTGATTCCGCTGCACCGGCTTTGTCTTCACGCCGTCCAATCGCAGTGCGGCGAACGGCTTCAACTTGTCGCAGAAACTCAGGGCTCTCCTGCTCTGCCAGCATTTCGCCAACCAGGGCTCCGAGCACACGGACATCTTCGCGTAATGGTTTGTCTTTTTCCGGGAAGTCAATTTCACGCATATTTGGATTTGTCTCTGAAGGTTCGATATGTTGATCATAACGGAACTCTGCAGTGAACTTCGTCTTTGCAGCCGATTGCTTCAGATCTATCGCTATATGCCGGGCTCTTGTAGTGACGTCAATCGTGCCCGGGATGAACTTAATCCAGAGGCCATACCCACCCGAATCGATCATCAAGGGTGCCGTACTGAATACCTGTCAGTTCATCATAAAGCTGTTTTGAGACCGGGCCGGGCCGGTTTTGGTTGATCACATGATCCTCACCTTTGAGGCTCAGTATTCCAACCGGGGAGATAACCGCTGCAGTGCCGCAGCCAAATACCTCCGTTATTTTTCCGGATTTGATGTCTGCCAAAATCTCGTATATATCCAACCTTTCTTCCTTGGTCGTATAACCAAGTTCCGGTGCGAGTTTAAGCAGGGAGTCGCGTGTTACACCCGGTAGAATGCTTCCGCTTAAGGCGGGTGTAACGATGTGCTTCCCCTCGTATACAAAACAGATATTCATGGCACCCACTTCTTCAATGTAGTGGCCTTCAATGGCATCCAGCCACAATACCTGGGTGAACCCCCGTTCCGCTGCTTTCTCCGATGCGTACAGGCTGGCAGCATAATTGCCACCTGTTTTAGCTTCACCCACGCCACCTTCAACTGCCCGGCGCAGTTTTTCGGCGATGTACACCGATACTGGCTCAAAGCCGCCCTTGAAATAGGGGCCGGCAGGGCCGGTGATAATGAAATGTAAATAATCGGAGCTGGCACCAAGCCCGAGCTTGGCGCTGGTGGCTATCATCGTGGGGCGAATATAGAGCGATGTTCCCAGCTGGTGAGGCACCCATATGCCGTCGAGACTGACCAATGTGCTGAGTGCCTCAAGATGCAGTTTTTCGTCTACAGCTGGCATCATCATCCGTTCTGCGGACTTGTTGAAACGCCGGACGTTTTCTTCAGGGCGAAAAAGGTTGATGCCACCATCAGGTCTTCGGTAGGCCTTGAGACCTTCAAATATTTCCTGGCCGTAGTGAAATACAGCCGCGGCCGGATCAAGCGTGATCGGGTGATATGGGTCAATTCGGGCGTTAGCCCAGCCTGTGCCTTTCTGATATTCCTGGCTGAACATATGGTCAGAAAAAACGGTACCAAATCCCAATTCCCCGGGGCAATTGGAAAAATTACTGCTTGTGACTTTGTTTATCTGGATAGACATTTCAATCGTGCCTCATTTTGTAGACTTCTGGTCTGTCTCGTTACGGACAAATTTGACCAACTCTTCGCCACCCTTGACCTGGTCGCCGGCCTGGAAATAAAACTCGGTGACGCAGCCATCGGCGGGTGCGAACAGTGTTTGTTCCATTTTCATCGCTTCCATGATGATTACCGCCTGGCCCTTTTTAACGTCGGCGCCGGTCTCTACCAGCAGGTCGACGATAACGCCATTCATCGGTGCAGTGAATGCATCCGCACCGGATCCCTCATCCTTGATGCCGTAATCCGGTTGCTTCAGTGCGAACTGCATGGCGCCCTGTTCACTGAACAGGGTGAACTGACCGTCATGCGGCACCACCACGACACGTCGCCGATGACCGTCGATATCGGCGTATAACTCATTTCCGTTGAGTTCTCCGGATGCGATGACGGATCGATCATCCACCGTGATCCGGAAGCGCCGGTTTCTCTCGGTTCCAATCTCCTCCACCGGGACATCGTGATCTTTGCCGTTCATTGTTATCTGCCCGGTATGCCTGCCGGGCTCATTCAGACGCCACGCATTGACAGTGTTCCAGGGTGACCATGGGTCCGCGGCCCTGGCGTGGGCGGCCGAGGTTTCTTCAAGCCTCAGCAACAGGAACAGTGATGCCAGCGGTAAATCCTGCATGCGGTCTTCATGCGATGTATGGAACAGGGAAACTTTGTTCTTCTCGATGAAACCGGTATCCAGTTGAGCCTGGGCAAAGGCCGTGGAACTGACAATGTTATATAAGAAAGTGATATTCGTGGTCACGCCGCTGATGTGATACTCGGACAAGGCCTTTGTCATTCTGGCGAGGGCACGATCCCTGCTTTCATCCCAGACCACCAGCTTGGCAATCATCGGGTCGTAATACACGCTGATCTCGTCACCCTGCAACACACCCGTGTCCAGCCTGACATGGCGGCCTTCCCTGGGTGCTTGCAGGTACTCAAGAGTGCCGGTGGCAGGCATGAAATCCTGATCAGGGTCTTCGGCATACACACGGGCTTCAAAAGCATGACCGTTGATTGCCAGCTCTTCCTGGCGCAAGGGCAGGGGCTCACCTGATGCAACGCGTAATTGCCACTCCACCAGGTCCTGTCCGGTAATCATCTCGGTCACAGGATGTTCTACCTGCAATCGGGTATTCATTTCCATGAAATAGAAAGAGCCATCCTGATCGAGCAGGAACTCAATGGTGCCGGCGCCTTCGTAGTCAATCGCACGGGCCGCCTGTACCGCGGCATTGCCCATCTGCTGCCTGAGACCCGGGCTCATACCGGGGGCAGGTGCTTCTTCGATCACTTTCTGGTGTCGACGCTGAATGGAACAGTCACGCTCGAACAGGTAAACCGCATTGCCGTGTTGGTCACAAAACACCTGGAACTCCACATGCCGGGGCTGCGCCAGGTATTTCTCAACCAGTAGTTCATCATTACCGAAACTGGAAATGGACTCGCGTCTGACGGCCGCATAAGCCTGGTCAATTTCATCTTCGCTATTAACCAGTCGCATGCCCTTGCCACCGCCGCCGGCAATGGCTTTGAGCAAAACCGGGTAGCCGATATTGCCCGCTTCCAGCCTGATCTTATCCAGCGATTGCTCATCACCGTGATATCCCGGCACGACGGGCACGTCCGCCTCTGACATGATTGACTTTGCAGCGGACTTGGAGCCCATGGCAATGATCGCCGTTTCTGGCGGACCGATAAAAACGATGTCGTTGTCTTTACACAGACGGCTGAATGCCGCGTTCTCAGAGAGAAAGCCATAACCGGGATGAACCGCCTCCGCGCCGGTTTTTTTGCAGGCGGAAATGATTTTTTCTCCCAGCAGATAAGATTCGCGTGGTGGCGCTGCGCCGATGTATATGGCCTCATCCGCCATCGAAACATGCAGGGAATTGCGGTCGGCATCAGAATAGACCGCCACGGTTTTAACACCGATCCTGCGGGCAGTCTTGATTACGCGGCATGCAATTTCACCACGGTTGGCTATCAGGATTTTATTAAACATCAGCTTTCCCCATTACATCCTGAAAATGCCAAACCGGGTGTCATCAATTGGCCGGTTGAGTGATGCTGAAATAGCAAGTCCCAGTACCTGTCGTGTTTGCGCTGGGTCGATCACACCGTCATCCCAGAGCCTGGCCGAACCATAGTAGGGGTGCCCCTGCTCCTCATAACTGTCGAGGATGGGTTGTTTGAATGTTTTCTCATTCTCCGCAGACCATGTTTCCCCTGATCTCTCTGCCTGGTCTTTCTTTACCTGCGACAACACACCCGCAGCTTGTTCTCCACCCATCACAGAAACCCGCGAGTTAGGCCAGGTGAAAAGAAAACGGGGGTCGTAGGCGCGTCCACACATACCGTAGTTGCCTGCCCCGTAAGAGTTTCCGATTATCACCGTGAATTTGGGTACCTGCACACAGGCCACG
>RCNC010001616.1_pt1 | contig 15224 bp, 16 predicted proteins | sample 2041301 | NCBI WGS metagenome assembly RCNC01 (sample SAMN09708231, study PRJNA481090) | Marine sediment metagenome, whole genome shotgun sequencing project. | biome: marine sediment; feature: ocean; material: sediment; isolation source: Sewage treatment plant 13A marine sediment (STP13A) ... | reverse complement strand
AGCACTTGCTTTTTAATCAAAATATTGTCAAAGTGATAGATTATAAAGATTCTGAGATTTTTGCATCTTATGACAATAGCACTCGATTATTAGCAACCGTACGAAACAATACTAACGCACAAATAATCAATTTTTAATTAGTCCGAAATAACTTTTTCTCGAGCAAATTTTCTTAAAAAACAGGAAAACATATGATCATCAAACAGGCAACCGAAGTTCTTAAGATAGAAGCACAAGGGATATTAGAGCTGATTGATCGAATCGATAAAAGCTTCACTGAAATGGTTGAGCTTATATACAATTCAAAGGGGCGTCTGATCATCGGCGGAATAGGCAAATCAGGAATAGTGGGAAGAAAGATTGTAGCAACATTAAACTCTACAGGAACACGGTCTATATTTTTACATCCTGTCGAAGCCATGCATGGAGATCTCGGCATGGTCAGCCATGAGGATATTTTCCTTGCCCTTTCAAACAGCGGTGAAACCGACGAGCTTAATATTCTTATCCCCAGTATCAGAAATGTGGGATGCACAGTTATCGCTTTTACCGGAAATACAGATTCCACCCTTGCTAAAAATAGTGATATTATAATTGATGTCGGCGTGAATAAAGAAGCGTGCCCTCTTGGTCTTGCTCCAACTGCCAGCACAACTGCCCTTCTTGCAATGGGCGATGCTCTTGCCGTAGTCCTTATTAATAAAAAGCACTTTCAAACAAGCGATTTTAAAAAGATTCATCCTGGCGGAGCGATCGGCCAGCGTCTTTCCAGCAAGGTTGGGGATATCATGTTAGCGGGAGATTTGATTCCCCTTGTTGGCAACGGGACGACCATGGAAGAAGCTATCAAAATAGTAGACCGCTTCAAGCTGGGAGCAACACTTATTTTAAGTGCAAATGAAACTCTTGCCGGTATTGTTACAGATGGAGATATTCGACGTTTCATCGCACGTCAGACAACAATTGCGGGCTCGAAAGTCGAAAATGTAATGACTATTAACCCGCAAACCACCAGCCCTGACACACCTGCATATGATGCACTGAACATAATGGAAAAGTACCAGATTACAGTGCTTCCTGTAACGGATGACAGTGGAAAAATTCGCGGGATTCTGCACCTGCATGACATTTTAGGCAAAGGCGAATTCAAATTCAATGGAAAGTGAAGATAGAAGAGAAAAGCAATAAAATAAATGAACATCGAACATCGAACGCCCAACATCGAATGTTGAATAGAAAGGGGTTCGATGGTTATCCTTCAACCTTGAACCTAGAACCCAGAGCGAAAAGACAGAGGTAGAAGGAAAAAGTAAAGCATCCACTTTCGACAGACGTGGTTTTAAAAATTAAAGATATCGTAACTGTATGAGGTCACCATGAATTTTAACTCAATTGACACAAATATACCAACACTTGGAGAAGCAAAAATATCTTCTCCGATTAAAAAGAGTAACAGGAGCAAACAGCTTAAGAATTTTATTTCAGACGATGACAGGATCATCGTAAGCTTAAAACTATCTGATATAAAAAACATGATCAAAAAAGGAGAAGAACCGCCATGCTTTGAAATGGCCGGCCCAAGGGAAAAAATTTATTTTGATCCCAGCAAACTTAAGTGTGCCCTTGTTACATGTGGCGGGCTCTGCCCCGGACTAAACGACATAATCCGTTCAATAGTGCTTGAACTTTACTATGGTTATGGCGTTCGCAATATTTTTGGTATCCGGTACGGTCTTCAGGGGTTCATTCCGGAATTTGGTCACGATGTCATAGAGCTTGCCCCTGATTTTGTCTGCAATATTCTCGACATGGGTGGATCGATCCTCGGATCTTCAAGGGGGCCCCAGCCAATAGATGAGATTGTCGATAGTCTTGAAAGGATGAATATAGGCATTCTTTTTATGATAGGCGGAGACGGTACCCTTATGGCCGCATCCAAAATCGCTGATGCTATTACTGAAAAAGGCCTTAAAATAAGTGTTGTCGGCATACCTAAAACAATCGATAATGACATACATATGGTATCGAGGTCTTTCGGTTTTGATACGGCAGTCGATGTTGCAACTGACGCAATCAAAGCCGCCCATAATGAGGCTCAAGGATATCCCAATGGAATCGGTCTTATTAAACTTATGGGCAGACACTCCGGCTTTATTGCAGCTACTGCCACTTTAGCTCAGCAGGACGTTAATTTTGTTCTGATACCGGAAATCGATATTGATCTCGACGGAAAAAACGGTTTGCTGCGAGCAATTGAAATGCGCCTGGATCTCAGAAAACATGCAGTAATTGTTGTAGCGGAAGGCGCCGGTCAGAATTTTATAGAGGACATGGATGATAAGCGTGACGCCTCCGGGAATATCAAGTTAAAGGATATAGGACTTTTTCTAAAAAATAAAATAACATCCTATTTTAAGGAAAAAAATATTGCTATATCACTCAAATACATTGATCCCAGTTATATAATAAGGAGCCTGTCGGCAAATGCCAACGACAGTGTGTTTTGCGGATTTTTAGGACGCGATGCTGTTCATGCAGGTATGGCGGGAAAAACAAAGCTTATTGTAAGTCACTGGAATAACTGTTTTGTCTATGTGCCAATGGCCTTATCGGCCGGAAAACGCAAGCATGTTTTACCAAACGGCAAGTTGTGGCGTACAGTCCTTGAAGCAACAGGCCAGGGTTCATTGAAAAATGATTGAAAACAAATTTGATAGCGTCGAGAAAATTCCGATTTAGACGTTTTCGTAAAAAGTTCAAATTCAAGGCGTGCAAATTTTGGAATCATGAGGCGTACTCATCGTACGTTGAATGATTACGAAATGCAGCACAACGAAGAAGTTGGGCTTTTTACGAAACCGTCAATTAAATTCCAGCTCGATAAACTGATCACCCTTTATTCGAAGAAGGCTGAGCTTCTTTTTGACATCTCCCGTATCATTAAATGACGTAAGCCCTGTTACTCCCTGAAAATCTTTAAGGCGCATTAGTTCATTTTTAATTGCATTCCTGGATCTGACATCGGGCCTGCTCAATATTTGAAATAAAATCATGGAGGTGTCATATGCTATAGCCTCAATAAATCCGGGCTTTTCTGAGTATGTCCTTTCAAATTTCTCCACAAAATCTCTGACCCGCGCTGAAGTGCTCTCATTGAAAAAGCCTTCAGGGATTATTGCCCTTTGAATATATTCCTTTGTCATATCGACCAGTTTTTTGGAATGCCAAAGTTTGGTTCCCAGAAGATATACATCCTCAATATCATGAAATGCCAGTTGAGGGATTATCAACCCAACTTTTTTAGGGCCATCCGGAATAAAAATTGCTTCAAAATCAATAACCGGTTCTGGCTCTTCATTTTCATCATCCGGCTTTTCCTTAAGGTCATCAGGGACTTCATAGTAAAGTCCTACAAGTTTTTTTATCGGATCTTTGAAATCCGTATGTGAGGGATTATACGATTCTGCTCCTACTATTTTACCCCCATATTTAAGTACCTCATCCCAAAACAGATTCATAAAATGTGTTCCGTATTTCTCTTCGGGATATAAAACAGCAAAGTTCTTTACCTCAAGAACTTCAGCAGCATAAGAAACAACAGCCTTTACCTGCATCTCAGGTGTAATGAAGTTCCTGAATATATTGTCGCTTATCTCGGTAATATTTTCTTTCTGCGTAATGGTAATCATTGGAATCCCGCTATGCTGCGCTTCAATTGCTACAGCTTCCGCTGTGATAATCGGGCCTATTGTTGCTGCGACCTGATCATTTTGCAAGTCATGTATAGCAAGAATAGCTTTGTCCCGATTGCCTCCTGTATCCTTTACTAATAAATGAATGGATGGATTGGTGGCTTTAGAGTTGAATTGGGACAGTGCAAGTTCAATACCTTTCATTGCCCTGTTCCCGTACATTCTATACGGACCGCTCAGTGGAAGTAAACATCCTATCGTATAACGACTGTACACCATTTTCCCTGCAATCTCTTCTATCAGGAGGTTTGCCTGTTGTACGTTTTCGTGCTCAGGAAAGCTATTCACGAATCCTGTTAAAGCTCTTACAGCTTCATCGGGTTTTTCTTCTTTTGAATAGTTCACTCCAAGCTGGAACATTAGATAACCCCTGGGCAGTTCGTCTTCAATGTAGTTTATAAGTGATAAAATGCTCGCAGAATCAAGCTTACCGACAGCTTCTTTCATTTTCTCAATTATAGAATCTTTTTTAAGGTCTTCGGACATTTTATGAGCCATAGAAAAAAAATATATTGAATCTTCCGGGGAATCCATAGCCACATAGGTATCGCCAAGAATTGTGTAAATTCTGCCAATATTAGCCTTTGATATCTTACCTTCCAAAAGACTTGAAGCAAGCTGTATAACTTCTGAAAATTTTTCTTCATTATAATAGGTAATAAGTATTTCAATCCTGGCATCGTAAACAAGAGGGCTGTCCGGGTATTCGGAAAGCAAACGATTGAAAATCTCTCGTGCTTTTTTATTTTTTTTCACCGCCATATAGATCATACCCGTTTTCATCAAAGCGCTGGCGGCAAATGGCCCTTCAGGAAAAAATGAAAGATATCTTTCGTATGTATTTAGAGCCTTCCGGTAAGACTTTGCATGAAAAAGTTTTTCGGCTCTTAAAAAAAGTTCTTCTTGTGTACCAACTTCCTCAGGCACTGGTGGAATAACTGCTTTTGGTACGCATGATAAGAAAAATAAAAGGACAACCGAAATGGTTATTATTTGGCGAGTCTTCATAATTTTTAACCTTTCAGTTATGATGAATTCGTAAAAAGTCGAATTCATCAGGTTTTAGGTGTTAAGTTTTATGAAAATGATATTATCTGTTTCAAAAGAAACTTAAATCCTAAAACTTAAAACGTTTTGTAAAAAGTATAACTGATGGCTAAGTAGAAAGTTCCATATACAAGGCGCAGTGGTTTTTCATAGACGAGGCAATACATGTAGTATGCCGAGTTTTTGAAAAACCGCTGCAACGCAGTAGATGGGACTTTCTACGACGCCATCAGTGATTATCTTTATATCTTTCCTGTATAGACCGCATCATATCAATGCTGGAAAAGAAAACTTCGACAATTTCAGGGTCGAAATGGAATCCTGCCCCTTTTTCGATTATAGACAATACTTCAGATTCATCCCATGCCTCTTTGTAAGTCCTCACAGTTGAAAGAGCATCATAAACATCAGCAATAGCCACTATCCTGCCAAAAAGAGGTATTTCTTCCTTTTTAATCCCGATAGGCATTTCTTCAGAAGTTGAGAAATCCGTTATTAATCTTCCGTCTAGAATATTTACAGGTCCGGGATAACCTTTTCCATCCCACCGCTCATGATGAGTCAGCGCAACTATAAACGCCGCCTTATCAAAGTCGGATTGACGATCTAAAAACAGCCTGGCTCCAAGAATGGTGTGCTCCTTCATAATTTCAAATTCGTCTTTGCTGAATCTGCCCGGTTTTTTCAGTATCACGTCTGAAATAGCCACCTTTCCCACATCATGGAGCATCGCAGCCATACGAAGAACATCGCGGTTTTTATCTATTTCTTTCCTGGAAAGATTGCGCTTTAAAGCCCATTGTTCGTAAATTTCTACAGCAAATGCTCCTACACGGTTAACATGTGCTCCCGTCTCCTTGGGATCGCGCATTTCGGCCATCTTGATCATACGAAGTATGTTTGCCCGCGTCATCTTGGCACGTTCCAATGCTACGGAGGCAATACCGGCAAAATGCATCATCATCCTTTCGTCTTTTTCAGAAAATGATATCAGATTGTTATCGGCATCCTTGGCATTAATAATCTGCGTTACGCCAAGAATGTCTCTATTTGCCGCTTTTAGCGGGATAGTAAGGACCGAGTGTGTCCTGTATTTTGATGCATCATCGAACTCCCTGCTGAATTTATATGGCAAGCCCGGATCCAGGCTATAAACATCCTGCAAATTCAGAGGCCTGCCTGTGGCGGCAACATAACCGGCAATACTTTGTTCATTTATAGGCAAAGTAAAAGTGGAATAAATCAGTTTTTCACCTTTAGCCAGACGTTTTTGCAGTGTATCGTTCTGTGTATAAGTAAACTGAAGCGAGTCACCATAAGCTATGTAGATTGAACCGGCATCAGCATTAACAAATCGACGCGCCTGTGTTAAAACATGTTCCATCAAAATATCCAGGTCGCTTACCTGATTGAGTTCGACCATTAAATTAGCCAAAGAGTCCAGCTTTTCTTTTTCGCTTAACATGTTAATTCCTTTGAAATTTCCCCTGCCCTGCCGCATATCCCGCTTGAGAGGTAGATGAAAAATGAGGAAAGGGGAAGATGAATAATGAAAGAGTATTTAATTTAGCCCTTTATGCCAGATTGTGGCATATATACTTATTAGGGCTTTTAAGCAAGATATTTTATAATTCGGCAAGGCTTTTTAGAAAAAACCCTTTCACTCTTTTTGTCAACAATGGTGTTTGCAATATAAAACTGTATGTGGTATCTATTTACTACTTGAATATTGCATGAAAATTCTAAAGGAGTGCTGACCCATGAACCTGATAAAACTATTTATATGTCTGATTATTATTCTCTTTTCAACCACAGTATCGGCTGAATTTTATAAATATGTCGATGAAAATGGCAACACCCACTTTACGGATGATTTCAACAAAGTTCCCGAAGATCAGCGTGCCGGCTTGAAGGGATATGAAGAGTCCGAAATTGATAGCGATACAGATACCGTTGAAAAGAAGGCTGTAAAAGAAATTAAAGTACAGGATTATAATGAAAATCAAGAAGACCTTGATAAATTTCATGACCGGCTCAACAAAACAAGGCTACAAATAAAACAAGAAATACAGGACATCAATAACGAAAAAGAACAACATAAAAATGCCAAAAAAAATGCCAAAACAGAGGCCGATGTTATAGAAATTAACGAAAAAGCAAAAATAATAAATGAAAAACAAAAGGCTTTAGACAAAAAGTACGAAGCTTTCGAAATTGAAAGAAAAAAATATAGAGAAAAACTGGAAGAAGCTGAAACCAAAAAAAAATAAGCATATTGTCAACAGGATGCGCATCACGGAAAGGAGACTAAATGGCTGTTAAAATAATCATTAAGCGGATTGTGCCGGAAGATAATATAAAATATTTAACTGCGCTTCTTAAACAACTAAGAACCCTTGCTAATAACCAACCGGGTTATATTTCGGGCGAAACTTTAAAAAATTTTGAAAATCCTAATGAAAATCTGGTTATAAGCACCTGGCAATCGATAGACGAATGGAAAAATTGGCAAAATTCTAAGGAACGATCCGAAATTCAAGAAAAAATTGATCTTCTTCTTGGAGAAGAGACAAAATACGAAATATATCATTACGGATAAAATGGCACAAAGAACTCAAAGAAAGACAGCAAAATGCAGGTAACATGCGCTGAAAACCGATGGTAATATCTTCCAATTATAGCCTGGTGCCCTATATTTATAACGATAACCAAATCAAACCTCAACTCTCTGCGAGTTTAAACACCCATAGGGATTACAGCAGAAGAGTTTTTAAGTTTGCCGATGCCAATATAGATAATAATACAAATACTTACAACCAGGCAAGCATAATTGAGCCTTTGAAAACATATAATATCGGTTTGCTGATTGATATCTATGGCTGAGTTTTTCGGCATTCAACAATTTCTTTCCTTATCATTACATGTATCTATCCGCCTTTTTACACAGAGCTGAATTTTTTGAAATTACCAACAGGTGGCTCTCTGACAGATTCGAGCCCGAGGATCCCCTTAAAACCACCAGGATAATCACTTATGACAGCTTTGCAGCATGGGAAACCATGCTCTTATTCATAAATGAACTTCTCAAATCCTTTACAAACTTACCTTTCAAAAAAACTTCAATTTCACATAAAAAAGTATTAAAGGATTTTTTATGCAACAATAGTCATCCAAAATCTGATAGAATAAAGTCTTTAATAACAGAATATATGGAAATGCCCGAATACTATTACGTTGGCTCTCCTATAACAGGTTACATTTATCACGATAATCTTTTTAATTTACTTAGTATTTGCCGATTCAAGCGTACGAGAAGGATTGCTGAAAAGGCAAGCAGATATGCCTCGATGCACGTTTATAATGAAATCAAAGCCTTAGCAAAAGATATTTCAAAAATAAGAACTAAAAGAAAAAACCATAATGAGCTTTTACTGCATAACGATTATATTGAAGCAGAAAAGCAAATCATGTCGCGAATCAGGAAGAACGGCATCAAATTTCCAGTTGATTCTATGACAATAAACGACATTCTGGGAACTAAAATTATCGATAACAGGTATGGTGAAAATAAGCTTGAATCTGTGCTCACCAGAATGCCTGGAGTCTCAATAATTGAGAAAGAAAAACATTCCGGAAGTTATAATGCTGTCCATTATATTGTTGAACTAAAGGTAAATTTCGATTATATTGCCGACAAATTTAAAAAAAACAGTAAGTATCAAAATTCCATTAAAAGCAGACTGCCGAACGTCCGGTTATATGAAGACTTTACCGGGTTCATTATAACCGGAATGGATACAATTCATGTTGATCTTATATTTACCACTTTTGAAGAGCTTGTTGAGTCTGAAATAGGCCGGAGTATGCATGAAAGCAGAATTTTCAGGCAAAGGCAGGAACAGAATCTTTATGGAAATATTTCTTTAAATATCGAGTATATAATTGAATATCTTCTTGCAGTAGGTTTGAGCCCAACAGTTCATATGGATGAAATACCGATAAAAATCTGGGGCAGATATCTCCCGGATACATTGAGCTACCGGATTCGAAAGCTTTATCATATGCCTGAGTATTCTCTTATTGATGAATGATGGCGTCGTAGAAAGTCCCCTCTACTGCGTTGCAGCGCTTTTTCAGGAACTCGGCATACTACATGTATTGCCTCGTCCCTGAAAAACCACTGCGCCTTGAATATGGAACTTTCTACTTAGCACCCCAAGGGCATTTCCTGCGGGCACCATCGGTGATACTTTTTACGACTTCATCAATGAATGACGGTCTCGTAAAAAGTCAAAAACTACTTTCTACGAAACGTTTTAAGTTTTAGGATTTAGACTTTAAGTCTATGTTAAAACAGATAATATCATTAACATAAAACATATAACTTAACACCTAAAACCTGATGAATTCGATTTTTTACAAAACCGTCAATAGTGATGAATTCGTAATAATTTAAACTTACCAAAGGTCTCGAATATTTTGCAATATCTCACGATTTTTTTCTTAAAGGAGGATAAGTTATGTCTGCAACAAGTATTTCTTCTACAGATTTTGAAAAAGCACTTAAAAAAGGCCGTCCACCCAATGTTGTAAAGCTTTTTCCGAATTCAAGAGCGCTCATTGTAAGCGGGAAATTTATCGACAGGGCAATGCTCGCCAAAGGAAAAGCCATGACCATGGCAGCAAACGGCAGGAACAGCTTTGTAATACGCGGCGCATTAAAGGCTGCTCAAAAAGCAAATGCTGCTATTATCATTGAAATCGCCAGATCAGAAGGTGGCGCCAATGCGTACTGCGCTGTAAATTACTGGAATATAGCCAGGCATGTCGATGCGATGTGCAACGAGCTTGGTATTACCGTTCCGGTCGCCATACATGCCGATCACTACGGTATCAAAAAAGAAGAGGATTTAGAAGCAGCCAGGATAGAAATCCCGAGTCTCTTTGATGCAGGATTAACCTCAATTGCGATAGATGCTTCTCATATGCCGGATGCCAAGAATCTTCTTGCCAATATTCAGTTGAACCCCTTTATACCCAAATGGGCCGGCCTTGAGACCGAAGTTGGTGAAATTAAAGGCAAATCAGGTCTTTCAACTGTTAATGAAGCTCTCTTTTTAATTCAGGGATTGAACGCCCACGATATTTTCCCGGACTGGATTGCATTAAATAATGGCACAACCCATGGAATTGAGGAAAGCAGCCAGGGGATACAGATCGATTTAACAAAAGAAATACACGATGCCCTCACCGATTATAAGGTATCAGGAGCCCAGCATGGTACTTCGGGAAACAGTTCGGACCGACTAAGAGAAATCGCTGACAGAACAAGAACAACCAAGGCAAATGTGGCAACAGCGCTGCAGATGATTTCATGGGGTCTTGAAGTTAATGACTATGGAAACGCCATTCTTGACGATAATGGAAACTTCATCAAGGTTAAAGGAGAAGGTACTACGGAAGAAATTTGGAACGAAATGACAGTCTATGCCGGGGCAAACGAACTAAAGGGAGGGAACTACAAAAAACTCAACCTCCCCTTTGAAAACAAACTTCTGGGACAGCCGAAAGAAATCAGGGAAAGAATGACCAACAGGGTTCAAAACTTTATTTACAACATGCTTGTAAATGTATTAAACACAAAAGATACCGCACCGCTTGCTATTGAAGCAATACTTGAGGCGAACTCATACGATCCAGGTCCAAACGCGGAAAAAATTCAAGATCCGATACAGTGGACTGAAGATAAAATTATAAAGCGTGCCAGCCGGATTTCTTCGGACAAAGGACCTGAAGGCGATTTTGACGATTGAGATGCGCAAAAAAACCAATTGTTTATATTGCGGCGCACAGCTTTCGGAAAAATTATTAGAGGGAACTGTGCGCCTTTTCTGTGAAAGCTGCAGGGAACCAGTTTATGAAAACCCTGTACCTGCCACCTGTCTTGTTGTTGTAGATGACAAAAAAAGATTATTCCTCGTCAAAAGGAGCGTTGAGCCTAAAAAAGGTTTCTGGTGCCTTCCCGGAGGTTTCATGGAGCTTGGAGAAACACCTGAACAGGGTGCCTTAAGGGAACTAAAAGAAGAAACGGATCTTACCGGTCATATCGGTATGCTCCTTGGTGTCACCTCAAACCATAGTGACAAATACAATACAGTCCTCATGATTGGCTATCTTATTGAAAATTATATCGGAACCCCAAAAGCCGGAGATGACGCATCTGATATAGCTTGTTTTGATTTCGATAATCTTCCTGAAGTCGCATTTGAAAGCCATAAAAAATTCATCAGAATTTATCTCTCCGCTTACGCTTCCAAGCAACACCATCTAATTTAAAATAATATCCCGACAACACGCCCTTTCTTAAAACCGTATACTTCGTTATTTCAATAAGTTGTTTGGTTGTTTAAATATTCACATCCATTTTTTTCATTTTTTACTAAAGTTGTTGAACAATTATGCCGATAGGTAAGTCAGGAGAAAAATTATGCAAATAACAAATTATCAAATGCAAAATGTTCTTAAGGTTTATAGCAGACAGCTAAGTAAAAATACTCTTTCTAAAAAAGACAACGCCGCTGCTGAAAAGCAACAGGCTGACAAAATCAGTATTTCCATAGAAGGAAAACTAAAGGCCATTTATAATAATGTTACTGCTGATATTGTTAACCGTATTACCCGTGGCGATCAAAGCGATAAACCTGAAAAAGCAGAACACGAAATTGCTAAACAATTTCAACATAAAATAGAAAGGGAAAATAGTAATAAAAAAACCGAATTTTTTTACAACACAATAGATAACAGCAAAAAAAAGACTAATTCACTTTCCATAAAAAGGTTTTAGCAGGTGAAGGGATAAAAATTACTGTCTGCTGATTTTTCAAGACGATATCAGCAGAACATGAAAGGGGGGCTTTACCATGATTAATGCTATAGGAGAAGCGTCAATACAACAAACAATGCGAACAAATCATAATAATGTTGTATATGACAAAGAAATAATAGAACAAAAGGCTACACAGGCAATACAGGAAAGACCCGTTGAGAAAAAGGATGACACTCCCAGGTCTAAGATGAATACACAAAGTCAGGATATGACCAGCACCAAGAATATCATCGAAAACGGCAAAGTTATACTCGAAAAATACGATGAATACGGAAAGCTAATACAAAGAATTCCGCCCGGATATGTACCTTTTGGCGAAAGGGTTTAAAAAGGTTCTACCAGTACTTACGAACCTTTACTCCGTTTGAATCAAGGTATGATTTAATCTGTCCAACAGTATAGTTACCATAATGAATCATTGATGCTATAAGTGCAGCATCTGCTTTTCCTTTTGTCAGCACATCCTTAAGGTGTTCAGGTGTACCTGCACCGCCCGATGCAATAACAGGGATTTCAACACTGCCTGAAATAAGGGAAGTCAACTTAAGTTCATATCCCGTAGTAGTTCCATCAGCATCAATTGAATTCAGGCATATCTCTCCTGCCCCAAGCTCTTGGCCTTCAATTGCCCATTTTAAAGCATCAATACCCATATATGTTCTTCCGCCATTGATAACAATTTCATAACCGGAAGGAATATTGTCTTTTACACCCACATGCTTTACATCCATGCCAAGAACAATACACTGGCTGCCAAAAGCTTCGGCCCCTTTTAAAATAATATCGGGGTTCTTTACAGCAGCGGAATTGACGCTTACTTTTTCAGCACCGGCCAAAAGAACTTTCCGCATGTCATCAACACTGCGAATACCTCCGCCCACTGAAAAGGGTATGAATATGGAATCAGCTACACGCCTTACCACATCGATCATTATATCCCTTTTTTCACTGGATGCCGTGATATCATAAAAGACGATTTCATCTGCACCTGTTTCATAATAAAAACGAGCCATTTCAACAGGATCGCCAATATCAATATTATCTTTAAACTTAATGCCTTTTGTTGTTTTCCCTTCCCGGACATCAAGACAGGGTATTATACGTTTGCTTAGCATTTGTTATTTCCCATGAGGTAATAGCTGTTAAATATCTTTTTGCTTTTGCTTAAAATTCTATATCGGAAAGCTTCACGGCTTCCACTTGCAAAAATTCTCCAGCATTCTCAGCCCCGGCCTTCCGCTTTTCTCAAGGTGAAATTGAGTGGCAAACAAATTTTTAAAACCGACAACAGATGCAAAAGAAATCCCGTAATTAGTTGTCCCAAGCACTTGCTCTGAGTTCTCCGGGTCCGGATAAAACCCATGCACAAAGTAAAATTCATCATCGCTGTCAATACCGGAAAGAACAGGATGTTCCTTTTTAATCACTATACTGTTCCAGCCCATATGGGGAATTTTCAGACGGCTCCCATTTTCTATTGCTTTATCACTTTGAAAAGCCCTGACCAGACCGTCCATTATACCGAGACACGGTGTATCATTTTCCTCGCTATGCCCCATGATAACTTGGGTTCCCAGGCATATTCCAAGTATCGGTGTGCCCATGCGAAATGCGTCAACTATTGCGCTGCCAAGGCCGGTACGTTTCAAACTCGCCATTGCACTGCCGGCAGCACCGACACCCGGAAATATTATTCGCTCCGCTTTTAATATTTTTCCGGTGTCACTTGTAACAAGGCACTGAAAACCTATATGTGATACAGCTCGCGCTACACTTGTAAGATTCCCTGCATTGTAGTCAATAATTGCGATCATAAAAACGCTTAGCCTCCTCCCACAGCAATTTCATTTCATCCCGCGTAAGATTTTCTATTTTTTTCCCCTTTTCAGAAAGAGCTTTTTCCATGTACCTAAAACGTTTTTCAAATTTTTTTATTGCTCCGGTAAGTGATGTTTCAGGGTGAATCCTTGCAAAACGCGCGACATTGACAAGTGTAAAGAGAATATCACCAAACTCCATAGCAACTTCATCATTTTTAAGTGGCAGCGCGGACTTAAATTCCGACAATTCCTCTTCCACCTTTTCCATAACAGATGAAATATTATCCCAGTCAAAACCGCTTGCCGCTGCACGCTCGGAAATCCTGTATGCTCGCATCAGGGCAGGCAGCTTTGTCGGAACGCTGTCAAGAACCGAAACCGCAGCGCTTTTATTTTTTTCCCGCATCTTGATTTTGTGCCAGCGTTCTCTTATTTCATCGGTGTTTAGTGTCTCGATATTGCCAAAAACATGGGGATGTCGCCTGATCATCTTTTCGGTATTTACACGAGCAGCATCATAAATATCGAAATGCTTCATATCCCGGTATAATCCGGCCATGAAAAAAATTTGAAACAAAACATCTCCAAGCTCTTCACAAACATCTTGAGGGCTGCCCGATTCAATGGCATCAAGGAGTTCATATACCTCTTCTACAAGATAAACCGCCAGGGTTTCAGGAGTCTGCTCCTTATCCCAGGGGCATCCGTTTTCTCCTCTTAAAGTCTCTATCAGTCGAATCAAGTCCTCAAGAGGTGTTTTTTGACCGGACGGTTTCTTTTTTACCGGGAAATTTTCCAAGACTTTTTCAGCTCACTGATTTTGGATAAAAATTCTATTTTTAAATCTTTTGAAACAATTCTTGCCATTCTTTCTGAGACAAACGCCACGTGGGAGGCAAGTACAGAGTCTTTTACAAATGAGGCGTTCTTCGGAAGGAAAGCAGTAAAAATAATTAAAAGGACAGAAATAATCAAAATCCCCTTTATTATACCAAAGCCAGCGCCACAGACACGATCAACCCAACCCATAAAGGCAATATCGAGCACATATTTGATAACTACACCTAAAATGCTAATGATAAAAAAAACACTACAAAATAAAATTAAAAAACTCAGGATATTAAGACCTGAGTCACTTGATATCCAGCGCGATAACAGCTTTGCAATAACCATATAATATGAATAAGCGGCATAAAAACCTGCCAGTACACCTATAATTGAAGACAGCTCTTTGATGAGGCCTCTAAAAACTCCCCTTATTACGCAAAATGCCAGAATGACGATAATTAACATATCAAATTTATTCATAATATCCTTATAAACCGGAACAGAATTTATGTACCTGTTCACGCCCATTCGGAACAAAAAGGTCGCACAATCTTCGTCTTGTAAGAGTTCACAGGTGCTGCAGATGTGCGTGATCAGGACGACCAGCTATAGTCTACTATGCTGGTTGCCCTGATCGCGTGCAGGTGTGGTGCCTGTGAACCCTTACGAATTTATTTTGCCACAAAGACACAAAAAGGCACAAAAAATATACTTTTTAATATTTCCTTGTGTCTTGATGCCTTGGTGACAAGGGAAAAGTCGATTTCGCATGGAAAACAGTGATTTATTCAAATGGCTAAACTAACAAAGCGAAAATTTTGAGTCAAGGTGTTTTTATTTTCATCCTCTTTACGAAAATTGTAGTTTGCAATCCCTTGAAAGGGTATGATA
>RCNC010001615.1_pt1 | contig 15228 bp, 10 predicted proteins | sample 2041301 | NCBI WGS metagenome assembly RCNC01 (sample SAMN09708231, study PRJNA481090) | Marine sediment metagenome, whole genome shotgun sequencing project. | biome: marine sediment; feature: ocean; material: sediment; isolation source: Sewage treatment plant 13A marine sediment (STP13A) ... | reverse complement strand
ACCAGCCGCTGGATCTCGCTGGTCCCTTCATAGATGCGAGTGACGCGCACGTCCCGGTAGTACCTTTCCACCGGATATTCCTTGCAATAGCCGTAGCCCCCGTGGATCTGCACGGCGGTGTCGGCGGCACGCCAGGCCGCCTCGGTGGACATCACCTTGGCCATGGCCGCTTCCTTGGTGAAGGGGCGTCCCTCGTCCTTCAACCAGCAGGCCTGGTAACCCATCATGCGGGCGGCCTCGAGGTCCGTGCCCATGTCCGCGATCATGTTCTGGATCACCGGCTGGGCCGCCAGAGTCTTGCCGAACTGCTCGCGGACGCGGGCGTAGTTGATCGACTCCTCGAAACAGGCCTGGCCTATCCCCAGGGCCTGGAAGGCGATGCCGATGCGGCCGCCGTCCAGGGCGGTCAGGGCGATGCGCAGGCCTTCGCCTTCACCGCCCAGCAGCTGGTTGGCCGCCACCCGGACCTCGTCCAGGTCGATGGTCACGGTGTCGCTGCACCGCAGTCCCATCTTATCCTCCTTCTTCGCCACCGACAGGCCCGGCGTATCGCGTTCCACGATGAAGGCGTGAGTGTCCTTGTGCCCCGTGGTACCCGGAGTACGCGCCAGAATGACGTAGAAGGAAGCGCGCTCGCCGTTGGTCACCCAGGCCTTGCTGCCGTTGAGGACGTAGTCGTCGCCGTCCCTGCGGGCGGTCGCCGCCAGACCCGCCGCGTCGCTGCCCGCACCCGCCTCGGAGACACAGAAGGCCGCGATTTCTCCGGCCGCCATGCGCGGCAGAAACTCTTTTTTGACCTCTTCGGTGCCGAACATCGCCAAGGGGTAGGACCCCACGCTGTTGTGCACCGTGACCATCACGCACACGCCGGCGCTGGCCCGGGCCAACTCCTCGACCACCAGCGAGTAGGTGAGAGTGTCCACGCCCAACCCGCCGTATTTCTCCGGGAAAGACAAACCAAAGAACCCATTGTCCCGCATCTTGGCGATCAGGTCGTCGGGCATGGCGGCTTCGACATCCATCCGGTGGGCGATGGGCGCAATTTCCTGGGTGGCAAAATCGCGCACCATGTCGCGCATCATCTTCTGGTTTTCACTGAGGTCGAAATTCATGGTTCTCTCCAGGTCTGGTGGGGGTGAAGCAGGTTCTCCGCCCCTCACAATTTTTCTATGGGCACGTCCCTACCAGGGCGAGGACCAGCGTGTGCCCAGTCCGGGCCCAAGTAGGATCGCATTCAACAGCATGCGTTCGGATTCTTTCATCCAGCGCCGGAATCCGGGATGGTCGGCAAACAGGATCACCTGGCCCCGCCCCCGTCTCTCCCGGGTCGCGTAGGCAGTGTGCGCCAGGCGCGCAGCCGCTTCCGGCCACAGCAGGCCACCCAGATGGAGCCGGTTCGCCTCCGGGAAACGGGCAGCCACGCTCACACCCGGGGCCCCGATGATGCTGTCGTCGGCCCCGAACCACACGGTAATCTCGCCGGGCAGGCCGAAGTTCAACCAGAATTCCTCGTCGAGCTCGGCCCGCAGCATCGCGCCCTGGGGCATGAAACGCCGCAACCGGTTGTCGGCCTGGGCCAGGTCTTCGGGATCGGGGACCAGCCGGCCCGGCGGCAGGGTGGGTGCGAGCCACTTTCCCAGGGGAACCGGAATGGTTTCCAGCGGTGTTCCCTGCACGATGCCCTCGGCAAAGAACCGGGCGCCGGGGCCGAGCAGGGGGGCGATATCATAGGGTGATGTTCGTCGGGTCTCGGCGGTTTTTCCCATGTCCCCGGCGGAATCAGGGGCCGACACCCTCAGCCCGGTGGCCGACATGGGACCGGCCGCCTCCGCTTCGACCGCTGAAATGCTCCACACCGGCGAAGGGAAGGTCTCCCGGACGTGGTCGCGGAAGCGGGCTCGGGTCAGATCGGTTTCCGGGTCGGCCAGCAGGCGGGCGCCACCCCCGAGGCCGATGGCGGTCCCGCCGGCCTCGATCCAGGATTTCAGACTCTCCATCCCCCCCATTCCCAGGAGCTGGCGGTACATGGCCGCACCACCATAGATCTCCGGAAAGACAAGAACGTTGTAGCGGGACAGATCCGTACGCCGGAAGCGGCCCACGTCCAGGCTGCTGAAGCGCAGGTCCACCTCCTGATCCAGCAGATGCCAGACATACCCGTATTCGGAGGGTGAAACGGGCATGCCCGTCAGCACGCCCACGCGGGGTTCCACCAGGACCGGATATTGAGGCCCGCCGAGATCGGGGCCATCCTCCGCCCTCGAGGTCCCAGCCGGATGAAAGGCGACACCGTAACGGACCGCCACCTCATCGACAATGGCGGCCAGGTCGGGCCGGTTGCCTTCGGCCCGCAAGATGAGGGCCCCACGACCAAAGGCCTGGCCACCCACGGTGAATGGTTTGCGGGAGACGCGGACGGTGACTCCGGCCTGAAGCAGGTCGACCAGGATCTGCGGTGTCACGTCCGCCCGGCCTTCCAGCACCAGGGATCCGAAATCGGCGACCACCGGTTTTGGCGCCGGGGCCGCGGCCACCGAAGTCCAGGGTTCCCAATTCCCACCCGGAATCTTCTCTGACCACAGGGCCGGAAGCCCTCGAGCCAGGGCCAGCGACCAGGCCGTGGTCTCGTACAAGCGGCTCCCCTTGCCCTTTTCAAGGTACTCCCGCTCTTCAAGGAAAAAACCGTGATCCATCGGCACATGGGGATCCAGGAGGGCCCGGACCATGAAACCGCCCGGTTGGTCCATGCGCACCATGATGGTGCCGACCGGCAGTTCCCGTTTGAGCTTCTCACCCGAGCGGGCGTCCACCAAAGAACCAGCCTGGACCGGATCGCCCGACAGGCGGTGGACCTCGATGTTCTGGTCGGTCAGCAGGGCGGCGAATCGTTCCACCCGCGTGGGATCGTGCAGATCCGGAGGATAGATCCAGGCCCGGATCCCTTTGCGCCCCCGGTCGACGGCGGCCGCCCGCACAGCGATCTGGTCGGCCAGGACGGCGCCGGTATCCGAAGCCAGGGTCACGAGGTTGGCCAGGGAGGAAGTCGTCTGGTGCTCCACCGCCTGGGCGAAGGTCCGCACCGTGCCCCCTCGTTTGCGGACCAGCGTGCCCGAGGTGCGGGACATCTCGTAGAGGATCCCCACCGCACCCTGGTAGGAAGACCAGGAGGACCCGTAACCGGGAAAGAACTCCTCGTTCCACTCGCCGGTGTAGTAGGGATAGCCACGGGCGTCGAGAGCACGGGCCTGGTCGTCGGAAAAAATTCTCTCCCACTTGCGCGTGTTCGGAGGCAGGTGTGGATTGAACGGATGCCGTGGTGGCGGGAACAGGTACGTCGCGTTGGCCCCCATTTCGTGACTGTCGACCAGCACCTGGGGCAACCAGTGGGCGACCTCACGGCTGCGCGCGCTTTCGGGCTGGGTCATGGTGAACCAGTCGCGGTTCATGTCGAACAGGTAGTGGTTGCCCCGACCCCAGGGCCAGACCGAGGCATGGGAGAGATCATCCTGGTCGGGGTTGGCGGTGCGATGGGCGAACGAGGAGATCTGGGAAAGATAGCGAGAGCGTCCGTCAGGGTTTTCGCAGGGATCGATCAGGACCAGGAGGCGGCTTCTGAGCTTGAGCGCCACATCATCGGTTCCGGCCACCAGGCGATAGGCCACGCTTGCGGCCGCGTCGGTGCTGCTTAGTTCGTCGCCGTGGATACCGTAGGCCAGCCAGGCCACGGCCCTGGTGCCAGCCAGATCCTCGGCTGTCGGCAAGTCGCCGCCACGTGGATCCAGCAATTTGCGGTGGTTGGCCTTGAATCCCTCCAGGTCCGCGATGGTCGCTTCGTCGGAAACCGCCAGGACCACCAGCGGGCGCCCCTCGTGGGTGCGCCCGAATTCCACCAACCTGGCATGGGGCGAGGCGTCAGCCAATGCCGCGAAATAATCCAGGACCTCCTCGGGGCGCAACGGGCGTTGCCCGGGGGCAACGCCGGTGACGGACTCCTGGGTAGGAAGGGCTGGATCGAAAACGGCCTCGGGAAAGAGCTCCGCCAGGGAAATGGGTTCGACCCCGGAATTCAGGCCCTGGGCCGCTGCTGACGGCGGAACCCAAACGAGGGCCAGGGAGGAGGTGAGAAGAAGGCCAAGAAGGGCGACCTGCGGTGAGGGAAGGATTCTCCTGGTCATCGACATCTCCTGTTGGGGAAAAAGACGGGGGGCACCGGCCAAGCGCGGGCATCATACCACGGTTTTATAACCGTTCAAACACGGCCGCGGCCGCCGGGTGGCAAGATCGCCCGGCGGCCGCGGCACAACCTATTTCTTCAGTTCCATGCTGCTGATCACCATCCGCTGGGCTTCGCTGGTGCCCTCGTAGATCTCGGTGATCTTGGCGTCGCGGAAATGCCTCTCCGCCGGATACTCCTTGGAGTAGCCGTTGCCGCCGAATATCTGGACCGCCTCGTTGGTGATGAAATGGCTGGCTTCGCTGGCGTACAGTTTGGCCATGGCCGACTCCTCGGTGTAGCGGCCGCCCTGGTCCTTGGCCCAGGCGGCGCGGTAGGTCAGCAGCCGGGCGGCGTCCAGGCGCGTGGCCATGTCGGCGATCTTCCACTGGATGGCCTGGAAGGCGCTGATGGGCCGGCCGAACTGTTCGCGCTCCTTGGAGTAGGCCAGGGACGCATCGTAGGCCGCGCCACTGATACCCAGGGCCTGGGCCGCGATCCCGATGCGACCGCCGTCCAGGGTGCTCATCGCCACCTTGAAACCCGTGCCTTCGCCACCGAGGACCTGGCTGTCGGGAACCCGCACGTTGTCGAAGGCGAGCTGGGCCGTGTCCGAGGCTCGGATGCCCATCTTCTCCTCCTTGCGGATCACGCTGAAACCCTCGGCCTCCTTCTCGACGATGAACGCCCTGATCCCCTTGTGTTTGAGTTCGGGATTCGTCTGGGCGAACACGATCAGGAGGTCGGCGTTGGCCCCGTTGGTGATGAAGTTCTTCATCCCGTTGATGACCCACCCGTCACCGTCCTTTTTCGCCGTCGTGCTCTGGGCCGCGGCATCGGTGCCGGCTCCGGGTTCACTGAGACAATACGCCCCCAGTTTTTCACCCTTGGCCAGGGGCGTCAGGAATCGGGTCCACTGGTCCTCGTTGCCGTAGGTCTCGAGCGGCCAACAGACCAGGCTGTTGTTCACCGACATTATCACGCCACACGAGGCGCAGGCCTTGCTGATCTCTTCCATCGCCAGGACGTAGCAGATGGAATCCAGGGCGGCACCCCCGAATTGCTCCGGCACATTCATGCCCATGAAACCGAGTTCCCCCATCTTCTGGACGATCTCGGCCGGAAAGCGCTCCGTCTCGTCAATTTCCGCGGCGATGGGCGCGATCTCGCGGGCGGCGAAGTCACGGGCCATGTCGCGGATCATCCGCTGCTGTTCGTTGAATTCAAACTGCACGTCGCACTCCTCGGATTGAGTTCCTCAGGCGTAGTCGTAGAAGCCCTTGCCGCTCTTGCGGCCCAGATAACCCGCGTCAACCATTCGCCGCAGCAGGGGGCAGGGGCGGTACTTGCTGTCACCAAACCCCTCGTATAGCACTTCCATGATGTCCAGGCATATGTCCAGGCCGATGAAGTCGGCCAAGGTCAGCGGGCCCATGGGGTGGGCCATGCCGAGTTTCATGACCGTGTCGATCGCCTCGCGGTCGGCCACACCCTCCATCAGGCAGTAGACGGCTTCGTTGATCATCGGCATCAGCACCCGGTTGGCGATGAAACCGGGGTAGTCCTGCACCGTGACCGGCACCTTGCCCAGGTCCTTCGCGGTCTGGGTGGTGAACGCCAGCGTGGATTCGCTGGTGGCCTGCCCGCAGATGATCTCGACCAGCTTCATCATGGGCACGGGGTTCATGAAGTGCATGCCGATCACCTTGTCGGCGCGCCCGGTCACCCCGGCGATCTTCGTCAGGCTGATGCTGCTGGTGTTGCTGGCCAGGATGGTCGAGGGACCGCAGACCTTGTCCAGGGTGGTGAAGATGTCCTTCTTGATCTCGAAGCTCTCGAACACCGCCTCGACCACCAGTTCGCTGTCGGCGGCATCCTTCAGCTCGGTCGACGCGGTCAGGCGCCCGAGGGTCGCGGTGGCCTCGTCCTCACTGATCTTTTCCTTCTTCACCAGCCGTCCCAGGTTTTTTTCGATGGTCCCCAGGGCACGGTCCAGAAAGCTCTGTTCCACGTCGATCAGGTTCACGTCGTTGCCGCACTGGGCGAACACGTGGGCAATTCCGTTGCCCATGGTCCCGCCGCCGATCACCGAAACTTTCATGATCAGTTCCTTTCCCGGTCACCCGGATGTTCAGGGCAATGAAATGGCCAGGCTGACGGCGTCCCCGCCTCCCAGGCACAGGCTCGCGATACCGTCGTTGACCTGGCGGTCCTCCATGGCATACAGCAGGGTCACCAGGATCCGCGCACCCGAGCACCCGATGGGATGGCCCAGGCTCACCCCGCCCCCGTTGACGTTGACCTTGTCCTCGTCCAGGCCCAGTTCGCGTACCACGGCCACGGCCTGGGCGGAGAAGGCCTCGTTCAATTCAAACAGTCCGTAGTCGCCGATGGATTTGCCGGTCTTGGCCAGCAGGTTCTTGACGCCCGTCACCGGGGCCATCATGACCTCGTTGGGTTCGACGGCGCCGGTGCTGGCGCCGTCGATATAGGCCCTAATGGACAGGCCGTTTTTCTGGGCGAACTCTTCGCTGCAGATCAGCAGGGCCGCCGCGCCGTCGTTGATCGATGAGGCGTTGCCGGCGGTAACCGAACCGCCGTCCCGCTTGAAGGCCGGGCGGAGTTTGGCCAGGCCTTCGGCGGTGGTATCGGCCCGTGGGCCCTCGTCCCGGGCGACGACGATCGGGTCTTTTTTGCGCTGGGGCACCTCGACCGGAATGACTTCGGCGTCGAACTTGCCGGCCTCCCAAGCGGCGACCGCGCGCTGGTGGCTCCGCGCGGCATAGGCGTCCTGGTCCTGGCGACTCACCTCGAAGGTGTCGACCACCCATTCGGCCGTCATGCCCATGTGGTAGTTGTTGTAGATGTCCCACAGCCCGTCGTGGACCAGAAGGTCGGTGACCTTGCCGTCGCCCAAACGCAGGCCGTCGCGAGCCTTCAGCAGGGCGTAGGGAATCTGGCTCATGTTCTCGAAGCCTCCGGCGATGACGCACTGCTTGTCGCCGGCGCGGATGGCCTGGTCGGCCAGGGCCACGGACTTCAGGCCCGAGCCGCAGACCTTGTTGATCGTCATGGCGCTGACCGAAGAGGGCACCCCCCCGAAGATGGCCGCCTGCCGCGCCGGATTCTGCTGGAGGCCCGCCTGGCAGACGTTGCCCATGATCACCTCATCCACCTTGGCGGGATCGAGGCCCGTTCTTTCGAGAACGGCCTGCACGCACAGGGCCCCGAGCTGGGGCGCCCGGACCGAAGCCAACCCTCCCTGGAAACGGCCGATGGGAGTGCGGACGGCCTCGCAGATCACGGATCGGTTGCTCATGTTTCAGTCTCCTTTTCAGTCAGCCAGTTCGTGGCGTCCGATGACCATGCGTTGGATTTCGCTGGTCCCTTCGCCGATCGTGCAAAGTTTGGCATCCCGGTACATGCGTTCGACAGGGTATTCGGTGGTGTAACCGTACCCGCCCAGGATCTGGATGGCCCGGTCGGTGACGAACATCGCCGTTTCGCTGGCGTGCAGCTTGGCCATGGCCGCCAGATGGGCGTAGTTCTCCCCCGCGTCCTTCTGCCGGCAGGCCTCGTAAGTCAACAGCCGGGACGCCTGGATCTGGGTCGCCATGTCCGCGAGCATGAATTCCACGGCCTGAAAGCGGGCGATGGCCTTGCCGAACTGCTTGCGTTCCTTGGCGTAGGCCCGGGCGGTGTCGTAGGCTCCCACGGCCAGGCCCAGGGCCACCGCTGCGATCGAAACCCGGCCGCCGTCGAGGGTCATCATGAAATACTTGAACCCGTCGCCCTCCTCGCCCAGCAGGTTTTCGGCGGGAATGCGAACGTCCTCGAGGGTCAGGGGCGCGGTGTCCGAAGCCCGCATGCCCAGCTTGTTTTCCTTTTTCTCCACGGTGAATCCCGGGGTGCCCACCGGTACGATGAAGGCGCTGATGCCGTGGCTGCCCTCGGCCGTGGGGTCGGTCTTGGCGGTGATGATGATGGCCCCGGCGAAATGGGCGTTGGTGATCCACATCTTGGTGCCGTTCAGCACCCAGTGGTCGCCATCTTTGACCGCAATGGTGCGGGTCCCCCCCGCGTCGCTGCCGGCTTCGGCCTCGGTCAGTCCGAACGAAAGCAGGGATTCGCCCGTGGCGGCCGCCGGCAGGAACTCCTTTTTCTGTTCCTCCGTGCCCAGCCTGGCAATGGGCCAGCAACCCAGACTGTTGTGGGCGGCCACCGTCAGGCCATGGCTGCCGCAGACCCGGGAAACCTCCTCGACCACCAGGGCATAGCTGGTCATGTCCGAGTCGACGCCGCCGTAGGCCTCGGGAACGGCGAGGCCCAGGAAGCCGAGCTCACCCATCTCCTTGACCGTGGCGGCGGGAAATTCGCCGGACCGATCGATTTCCGCGGCGATGGGCGCCAGGCGCGAATCGGCGAAATCCCGGGCCATCTGGCGGATCATTTTCTGGTTTTCGTTGAGAAGCATTTCCACTCCCGGCAGGCCTGCAAAATACCGATGAATTCCCGCTGAAAAATACGCGGGAGCAAGTCGTACGAACGACTTGCCAGACTACCTCAACAATGGGAACAATGAAAGGGAATTCAACCGTTTTGGCCCCGCCCGGCGGGATTTCATCCGGAGGGCGCCCAGGGGGATGGTCCGTGAAAATGGGACGGACCGGGACTCCTTTCCCGGCCCGTCCGCCTGCCGGGTCACGGGGACGGCCCGGCATGGGAGGCAGTAGAAAAATCAGCGGAATATGGCCTTCACCCCTCCGAAGGATCGACCTTCGGTGGGCACCAGGTCCTGGCACAGATTGGGATCCCCCGGGGTGGGCTGGCACCCGGTCCCTACGGGATCCTGCTCCCCGCCATACGGATTGAGGCCGTCGAACAGGATCCAGTCGGTCTGATCGGCGTTGAAGCCGCAGGACCGGTCGTCTTCGGCCTCGTGATCGTCGTAGGAAATGGAGAACATCAACTCGAACTCCGGCCCCTCCGGACCCTGGAAGACACGAAGCAATTGAACGAAATCACCTCCGTTGTTGAGGCTGAAACCGGACGTCGTCAGGCCCATCCCCTGTTGCCAAGCAACAGCTTCGGACCCGTAGAAAACCGCCGTTTCGCCGGGGTCCAGTACTCCGGACAACCTCAGGTGCGGCTCCTCGCCGAGGATGTCCCTCAGAAAATAGTCCGCCAGGTTGATGGGATCGGGACCCGCGTTCATGACCTCGATCCATTCGTCGCCCTTGAAATCGACCGTCCCGTCGCCGTCCCAGTCGCTGGCCGGGTCGGCCAGCACCTCGTTGATGAAGATCTCCTCGTCTTCCAGGGCGGCGGCTCCGTGAGGGCCACCGGCCAGAAGAAGGGCCGCGAACAGAAGCGTGATACCGACCCCGCCGGCCGGCCGTGACATGATCCTGGAGCGCATGATAGACTCCATTCTGGGAGGCGCGCCAATGCCCGGTACCGGCGGCGCCTCTCTGCAACCGCTTCACCGGGCCCACCACCTCAGCCAGAAACGGACCCGAACATGGTTTTCCGCATTGGGGTCATCGGGGCCGGCGCCCATGGCACGCGTTATCTGCGCCACGCCCGGCGTGATGTGCCGGGAATGACCGCCACCGCCCTGTGCCGCCGGGACCCGACCGAGGGCCGACGTCTCGCCGATGAATTCCACTGCCGTTACCACGCGTCACCCGCCGACCTGATCGCGGATCCGGAGGTTGACGGGGTCGTGGTCTGCACACCGCCCGCCTCCCACTTCGATCTCGCCCGGGCGGTCCTGGCAGCCGGCAAACCCCTGCTCCTGGAAAAACCCATGACCGGCACCCTGCGGCAGGCGGAAAAACTTGTCCGGTTGGACGCGGCGGCGACCCGCCCCCTGATGCTTGCCCAGGCCCTGCGCTGGAACCCCGTCATTCTCAAGGTGCGGGAGTTGGCGCCCAGCCTGGGCCGCATCCACCTGGTGCGTCTGGCCCAGCGGCTGGCCCCCACCACCCTGCCGTGGCAGCGCGAGCTGTCCGAAACGGTCGGGGGTTCGGTGCTCCTGACGGGAGTGCACATCTTCGACCTGGCCCGATACCTTACCGGCTCGGAGTTTGTCAGCATGGATTCACGCCAGACGCAGGTGATGAATCCGGTGGTCGAAGACCTGTTCCTTGCCCGCGGCCTCCTGACGGACGGCGCCTGGGTCAGCCTCGAAGTGAGCAAATTCACCCAAAGCAGGGCCTGTTGGCTGGAGATGGTGGGAGAAGAGGGACAGTTGCTGGCCGACTACCTGGACGGAGGGATCACCTTGCGCCGGGGCCGCCACGAGGAAACCCTGAAGGTTTCCGCAGCGGTCCCCACCTTGCCTCCCCTGCTGGCGGACTGGCTGGCCGCGGTGCGGGATGGTCATCCCGTCCCGGTCACCGCGGCCGATGGTCTGGCCACCCTTCAGGTGGTGGACGCCTGTTACCACTCGCACGCCTCGCAGGCGACCGTCGCGGTGGGGAAAGCCCCGGAATTCTAGCCGGCCATGATCCGTTCGATGCCGCCCCTGGCGATGGGATGATATCCTCCCGCATTGGCGGCGAAGATTTCCTGGGCGAGGTCCTTGGTCTTGGCGCCCTCGAACAGGGTGGTGTACAGGGGTTTGAGGTATTTCATCCGACCAACCTGACTCAGGAACTCCGCGGTCCGGTCGAAGGTCGGCTCGTACCCGCTACCCGTGGCGATGATCAGCCAGTTGCACAGGATCTCGCTGTTGCCCTGGCCGGTGAGGGCGAAATTCTCGTCGAGCCAGGCGCAGTCCTCCTGGGGAAGGGTGCGCGGCAGGGCCTGCAGGAAGATCTGCCAGTCCTCCGGGCTCCACTTACTGGCCGCAGCGACCTCGGGTCTTCCTCCGTCGGACCAGCTCTTGGCCAGGTTTTCCAGCATCGCCAACCGTTCGGACTCGAACACCGGGGCGTTGTCCGGCAGGCCAGCCTGGTGGATCCACTGGTCGGCGCGAACCTGGTCGGCGACTCCCGGCAGTTCCGCGTTCAGGAACTCCTCGAACTGGGCGGTGGTGATGGACGTGAAGCTGAAGTGCTGAATGTATTTCTTGATGAAGGCGTCGAATTTCTCCCGGCCGACGGCCTGTTCCAGCAGCGCCACGAACAGGTAGCCTTTCTCGTAGGGCACCAGCGAGTAGAACTCGTCCGGGTCCGATCCCTTGCTGTCGGTTTCCAGCTGGGTGAAGGGAGAATCCATCCCGAAGGAGTTCATGGCTTCCATCAGGCCGTTGCGACCGATGGCCGCGGCCAGCGACTTGGCCTCCAGCCCGCCGAGATTCTCCAGGATGCGCCGCTCGGCCCAAACCGTAAAACCTTCGTTGAGCCAGAAGTCGTCCATGGTGGCGTTGGTTACCAGGTTGCCGGTCCAGCTGTGGGCCAGCTCATGGGCCAGGACGTTGACCAGGGAACGGTCACCGGCCAAAAGCGTGGGCGTCAGGAAGGTCAGCCGCGGGTTTTCCATGCCGCCGTAGGGGAACGAACCAGGCATGACCAGGAAATCAAACCGGTCCCACAGGTAGGGGCCGAATACCTCTTCGGCCGCCAGGAGCATCTTGTCCACATCGGCAAATTCCCAGGCTGATTTCTCCAGGGTCTCGGGCTCGGTGTAGACACGCGAACGAGGGCCCAGGTCCTGGGACACGATGTTGCCCACGGCGAAGGCGAACAGGTAGGGCGGGATCGACTGGGGCATCTCGAAACTGAAGGAGCGGATGCCGGCGGAATCACCCGCGGCGGCCTGACCGGGGGCGGCGGCCATGACCACGGTCAAATCCTCGGGCACGGTCATCTTCGCGGTGAAGGTGAACCGGGCCAGGGGTGAATCCTGACAGGGAATGACGCTGCGCGCGTGGATGGCCTGACACTGGCTGAACAGGTAGGGATGCTTGCCGCCGTCGGTCTGGGCGGGTTCCAGCCACTGCAGGGCGCTGGCGGTGGGGCTGGTGGCATAGTCGATGGTAAAGGAGTCCGCGCCCTGCGGCAGGGTGACCCGCAGGCAGGAACCCAGGATATCGTCCTTCTCGGCGATTTCCCAGGGCAGTTCGCCGCCGTCAGACCCCTTCACGCCCTTGATCTTCAGATCCCGGGTGTCCAGATCCAACGGCCCACCCACCGGTTTTTCCAGGGTGAGGGTAGCCTTGCCCTCGATTCTGCTGTTGGAAAAATTCACGTTCAGATCGAGGTCCATGCTGACGACCCGGCCCTGGTCCAGGTCGCTGAAGGAATGGGGATCGCGTCGGCTCAAAACAGTACCTCCGGAAAGGGCCTTCCTGCGCAGCAGGAAAATGGGGATTACATCGGGTCCATTGTCGCTGTGAATGCGCCTGTCCGCAAGGCCGAGGTGCACGATTCGGGGGGCGACGCCGGCTTGGTCGTGCCGGATATCCGTGGTATTCTTATGTTGCAGACAATCACTCAACCTGCGGAGGAAGCTTCCATGCGCGACGGAATGACCCGCCTGGAAACCTACACCAGTGAAATCGAAGCCGAAATCGCCAAAGGGCGGCTCGAATCCCTCGGCGTGACCGTGGTCCTGGAAAAGGACAACTGCGGCGGCATGCGCCCCCACCTCGATCTGCAGGCCGGGGTCAAGCTGTATGTACCTGACCAGGAGACCGATAAGGCCCGGGAAATCCTGACTGACAAATCCGTGGCGACAACCACCGGTGTGTGGGTCTGCAGTTGCGGAGAAGAAATAGACGGCAGCTTTGACGCCTGTTGGAAATGCGGCCGCGACAGGGAATGAATCCGAAGCCCCCCTTGATCCCACTGTTCCTGTCGGCGGTCCTTTTTCTGGGTGGCCCAGCTTCGGGTTTCGAACGCCCCGCTTTCGAGCCCAGTCCGGCCAAGTGCCAAATTCCCCTTGCCATGTTACCCAGCGACGATTCCCCACCACCACCGGCCGATGACCGCGGCTTCGACGTCCTCAGTTATGACCTGGACATCAACCTGGATCCGGTGAGTCGGACCGTCACCGGCACCGTGGACATCGGGGTCAGGGCCCTGGATCCGGGGCGGACCCGCTTGCGGCTCGACCTGGTCGATAACATGATCATTGGCGGCGTGACTTTCCGGGGCGCCGACGCGCTCTACACCCATCAGGGCGACAGCCTCGAAGTGGTCTTCAGCGAGGCGCTGGCCACCACCTCGACCGAGACGCTGACCGTACGCTGGCACGGCCGGCCCCTGCCCCATGGAAATTTCAATACCGGCCTGATGTTCCGCACCAACGAAAACGGCACGCCGGGCTTCCCCGACGACGACCTGCCCATCATCGCCAACCAGAACCAGCCCTGGTCGGCGCACTCGTGGTGGCCCTGCAAGGACCATCCGTCTGACAAGGCGCTGGTCAGCCTGACGGTCACGGTTCCTGACCATCTGAAGGCCATCTCCAACGGCACCCTGATGTTCGAAGACGCCCCGGCGCCGGGGCTGCGCCGTGCCTCCTGGCGCGAGGCCTATCCTATCGCCACCTACCTGGTTTCGGTGGCGGCCACCAACTACGATTCCTGGAGCGAGGACTGCCTGCCCGGCGACGCGCCCCCCGTCCGCCTGGACTTCCACGTGTTCCCCCACGATCGGGCCAAAGCCGAGTATGACCTGGCTCGCACCTGCGACATGATGGATTTCATGGTCGACCTGGCGGGGCCCTATCCCTTCCCGGGAGAGAAATATGCCCAGGTGGAGTACAAGTGGGCCGGGTCGATGGAGCACCAGACGGCCACCAGCCTCAGCCCCATTGTTTTCACCGGGGACCGCTTCTTTGAACTGGTGGTCATCCACGAGCTGGCCCACCAGTGGTTCGGCGACAGCCTGACCCCGGCGGTGTGGGCCGACATCTGGCTCAACGAAGGATTCGCCCGCTACATCGAGGCCCTCTGGCTCGAACGCACCGAGGGCCGCCAGGCCTACAACGACTTCCTGCGGTTGATCGGACCCCAGCGACACCCCGACCTATTCGTGAACGCCGGGGTGCTGGGCGATCCTGACCCCATCCTGCCCAACACCCTGGTCTACGACAAGGGCGCTTGGGTTCTGCACATGCTGCGGATGTGGATCGGGGATACCGTTTTTCGGGAGTTCCTTCACAGCTACGCGACGGCGCCGGAACTGGCCCTGGGCAGCGTGACCGCCAGCGACATGATCCGCTTCGCCGAAGCCGCTTCAGGGCGCGACCTCAGCGGTTTTTTCGGCCCCTGGTTGACCACTTCGCAGGTCCCGGTGATCAGCAGCGAGACCAGAAGGCTCCATCCCGGCCAGGGAAACCAAGGGGTCGTCGTCACCCTGAACCAGCTCCAGACTCCCCTCTTCCAGGTGGCCGTGCCTTTGGTCGTCCACACGGAGTGCCGCTCGATTCCCGGAATCATGATGATGGACGGGGCCTCGCATTCCCTGACCCTGGAGACATCCTGTCGGGTCGATTCGGTGTCCATCGATCCCGAGGGCCTGGTGCTGATGCGCCAGGGATCGGCTCCGCCGCCCGTTTTGCAGGTGGTCGGCCCCTGGCCCAACCCCATCACCGCGGCCGGGGCTGAATTCAGGATCTACTTGATGATGGATCGGGAAGTTATTGCCAGGATATACGATGCACGCGGACGCCTCGTAGAGGAATCACCCTTGGGGAATCTGGCCGCCACCGGACCGATGGACGACCCGGCCAGCGAACCACACCTCTGGACCTGGCCGGACGCAGCCGGCGCGGCCCGGATTCCCGCCGGGGTCTACTGGGCGGAATTCGAGGCTTCAGGAGTTCGCGCGGTCCGCAAGCTCACCTTCACCTACCGGTTTAGTCACTGTCGATCCCGCGCCAACAAAACCATCTTTGGTTATGTTTAGCGGCGCCACCAACGTACTGTTGGAGCCGACAAAAACGCCATCGCCGAGTTTTGTCTTGTATTTATTCGCACCATCATAGTTGCAGGTAATAGTGCCGGCGCCAATATTCACGCCGCTGCCCATTTCGCAATCACCAATGTAACTGAGATGGTT